>Ga0256826_1001468_pt1 | contig 14628 bp, 14 predicted proteins | sample CV79metaG_FD_185975 | JGI IMG/M metagenome (GOLD analysis project Ga0256826, IMG submission 185975) | Hydrothermal vent microbial communities from East Pacific Rise, Pacific Ocean - CV79 | ecosystem: Environmental > Aquatic > Marine > Hydrothermal vents | place: Pacific Ocean: East Pacific Rise...
TTAAATATTTTGAAACCAAAGTGACAAAAAAACAGTATGAAAAAATAAAGCTAATACTAGAAGAGAATGATGAGTCTTTGATAAATTTTTTTAATAAGCTCTACATGATAGTAGAGAATACCAAAGTGATTGATAAGTTAGACCATAGGCTGATTTATCTGTTTTTAAAGTATCATTATGGGAATGATAAATTAACTAAAATTTTATGGAATATTGAGATGAAATCAATGAGTGGTCAAGAGACAACAATTGATTATATACAAGAGGGATTAGAGAAGATAGGTTTTGATAGTTCACTTATTTATGATATAAAGTTTACTAAAAAATCAAGTGAAACTACATTTAAAAAAGGTAAAATATTATGATTAAGATATGTTTTGGCGATAAGTATGATGATGTTTCATACGGGAAGGAACAATATGTAGAAAACAAGAAGAAAATTGTTTCCACTGCGTTCCATCAATTTTCTTCTTACTCGGGGCAAACCTTAAATGTTAATTAGCAAAACATATCTTAACGAGTACAAAAAAGAAATTTCAATAATATCTTGGAATGTAAATAACTATTTAATTGTTAATGATTTAGTATCATTTCCTTCAGTTTTAGATGAGGTTTTATATAAACTTTTCAAAAAGAAATTACCGAGTTCAGAATTAATTCTTACATCATTTTATCTTCAATTTTTATCAGATAAATCTTCTTATTACTCTAAAATACTAATGTATAAAAATAGAAAAAAGAGAGTTCTCTACGAACCTGATTTGAAATTAAAGTACATTCAAAAATATATTTTATATGATGTGTTATATAAGAGTAAAGAAGAGTATGATTTAGATAAATGTGTAACAGGTTTTATAGCAAAGAAAGGAATCCTAGAAAATGCGAAACCTCATTTAAACAGAGTAGCCATTGTAAAAATGGATATAAAGGACTTCTTCCCCTCAATTACAAGAAAAATGATTTACAATATTTTTAGAAAATATAATAAATTCTCTTATGAGTATGCCTATATACTCTCTCACCTAGTAACTTATGAAGATGCTCTTCCACAAGGTGCTCCCACAAGTCCATTTTTAGCCAATATCTGTGCCAAAGGAATTGACTATAAAATCAATAAATTGATAGAGGTTATAAACAGACGACAAAAGATGAATATTGCTTATACTCGATATGCTGATGATATTACTATCTCATTTGATAAGCCGTTTAACTATGATTATATTGTTAATGTGGTTACTCAAATTATTTTTGATGAGGGTTTTTATCCTAACTTACAAAAGACCAATATTATCAAGCACCATCATTGTCAAATGGTTACAGGAATAGTGGTTAATAATGATAAGCCTACTATAGAGAAAAAGCAACGAGAGAAGATTAAATTTATATTGGGTATTTGGAAAAAATATGGGATTGATGATGCTATTAATTTATGGAATAAACATAAGTTTGGAAGAGTTATTGATATTACGACAGATGATAAAGGTGTAGGAAAATTTGTTGAGGTAATTGAAGGAAAAATTACCTATTTTCAGATGGTTAATGAAGAGCAAAATAGGAGATTGTTTGAGATGTATAAGGAGTTGTATAATGAGTTATAATTTACAATAAATTTTTTCGTCGGCTGAAGCCAACCCTACAGCTTCCAACGGTTAAGTTAGTTCGGGGTGTGTAGGGTTGGCTTTAGCCGACATAAAAAGAAAACATTACAATTTGACATATTTCTAACTAAAACTGTTCTTTTATATTATAATCTTAATATGAAAACAATAAAAGAATTACACAAAGATGACAAACCAAGAGAGAAGTTAGTAAAAAAAGGGGTTCAAGCTCTTAAAAATGATGAACTTCTTTCTGTACTTATAGGCTCAGGAATTAAAGGTAAAGATGTTCGTAAGCTCTCTCGTGAAATCATTACGATGATGGATGATTCTTTTGAGAATTTGTCTTTAGATAAGCTACTAAACATTCATGGTTTAGGTGTGGCAAAGGCTTCTCAGATTATCTCTGCTTTAGAATTGGCTAAACGTTATACTTCTCAGTCCAATAAAAAAATAACCTCAGCAGAAGACGTTTATCATGAACTGAAAGAGTTTGCAACCAAACAGCAAGAGTATTTTTTGGTGATTACACTTGATGGGGCTTCACATATTATTAATACACGAACGGTTTTTATAGGAACACTCAACCAAAGTTTGGTTCATCCACGAGAGGTTTTTGCTGATGCCATTGCCGATAGGGCTGCTGGAATTATTATTGCTCATAACCATCCAAGTGGAACACTCTCTGCTAGTCGGGCTGATATATCTATCACCCATAGATTAGATGAAGTCTCTAAACTGGTGGGGATAGAGCTACTTGACCATGTAATTTTAGCAAAAGATGGTTTTTATAGTTTTACCGATGAGGGATTACTTTAGAAAAAATTTAACCTACTACGTTATAATACTTTATGAAAAATAAACTAAAGAATATTCAAGAAAGATTCAAAAATAATCCAGAGTTGCAAGAGAAGCTACAAGAGATGAAGCCTAAAAAAACCATTTGGGGTTTTCTTGGGGTGGTGCTTTTATTTTTTGTTCCTGAAGCGATTAACTTTTTTTATCATGAACCTATAAATGCATGGGTTGTGGAGAATGTACATCGTTATTACCCTCCTATGTTGGCAGATAAAGCAATATGGTTAAGTGAAAAAGCTTTTGATGGTGAGTTGAGTTTTATAAATATTGGGTTAGGGTTTGCCATACTTTATTGGGTGTATCGTAAATAGTTTTACGATACACTTTACAAATGTTAAACATCTTGTAAAATTCTTTGGAATCGGAGGCTTTAGCCCCGAATAAGACGAGGCTAAAGCCATCGTTTCCCAGTTTTGCAAGAACTCTGTTAGAAATTGTAACCTAAGCGAACAATACTTTTTGTATCGGTTTTTTCAAAACCTACAGGGGGAAGTTTATCATAATGAATCTCCTCTTCAACACTTAAACTTAGATTTTCTGCCACAGCAAAATTAACTCCAAAAGCTCCTAAAACTTCATAATCATTGTTAAAATCATCAAAATTTTCTAAAGCACCAACTTTAACAAAAAGCTTACTAATCTTATTGAGTTGGTTGTTATACTCAATATATTCATTTAGAGAGGTGTATTCCTCTTTCTCTTGGTCATTGCTATACTCTTCAATGTTTTGAGCCACACCAAGTTTTACTTTCAGTGAATGTTGTTCACTGTTTAGTAACTCTTTCCCAATCCCTAGACCAATAGCCATTTTATTGTCATAGTTTAAAAACTCATTTTTTAACCAACCAAGAGAGGCATAACCTAACCAACCATTACTGATAAGCTGTTCTAGCCCTAAGTTTGCTCTATACTCTTCGTTATCTTTTACATTATCATTTTCTGTTAAAAATAGACTACTGTCAAAGCCAACATTTAAAGTATCGTTATAGGTGTAAGCTAGGTTGTATTTTGCGTTTATATTTAGTATCTCGGTATTACCTGTAGTATTGGCAAAGCCAAGGTTGATGTTTTGTTTTAGTTCTGTACTTTTTTCTACAGTTGATTTTGCACTGTATTTAGCTTCTACATCAGTCGTTGTAATGGTCTCAGCCATTACCACTGTAGAAAAAAGCATTGTTGTTATAATAGAGAGTGATATTTTTTTCTTCATGTTTTAACCTTAGTAATAATATATTAAAGAGAACATTATATCACACTATCTATTTAAAAAATATTATAAAATTAAAATATTAATTATAAAATTTTATAATTAATAAATATTTATAGAGAATTCTTAATCATCTCAGCTACAGACTCTGCACGAGTTCCTAAAACCACTTGAATGGTTGTTTCACTAGGTTTGATAACCCCTTTTGCTCCCAGCTTTTTAAATGCTTCTTCGTCTAAGTCAGCTGAAGATTTTACTTCCATACGAAGTCTTGTAATACAAGCATCAGTCGAGACAATGTTCTCTTTTCCCCCTAGAGCTTCTATGAATGCTTGAGCTTCATCTGAACCTTCTTGGGTTTCACTTTCATTCTGTTCACCGAAAATGTTGTATTTAAAAATCTTTATGGTGTAGTAAGAGAGGACAAAGTAGATAACTCCAAATAGCAAACCAAGAGGAAGGAGTAGTAGGGGATTTGTTGCGAATTTGTAGTTAATAAGGTAATCAATCAATCCAGCTGAAAAACCAAAACCATGGTGAATATCTAAGAAATGGGCTGAAGCGAGAGCTAAACCTGTTAGTATGGCATGGAGTACAAAGAGTAGGGGTGCAACAAAAAGGAAAAGAAACTCTAAGGGTTCCGTTACCCCTGTTAAAAATGAGGTCAAAGCAACACCAAACAGAATTGCTCCTGCTTTTTTTCTTTGTTCTTTGGCTGTGGTAAAGTAGATAGCCAATGCTGTAGCAGGGAGACCAAACATCATCACTATGTAGAACCCTGCCATGTAAATACCTGCTGTAGGGTCACCAGCAAAGAAACGGTGAAGGTCTCCATTGGCAACGATGGTGACACCATCTTTTACATGGGTATAGTCACCCACTTGAAAGAGAATTACAGAGTTTAAAATGTGGTGAAGACCTAAAGGGATAAGGAGACGGTTAATCATCCCATAAAGAAAAGTTCCTATCTCGTCAAGGCTGATGATGGCATGTGAAAAAGCATCGATTCCACTTTGTGCATAGTGCCAAAAATACCCTGCCCAAATACCCACCACAATGGCAATAAGAGCTGTAACAATGGGTACAAAACGTTTTCCACCAAAGAAACCTAAAAACTCAGGTGGTTTTACTGTGTGATAACGGTTATAGAGTAGCCCTGCTAAGATACCGATGATAATACCTAGAAAAACTCCCATGCTTAAGTTGGCTTCCATGTCAAGATGGAACTGATGAAGTTGGGTGTTGAGGGTCGGGTCTAAAAGTAGCTTCTCTTTGATATAGGAGGTAGTGGCAATCTGCATATAGACAGCTTTTGCAATAAAAAATCCAACCACAGCCGAAAGTGCAGCAGCTCCATCGTTATTTTTGGAAAGACCATAAGCGATACCCACAGCAAAAAGGATGTCAAGATGGTTAAATATAGCCCCACCTGCCACTTTCATAATGTTGGCTAAATCACCTGTAATATAAGGGATATCACCAATACCTAAACGGAGCAAAATAGCTGCGATGGGTAGAACAGCGATGGGGGTCATTAGGGCTTTCCCTATTTTTTGAAAAAAGTTAAACATTTCTAATTCTCTCTTTTAATGATGGTATGAGTTTAGCTGAGACAGATAAGGTGCTGTAGCCCATGTTTATGAGTTCCTCTGTAGCATCTCCTAAACCTGCGAGTTCACCACAGATACTAATGGGTTTTTTTGTTTTTTTGATAATCATTTTTAAAGCATTCATTATCATAGGTGATGTGGGGTCTACTTGTAAGGTGGGGTGGGTTCTCTCTATGGCAAAAAGGTACTGTGTTAGGTCATTTGTCCCTATGGAGTAGAAGTCTACGAGTTTGTTAAACTCTTTTATGGCGAAAATAACTGAGGGAACTTCTATCATGATTCCAAATTGGATGTTTTCTGTTTTTATTTTGTGTTCTTTGTAGACTTCTAAGGCTAAGGCTTTGGCTTCGATGAACTCTTGGGGGGTGCTAACCATGGGAAACATGATTTTGATTTTGCTATTTTTTGTGTCGGCTGAAGCCAACCCTACGGCTAATAATTGCTCTTTGAGGAGGGTTTGTTCTTGGAGCGAGAAGCGAATACCACGTATCCCTAAAAATGGGTTGTTCTCATTTTCCATCGGTATATAGGGTAGGGCTTTGTCCCCCCCTACATCGAGTGTTCGTATCGTAATTTCATCAAACAGTTTAAATATTTCACCATAAGTTTTGGTCTGTTCCTTTAAAGTGGGCTTTTTTTCCATAAATAAAAATTCGCTTCTAAGTAGCCCCACTCCATCAGCACCTAACTCTTTTGCCTCTTTGGCTGAAGTTATGTCACCAATGTTAGCAAGAACATTAACTTTGTGACCTTTTTTAGTGATGGTGGAGTTGAAGCGTTTGTTGTAGTTTTCCTCTTTTCTTTGCTGAAATGCTTTCTGTTTTATTTTTGCTTTTTTTAGGTCATTTTCTGTAGGATTAACAATCAAATTTCCTGAATTAGTGTCAAGTATCGCTTGGGAATTTGGTTCAATTTCTTGGTTAATAATCACAGCAGGGATAGCATGTGAACGTAAGAGTATGGAGGCATGGGAGGTGGGTGTCCCTTTTTTTAGAACCACACCTTGAATGGGGGTTTTACTGAGTTTTTTTATGTGGCTTGGAAGCAACTCATCAGCGAGTAAAATATAGGGTGTATTGGGCAAGTCAAAATTACTTTTTATCCCTACATAGGCGAGGACTCGTTGTTGAATATCTGTATAATCTGCCATACGTGATTCTAATTTAGTATTTTTTAATTTATTACTCTCCTCTTTTATGGTATTGATAAAGCACTCTACGGTGTGAAACTTCTGTTCAAAGAGTTTTGATGTGAGTAGCTCTTTTTGTGCCAAATATATTTCACTTTCGTCACTTTTTTCCTCTTCATAAAGCTTTTCCAACTCCTCTTGAACCAACGTAATGGCCTCATTGATAGAGTGTGTCATTTTTGTGTTGGAAGTATTGGTTTTTATCTCTAGTGGAAAGAGGGGGGCAATAGAAATACCAGGGGCAACGCTAATGCCACTTAAAGCAGGTGCTTCATAATGCTCTTCTATCTGTACCATTGCTTTTTCTTTTTTATCATCTAGCATGAGCTGTTTAAAAAAAGTGGAAAGTGCCTCACTTGCTTTTTGGGCTTCCTCCCCTCTACACAATAAGGTAACACTTTCCCCCTTTTCAAGAGACAAAGAGATGATATCTGAAGCTTGTGAGGCATCAACCTCTTTTTCGTAAGCCAATAAAGTTATGTTGGCATTAAATTTTTTAACTTCATGAGCAAATTTCGCAATGGGGCGAAAGTGAAATCCGTTACTGGAAGTGATATGAAGTGTTGAGATGATGGCTTTTTCTTTTTTAAATAGTTTTTTTATAAAGTTCATTTTTTTTTCTTTGTTTATAATCTTTTTTTATAGATAATAGTAGCAGAAAATTAGAAAGAGCCCAAAATCTTTTAATATTATTGGATAATAAGAGCTTTAAAAATTAGAATTTGAATAAAAAAGAAAAGAAATTGAAGTAATATAAAACAAAAATAATAAGAAAAAATGAAAGAGAAATTTTAATTTCTCTTTCATCATAAGAAATTTCTAAAATCTCTTAGTATAAGCATGACAATAGGGTGTAGAATTTCTCAATTTATAGTAGTTTTGATGCTCCTCTTCTGCTTTATAAAAAGTATGCTCATTGGCATCTTTTATCATGGTGGCGATATTCATCCCTTTGTCTTCTAATTGATTGATAAGAATTTGAACGGTGTCTTCTTCCTCTACATCATTGGTAAATACAGCTGAGAGATACTGTGGTCCTATGTCTGGACCTTGACCGTTCATCTGCTCTGGGTTGTGGGTTTCAAAAAATAGCTTGGTTAATGTCTCAAATGAAATTACGGTTGGGTCATAGGTTACTTCTACTGTCTCCAAGTGACCTGTATCTTTTTGGCAAATCTCTTGGTAGGTTGGGTCGATGGTGTGTCCCCCCATATAACCTGAGTCTGCGTTAAATACTCCAGAAGCTTTTTGAAACCAATATTCTGTTCCCCAAAAACACCCTGAGGCAAAGTAGGCTTTTTTATATTTCTCATCATTTTCTACAGCTTGAAAGTCTAGTGAGACAGAGTTTACACAGTGACGGGTACTTTTAGGTGTCATCTGTTCCCCCTCAAATACATGACCCAAGTGACCACCACAGGTTGCACAAACTATCTCAACTCTTCTACCATCGGCATCGGGAATCTCTTTGACTGCTCCCTCTATGGTGTCATCAAAACTTGGCCAACCTGAACCTGAATTAAATTTATCGGTTGAGCTAAAAAGGGGAGTGTTACATTTCCGACAGTGGTAGATACCTGTTTGGTAAAAACCATCATATTTTCCAGAGAAAGGCATCTCTGTCCCTTTATTTTCTATTACTCTTACCTCTTCAGGATTTAAATCATTATATTGCATCTGTTGATTCCTTAAAATCTATTTAGGACTATTTTAGTCTTATTTAAATGACAATATAACATCATTAGTTAAAAATTAGCTATTGAAATTAAAAGCTATGATATAAAATTTCTATTGATTTAAAAAAATATAGCTTTGGTAACTATTTTTGGGCTTTTTGAGGAAAGCCTTGCTTAATAAAAAAAAGAATAGTAGAATTTTCTTGTGATTTAAATAAAATATCAAACTTAAGAAAATAATAAACTAGAATCAAACATTTTTAAACTTAAAATAGACTATAAACATTCTAAAAATAAGCGAAAGAAATCACATTTTACAAAGAATTCACAATTATGTTATAATATGATTTAAATAATAAAGGAATATAGATATGAATCAACGAACTATCAATCAGCCTGTTGAGGTTGTGGGTATAGGTTTGCATAAAGGTGAACCTATAAAACTCCGTTTAGAACCACTGGGTTCTAATGCAGGTATTGTCTTCTATCGTGAAGATTTAGCGTTAAACATTCCTCTTTCTCCCTCCTCCGTTATCGACACTCAAATGGCTACTGTTATAGGCTCGGATAAAGGCTATATTTCTACCATTGAACATTTTCTTTCAGCTGTGTATGCGTATGGAATTGATAACATGCGTGTGATTGTCAATGGAAACGAGATGCCTATTATGGATGGTTCTGCTTCTTCTTTTTGTCTTTTATTGGATGAAGCAGGAATTAAAGAACAAGAGGCTTTAAAACAAGTTATTATAGTTAAGAAAACTGTAGAGGTTCGAGATGGATCTAAGTTTGTTCGATTAGAACCCAGTGATGAGGTGCGTTTTGATTTTGAGATTGACTTTGAACATCCTGTTATTGGTCAACAGTCTCAGTCGTATAACTTTGGAACAAAACCTTTTATAGAAGAGATTGCTCGTGCCAGAACATTTGGTTTTGCTAGAGATATTCAATATCTTCAAAGTATAAATTTGGCTTTAGGAGCTAGTTTAAACAATGCTATTGGGCTAGATGATGAGAAAGTACTTAATCCTGAAGGGCTAAGATTTGACAATGAGTTTGCTCGTCATAAAATTTTAGATGCGATGGGTGATATGATGGTAACAGGTCATAATATCTTAGGTGCGTACAGCTCTTTTGCTGGAAGTCATAAACTTAACCATGAATTAACCGTTGCGTTACTTGCCGATACAGCAAACTATGAAATGGTAACATTAAATAAAGTGAAAAGTAGAAAGTTTGCCAAAAGTTTTGCCTAGTTCGTATACCATATTAATTATCTCTATCTCTTCCCCCTTACTTATAGGGGTTTATAGAGAGGGTCAACTTATTGAAAAAATAGAAACTGAAGAAAAAACTTCGGAAATTCTTTTAAGAAAACTAACTGAACTCTCTTTAAAATATAACTATTCTAAAGTCATTTATACGAATGGTCCAGGTTCTTATATGGCAATCAAATTAACCTATATTACACTTCGCTCTTTAGAAATTTTAAAGGGTATTGGTTTTAGTGGGTGTAACGCTTTTGATTTAAATGGGAAGAAACCTATAAAAGCTGTAGGAAAACTTTACTTTATCAAAGAAAATAACACTATAATAACGAAAAAATTTGATGAAGCAGTAGAGCAACGGTTTGAATTACCTTCCATGTTGAGTGAAGTAGCGATTTTAAACGATAATAAACCAATGTATATTCTACCTGCTGTTTAATCGTTAAACGATTATGAAATCAGCAAAGGAAGTACTTTGTTCGTATCTGTACCAGCGACATCAGCAAACCTTGGCCCAGGGTTTGATACTTTAGGGTTAGCGATTAACCTTCGTAATGAAATTACCATTAAACCTTCCCGTTTTTTTTCTGTTTCTACTCGTGGAGAGGGAGCTGAAAACCCTCACATACGTAAAAATATCTTGTTTATGAATATCTTTAACAAGCAGTATATTAAATTAAAAGGTAAAAAAGATAATTTTAGATTTGAATTTACCAACCGTATACCTATTTCAAGAGGTTTAGGTTCTTCTTCAGCCGTGATAACAGCTGCATTAACTTCAGCCTATGTGGCAGCAGGTGAGCGTTATAATAAACGAAAAATTTTAAATTTGGCATTAGAGTATGAACCCCATCCAGATAATATCACCCCAGCTGTGATGGGTGGGTTCAATGTGGCTTGTGTTGAAGAGAAAAAAGTCTATTCTAAAAAAAGAAAAACGCCAGATTATTTAAGAGCTGTTTTAGTCATCCCCAACAAAACCATTTCTACAGCTAAATCTCGAAATGTATTGCCAGACTTGTATCGAACTGAAGAGATGGTTTATTCCCTTTCTCGTGCCTCCTTTATGACTTCACTTTTTATGACAGAATCATGGGAGTTGTTAAGAATTGCATCAAAAGATAAAATTCACCAAACACGAAGAATGAAACAGATGCCAGATTTATTTGAAGTACAAAAAATTGCTTTAGAAAATGGTGCATTGATGAGTACACTTTCAGGTTCAGGGTCAACTTTTTTTACACTCTGTTATGCTGATGATGCACCAAAAATCCATAAGTTGTTGGCTCAAAAATTTCCAAAATTTAGAGTATTTACCAAAACGCTTGACAACTATGGTGTAACTTCAAAAAGTTAAGTAAAATTAAGTTTTACTGTGAAAAAGAAAAGCAATAGCATTTTATTAAAGGATAATATAAAGATGGTCAGGTACTTGATAACAAAAGTTAGGTATAATTATGCGAAAAAATGAACCAGTACGCATGTGCATAACATGTAGAGAACGAGAGCTTCAAAAAAAACTACTTCGCCTACAAGAGAAAAACAGTAACATTTTTCCTTATTCGGGACAAGGTCGGAGTTTTTATATTTGTAATAGTTGTCGTGAAAACGAAAAAAAAGTTAAAGGTTTAATGAAACGTTTTCGGCTCACAAGTGAAGATAGTGAACAGTTTGTTAAGTATTTAAAGGAGTTAGATAAGAATGGATAGAGTTAAAATCCAAGAGATTGCAGATGAAGCAGGTGCATCAAATGCAGTACTTATTGAGAAAGCTAAAGAGTTAGGTTACGATGTTAAAGCAGCCAACAGTACAGTAACAGTTGATGAAGCTGGTATATTGGTGGATTATGTAATTAATGGTATAAAGCCAAAAACAGCAGAAAAGCCTAAGATGAGAGTTGTTAAAAAAGCAACCGTTGTAAAAAGTAGTGATACAGTAGCATCTGAAGTAACATCAGAAAAAGAAGTTAAAGAAGTAGTTATTGAAGAGACTAAAACAGAGGTTAAAAAAGAAAAAGCACCTTCTCGGGCTATTAAAAGAACTCCTCGAAATAGAGGTTCTATTACCGCAACTCCTAAAAGGAAAGTATCTGCTGTAGATACAGTTAGGATTGTAGAAGCAAAAGTTAAAGTTACACCAGAAGAACCTTCTAAAGCAGAGGTTGTTGCTCCAAAAATAACTGAAAAAGTGGAAACACCTTCAGAAAAAGTTTCAGTTGAAAAAGTGGTTGAGGCAACAACTAAGGATAGCACTACAGAAGCTGTAAAAGAAGAGCCAGTTGTAGTTGAAGAAAAACCAAAAATTAAGCGAAAGCGTATTGGTATTACTGTTATAAAAAAAGCTGACAGAGAAAAACCAAGAATTCGAATTATTGAAGAGCGTAGAGTACAAGAGGTTGCTGTTAAAAAGCGACCAGCTGGTATGCCAACACCTCCTTCTAAAAAGAAAATAAAGAAAATTGCTACAGCAAAAGATACTGGAGAGAAACTAGACTTTATGTCTAACTCTGGATTTGGTGGGTATAACCGTAACCAAGTAACAGAAGTTGAAGAAGAGCCAGAAGTACTTATGCTTGATTTCTCTGACAAAAATATCTACGAAGATATGATGCGTCAAGAAGCTAAACGTAAAGAAGAAGCTAAGAAAAGAGCTGCTGCTGGTGGTGGACAACAACAACATCGTGGACGAACAGGTGGACACAGAAGAAGACCATCTGGACTTAGACGTGGTGGAAAACGTAAAAAGTACATAAAAGAAGAAAGTACAGGACCAATCACCTCTATTCAGATTCCTGAAAATGTAAGAGTTTACGAGTTTGCTGAAAAAGTTGGACGTTCAACTGGTGAAGTGATTAAAGTTCTTTTTGCATTGGGAACAATGTTTACACAAAATGACTTCCTAGACAAAGATTCTATTGAAATTCTTGCAGAAGAGTTTGAAGTTGAAGTGCATACAGTTGATCCACTAGATGCTTTAGACTACGTTAAAGTGTATGATGAGATTGAAGATGAAAACCCAACTGAGAGACCACCTGTTATTACCATTATGGGTCATGTTGATCATGGTAAAACTTCATTGCTTGACAGAATTCGTTCTACAAAAGTAGCTGCTAGAGAAGCAGGTGGAATCACTCAACATGTTGGTGCATACCAAGTTGAGAAAAATGGTAAAAAGATTTCATTTATAGATACCCCTGGTCACGCAGCCTTTACTGAAATGCGTGCTAGAGGGGCTCAAGCAACCGATATTGTTATTATTGTTGTTGCTGCTGATGATGGTGTGAAACAACAGACAAAAGAAGCTGTTTCTCATGCTAAAGCTGCTGGTGTACCAATTGTTGTTGCGATTAACAAAATGGATAAAGAGGGTGCAAACCCAGAACTGGCTAAATCACAACTGGCTGAACTTGAATTGACACCTGTAGAATGGGGTGGAGACTATGAATTCGTTGAAGTTTCTGCTCATACAGGACAAGGGATTGATGATTTACTTGACACACTTCTTCTTACAGCAGAAGTGATGGAACTTCAAGCCGATGCAGGTAGAAATGCAAAAGCTGTTGTGGTTGAGTCTTCTCTTGAAAAAGGTTTTGGTGCTACAGCAAATATTATTGTTCATAATGGTACATTAAGCATAGGTGATTGTTTTGTTGTTGGAACAACCTTTGGTAAAGTTAAAACACTTATTTTAGATGATGGTACAAAAACAAAGTCAATTGGACCGAGTACTCCTGCTGCTGTTGTTGGTCTTTCTAAAGTTCCTGATGCTGGTGAAGTTTTAGTGGTTATGGATTCTGAAAAAGATGCCAGAGAGTTAGCCGATAAAAGAGCTGAATACGCAAGAACCAAAGAACTTTCTAAGAGTACTAAAGTTACTATTGATGACTTGTCTGCGATTATTGCAGAGGGTAATCTTAAATCGTTACCAGTTATTATTAAAACTGATGTTCAAGGTTCTCTTGAAGCAATTAAAGGGACATTGGCAGAGCTTAAAAATGAAGAGGTTAAAGTTAACGTTATTCATGAAGGTGTGGGTGGAGTTACTGAGTCAGATGTTCAACTTGCCGATGCATCAGAACACTCAATCATCTTAGGGTTCAATGTTAGACCTACAGGTGCTGTTAAGAAGAAAGCAAAAGAGCTTGGTGTTGAGATTAAAACTTACTCAATCATCTACGAACTTCTTGATGATGTAAAAGCACTTCTTGGTGGTATGATGTCTCCTACAATCTCTGAAGAGGTTACAGGTCAAGCAGAGGTACGTGAAACATTTACTGTTGCAAAAGTTGGAACAATTGCTGGTTGTAAAGTTTCTGATGGTGTTATTGTTCGAAATGCTGGTGCTAGACTTATTAGAGATGGTGTTGTTATTTATACCACAACCATCTCATCACTTAAGCGATTTAACGATGATGTTAAAGAGGTTAAGAATGGTTTCGAGTGTGGTATCATGCTTCATAACTACAATGACATTAAAGAGGGCGATGTAATAGAAACCTTCAAAATGGTAGAAGAGCAGGTTAAATTAGATTAACCGTAGGGGCGACCTTCGTGTCTGCCCTTCATTGAATATCTATTAATAATATAGGAAACAAATGAGAGAAGAAGAGATAAAAAGAAAACGAACCGAGTCACGCTTGGTCGAACTACTTCCCGAGGCTTTCTCTGGAATGAATGATAACCGTATCAACGCTTTGTCTGTAACAGCAGTGGTCTGTTCAAGGGGTCGTTATGATGCAAAAGTTTACCTAGACAAATCTTACTTAAGTGAAAAAGAGCAAAATGAAGCACTGAAACAACTTAGAGCTGTTTCAGGTTACTTGTCAACCTATGTACGTGAGAGTGAAGGTTGGTTTAAGTCACCTAAATTTACATTTGAGTTTGACACACAGTTGGAGCAAATAGCAAATATAGAAGCATTGTTTAAACAGATTGGTAAACGACACGATAAAAAAGAAGATAAAAAGGATGAGTCAGATGAGTCTTAACGAACAGATAGCAAAGATTGTTAAAGCCAATGGTGCAAACTTTTATGGAACAGAGACGGTACAAGAGGATAGCAATACTATTTATAGAGTTTACATCACCAAAGAGGGTGGGGTAAAACTTGATTTATGTGCTGATATTTCTCATGAGCTTTCTGTTTTTTTCGACGTAAATCCTCCCATGCACGGAGCTTACTTTTTAGAAGTGAGTTCTCCAGGGATAGAGCGTAAACTAGAA
>Ga0256826_1001470_pt1 | contig 14623 bp, 14 predicted proteins | sample CV79metaG_FD_185975 | JGI IMG/M metagenome (GOLD analysis project Ga0256826, IMG submission 185975) | Hydrothermal vent microbial communities from East Pacific Rise, Pacific Ocean - CV79 | ecosystem: Environmental > Aquatic > Marine > Hydrothermal vents | place: Pacific Ocean: East Pacific Rise...
TTAGCAAATCGTGCTGTTGAAATAGACATATCTAAACTTCGTCTCATTAGAAACATCTCCATAATTCTCTTAGAAGCTCCCATCATATTAACAGGGTTTGCTGCTTTATCAGTAGAGACACAAAAATATTTTTTACTTCCATTTTCAAGGGCTTGACCAATTGTTTTATCTGTATTTTCTATATTTACCTCAATCATACGCATAAGTGTAAATGGGTCTTTTTCACTACGAACATGTTTAAGTGCCGAGAGATTTAAAACATAATCATATTTTCCATCAGCTTTAATAAAAGCATCATACTCAATACTTCCAATATCAAGTGCAAATGTCGCAAATTCCCCATCAATATAGCCCAAAGAGCTTCGTATATCTCTTACAAGTTCTACCATATTATTTTCACTTATGTCTACAACATGAAGTTTAAGAGGATTTCTTTTAAATATCTCTTTAGTTACTGCTTGTCCAATACTTCCAGCTCCACCTATAACTAAAAAAGTAGATTTTGTTATAATTCCTCTTAATTTATTATCATATTTATTTATATCATCTTCAAAGAGTTCAGAGTCTCTTCCTATAAGGTTTAGTATGTTCATTTTAATTTTCTCCTAAATGTGCAGAACTTGGTATATTTATAACTCTATATTCTAAACTTTCACTTATATCTAAATTCATTTTTGGACACTCTTTAAACATCTCTAAATGACTCATTAATTTCCATATAGGTCTTGTCATGATTCCATTTACATTTGTTATATTGAGTATCTCATCTCTTAAAGCTTTATTTGGCTTATCCAATATTATAGCATTTAACCAATAATTACTCTGTGCATATTTAGGTTCAACAACAAATGTAAGACCATCAATATCTTTAAAAGCTTCTTCATACTTCTTCGCTAAAATTCTTTTTTGTTCTATGAACTTTGAAAGTTTTTCTATCTGCGCTAAACCAAGTGCAGCATTCAATGCTGGCATACGATAGTTATATCCTATCATATCATGTTCATATTCCCATTTGTGAGGAATCTTGGCAGTCGTAGTTATATGTTTTGCTTTTTTAGATAACTCCTCATTATTAGTTATTATACAACCACCACCACCTGTTGTAATTATTTTATTTCCGTTAAAACTAATAGCAGAAATTTCACCAAAATTTCCTGTATGTGTACCTTTATAAAAACTACCTAAACTCTCAGCAGCATCTTCAACTATCTCTATACCATATTTTTTAGTAACTTCTAAAAGAACATCCATATCTACAGAATGACCAAATGTATGCATAGGAACTATCGCTTTAATTCTCTTGCCTGTTTGCTTATTAAAAGCTTCTTCATCTTTCATTTCGCATATATTAGATAAATACCTATCCAACTTTTTAGCATCAACACCTAAAGTTTTTTCATCAACATCTATAAAATGTGGTGTGGCGCCTATATAGCTAACGGCATTTGCAGTTGCTATAAAAGTAAGTGCAGGTATCAAAACTTCATCATCTTTTGTAACGCCTATAAGAAGTAAACCTATATGAAGTGCAGCAGTACCATTAACTGTTAATATCGCATATTTACATCCAGTATAAGCACATATAGCTTTTTCAAACTTATTTACATATTCCCCAACTGATGATACAAAGTTTGACTCTATACAATCTGTTACATACTTTACTTCATTTCCTTCAAAAATTGGAATGTGAAGAGGTGTAAAATTATCTTGATTTATTATAGAAGATATTGTATCTTTAATTTTGATAGATAAATTCATATTATTCCTTATTTGCTGTTTTTATTTTTAACAATATATCCAATATAAATACAGGTAAAATTAAAATTAAAATATTAGGTAATATACTAATATAATACTTTAATCCTGATAAATGCTCTTTTTTTATCATCATATTGTATTTTTGTTCATTTTTTCGTCGTACAATTAAATCATCACTTGTTCTAAACTTAATAAGCTTTTTATCTATATTTTTAAGCTTTGCACCATTATTAGAAGCTCTTAACCATAATTCATAATCTTGTGATTTTTTAAATTCTGGATTATATACTCCATATTGTTTAAAAAAATCACTTTTAAACATGGTAGCAGGATGTATAATATCACAGGTTTTTAATAAACTTTGATGAGAAACTTCACTAGATATAATTTTTTGTCCTATTGTATTACTATCACTATCTATAAGTATAGCATTAGAACTACACATATCTATATCATTTGATGTCATAAATTCTAACTGTACTTGAAATCTATCAGGCAAAGATATATCATCAGTATCCATTCTTGCTATATACTCACAAGTACAATATTTTAAACCTTCATTTAAAGCTTTGGCTAAACCCACATTTTGTTCTAATGGTACTATTTTTAAAATTTTTTCTAGTTTTTCTTTCCATACTTTTATTATAATATCTAGTTCTTTTGTTAGCTGTCCATCTTTTACTAAAATTATTTCATCTGGTTTTATAGTTTGATTATCATAAATACTTATCATACACTCTTGGAAATAAGAAACTTTTTCTTTATGATAAATTGACATTAAGACTGATAAACTCATTTAACTATATCCATCATATATAATTGTCTTTGTCCTTCATGCACACTATCAAAAAATACTTTTCCCCCATCATAACTAAATCTAGGATGTAAATCACATCTACTTTCATCATAAAAATCAAATGATTGATAAAATTCACCTAAAATTTCAACTTCTTTTTTTGCTATATCATATATATAAAGCTCTAATATTCTAGCTTTATTTGGATATGTATCAAAGATCATTTTATCTTTATAAATTGTTGGATGTCCATCTCCTGTCTTATTGATAACACCATCTCCAATAACAGTCTTTTCTAAAGTTTTCATATTTATATTGTAAAATTTATCACCATCAAATTCTCTTAGATATCCAACTACATTTTCGGAATCTTTCCAGTAGCAGTGACTTACCATATCATTATCTGCTAATATTTTTAAATTACTACCATCTATATTACATACAAATAAAGTATCAAATCTTCTTCCACTTTCCACAAACCATCTATGCATAAACATAATTTTTTTTCCATTTGGAGATATCATAATATGATTAAACTTATGTTTTGCATCTTTCATAGTATCTTTATTGTTAATATCAATAACATCTTGTAAAGTTAAAATTATTTTTTTAGTATTGTTTTCTAAATCAATATAATATAAGCCATCATTAGTATTATCACTCCAATTTATTTTAGTATTTTTATTTTGATAAGCATAATCAGCTCTACCAATATCTAATCTTTCAAAAGATAAACTTATGGCAAATTTATCTTTAAAAGTATCATATATAGGAAAATCAATTATCTTAAAATCTTCTGATTTTATATCATATATCTTAGATTTATATTTTCCATTTTCAAATATATTAAAAATAAATTTATACTCACCTACCCACATCATCTTAGTACCCTGTTGCCAATTATACGAATAACTTTTATCTATAATAGTATAAGTATTATTTTGTATATCATACAAAACTATATCTACAGCTGTTTTAGGATCTGGTAATCCTTTTGTAGATATATTTGATGAATGAAATATTATATATTCATTTGTTTGATTTATCGGTGATTTATCATAATATCCAAAAAAAGATTCTTTATTTTCTAAAGAAATATTTTTTATAGGATATGAATTTTTTATATTATAATCTTTTTTGTATCGTATATAATTTATTCTTTGGTATATTTTCTTAATAGCTAATTTTACTCCGGGAAACTTTGTAAGCAAAAATGCTATTTTTCGCTCAAATCCACTATATTGTGTAGTTTCTTTTTTATACATATTATAAACTCCTTTAAAACTTTATTTTATTTTAGAACGAAGTAAAATCATATACTTCCATCCTATAAGTGAAGCAAGTATTTTTGCAAATGAACCTAATGTTGGTTTAAATTTAAATGCTTCTATAAAATACTTTGTACCACTCCATTGATCCCCAATTTTCATAGCTTGACTCGCTAAAAAATTTGCCTGCATAGAAGCTCTAATATTTCTATTTTTATCATTTAAATATTTATTAACTTCCAATTGATATTTTGTATTTAATAACTCAATAGCATGAATATAATTATCTATATTACAGCTTATCCTGTTTTCTGATGTAATAATATTAATAACTCTACAAGATAATACATCACAAAACTTTGTTTTATATTTATTACTTCGTATTAATCTAATCCATAAATCATACTCTTCTCTTGCTCTATATCTTTCATCAAATCCACCGACACTAAGAAACCAGTCCTTTCTTACAACAACGGAGATTGTTCCACCTATCTTATTTTCAATCAATATATCAGATAATCCTATAGTGTTTTGATACGGAAATGTTTTATATTCCAAATTTAAATCTGGAAAAACAAGTAACATAGGACTATAAACTAACCCTATTGATTTATCCTCAAAACAAGTAACTTGCTTCTCTAATTTATCCAAAAACCATGTATCATCATCATCTAAAAATGCTATCAATTCATTTTTAGCATGAGATACTCCAATATTTCTAGATCCAGCAGCACCTTTTACCGTATTATTTCTTATATATGTAACCCCTTGTTTTTTATAACTATTTACTAAATTCTCTACATCCTTATTAGATACATCATCTACAACTATAATCTCTTCAACTATATAGGTCTGATTAATAACACTTTCAATAGCAAGTTTAAGTGGTTCTATTCTATTGTGAGTTGGTATTACAACAGTAATTTTTAATTTATTTAACATATAATTCTCCATTTATTTTATTTAACAAAATCCAATCCCATTGTATATGGTACAAGGTGATGATGTTCTCCATTTAGTACAATTGTTTTAGCATAATACATAAATAAAAGTACTATCAGTAATATATAAGATAGTATTCTTAAATTTTTATTTTTTATCATCTGTATCAAAAAAGGAATTAATATAATATAAGCTATAAAAAAATAGTTATTCATCCTTAGAAAAACTGCATATAGTATATCAATTGGCTGTAAAATTGCATTGCCTACTATAATTACTATGAACATATTTAAATTATATATTATTGACTTATACTTAAATTCTTTAGTCTTTTTTTCAGTTAAAAATATTATTATAGCAATAATAAAAAAAAGGTATACAGTTTGACTCCTACTTATATTATTATAGCTCATAGTAAGAAAATGGGCATATGGTGTTGCAGATATTAATCCATTAAAAAAATATCCTCCAGCAAATGAAGCTATTACAATAAAACTCTTTTTTAACATAGAAATATGTCTATATATGACATGATACAAAGGTAACATCAATAAAACTGTAGCATGTGCAATAAAAGCAGCAAATAATATATGTATATAATACTTAATAGAATTTCTTTCTACTATAAAATGTAAAGAATATGCAAAGATTGCTATAGCAATACCTTGTCTAACGCCATTAAATGTAAAGAAATAATATGGAGCTATACACATATAAATTAAGATAGAAATATAAATTGCTGGACTAAAATACTTTATAAACTTATAAAAATATATCTGTGTTATTAATACTGTAATAAAAAATAATGCTTGATAATCTAAATTAAAAAAATTCAAAACTTTTACCAGATATATAAAACCTACTTCTTTAACAAATACTTCTTCTGGTTTAGTAATAGTATAATCATATATTCTCATATATGCTGGAAAATCTATACCTACCATAAAACGAAAACCTGCAAAGAATATTAATATTACAAAAATCATTTTAGGAGTAATTTTAAAATCTTTTACAGTTTCACCTAAAATAGATAAAATAGATATTGAAAAAAATAATATAAAATATGGAATCATTTATTCAACTTCGCTCTAAAAGAAATTAATATTATATATCTATATAAATTCATACAAACTATACCTTAATTAATGAAATAATTTTTTTTAAATATTTATACATAAACAATGTGTTTTTAAATCCAATTAATCTAATTAAATTTTGAATCATCTTATTATAATGAGTAAAATTTTTATAATATTTATTTAAATCTTTTTTATCAATTTTTGTCTCTTTACATGCTAATTCAATCTTATCTTTAATACTTAATGATTTAAAATCACTTAAACAGAAAACTAAAATTATTCTAGCAGTATGTGTCATAAATTCTTTTTTATACTTTTTATTAAGATTATCTTTTCCTATGTATTCAGAAATATGATCAATTACATGCAGTATTTTTATTCTATTTTGAATCATTTTAGTCTCATCACTTAATTTATTCTTTATTTCATACATTACAGATTCTTCATTATCTGTTGTATAATGATGTAGTTGTTCTTGTAAATAAAATATATTTTTAGCCTTGTATAATAAACAAGGTAAAGCAAAAATATCTTCATTATTCACATATATATTTGGTAGTACTCGCTTATCTAAAAATAACTTTCTTTTAAATAATCTCATCCAAAGCATAGATGGTATTTCCTTATTTATAAAATAGTCTCTTAATATTTCAGAAGTATCATAAACTCCAGTATAGTTAGACTTTATTATACTTCCTTCTCTTATTGTTTGACATTCAACAATATCTACATCATATTTCATAGCACTATTATACATTTTTTCATAAGCATCTAGATTAACATAATCATCAGCATCTAAAAATATTATATACTTACCTTGTGCATAATTTATACCTGTTTGTCTTCCTTGAGCAAGTCCTTTATCTTCTTGAGAATATACTTTTATCATATCTGGATATTGTTCTTTATACTCTAACATTATCTCCAATGAAGAATCAGTTGAACCATTATTTACTAAAATAATTTCTTTTTTTTCTAGTGTTTGGTTTACAACAGATTCTAAACACCTTTTTAAAAGCTTTTCAGTATTGTAAACAGATATGCATATTGATACTTCAATATTATTTATTTTTTTCATTATATTTTCCATTACTATATATTTAATTCTTTTTTCAAAATATTGTACACATCTGTAAGTTTTATATTTTCAGAATATTCATATTTTTTAGAACTAACAAAACAAGTGCCTTTACTACTAAAATGATTAACATCATAGCCATGCATACCCTTATATGGATTATTTTTATGAAAAAAGTCAGGAAATATCAAAACACCTACATTAGCCATCCAAAGAGTATCTCCATAATGTTTATCAGGAAAAGGAATTTCTTTTTCTATTGCTATTGATTTGTTAACAAAAGTTCCATATTTTAATAAATTCTGATTATATTTCAATGCATTATCAATACATTTTAATGCATTATCATTTAAGTACCAAATCCTAAACATTGTAGAATCTAAAAAATAGACATAATCTTTTCCTAATTTTAAATTATTAATTATTGCTAATTCATTTAATTCTTTCTCTATATTAACATGAGTATGAACTTTTGTCATACCATGATCACCTAAAAAAATAAATTTTGTATCTTTATTATTTAACACTATATTATTATAAAATTTGGATAATCTTTGATCAAGTTTTTTTAATTCTGCTTTAAGCTCTTTACTCTTTGGCCCATATTTATGACCATAAGAATCTATAATTCCTATATATGATAAATATAAATTATAATCATTTTCAATATTTTCTTCAACTGACTTTAATCTTGATTCATCTGTACTTGCTTTAGTGAAATTCAATGCAGTAAATGAATCATAATAAATATTTAATCCATTTACTTTACAATCATTAAATATATTATTTTGACCATTAAATCCATTTTTTGATCTAAAATCAAATTTGTCTTCTGTAAGATTAAAATACTTTAAAGTGTTTACAGGTATATAATAACTTTTCATTAAAATATTTTTACCTATTGTTAATAATCTTATTAATTTATTTCTAAAAATATTATATAATCTATTTTTAAAAAATAATTTATCAGAATAAGCCAATATATCTAAAATCTTTATATCTTTATATGGTGAATCTTCTGGGCTAAACCCTATAGCAGTAAAATATCCAGATTCTCTGGGGGATAATCCAGTAAAAATTTCAGCTCTTTCACAAAAAGAACGACTTTGTGTAACATTTTTATAATATTTATTTGTTTTTGCAAAATTATATAGAAAAGGAGAATCTTCTTTATTAATATAATCACTTCTTAATGCATCTATTAATACAAATACAACTTTATTTTTATTTATCATAGTTGAACCCTTAATTGAGCAACTTTTATTCTTATCTCATCAATATCACTTGATATAAATGAAAATTTATTCTTCATTATATTATGTATTTTATTTAAACACTCCTCCGTCATATTAAAATAATAGAAGGCAATATAACCTTGTAAAATAACAAGATACATTTGTAATTCTCTTCCATTATCATTAAAAAAATACTTTTTAATTTTCCTTTTTATTAAGTTTAAAGGACTATATATAATATACTTTTCAATATCTTCTGGCTTAGTTATATTTCCTCTATAATATATACTTAATGTTGAATAAAAATATTTAAAAAATAAATTATTCACTTTTTTATAAAGATCTTGTATCTCGTCTGTGCTCATATTTTCACTTTTTGGAAATAATTTTTCTTCTAATGCCCATTTTGATAAATCTAAAAGTTGAGTATCTGTAGAATAGTCTTTAAATTTTTCTACTCTTCTTTTATAGCTAGTATCATATTGTTTATTAAAAACTAAAATAGTATCAACAATTGCTAAAATAGATTTTGCCATCTGATTTCTAAAAAACATTTCATCTTCTTTTGACATTTTCATTAATCCATCTTTGGGGAAAGCCCCTATTAATGTCCATAATCTTGTAATATACAGTGTTTCTACATCTTGTAAAGAAATAGATTTAGCTTTCATATCTGGAATATATTCTAATATATTTTTATCTCCATATATCCATTTTGAAGCATATTTAAAGTCAAAATTTTTAATTATTGGATTAAACATTTTTAAATTTACTATTGTATATTGAGTAATATCAATCCATTTAATATTAATATATTTTTTTAATTCATTTTCAACAATTACTAGCTTTTCTCTTGATATTTTCTTTTTTACTATAAGTGCGACATCATAGTCATTGTAAGGTCGTACAATAGTTTCATTATTAATTTTTTCAAAAACCCAACTACCTTCATCTCTACCATATCCACCATATAAATAAATTGAAATAATATTTTCTTTTTCTAAAATATCTAATGATATTTTATTAATTATTTCAATATGACTATTTAAAACATCTTTAATTACTTTCATTTAACAATCCTTTTGCAATAGCATAAACTTTAACATTAAGTAGAACAAATATACATATTATAAATATTTTAGGTATATCTTGAAGATACATATTATTCATTAGCAAACAGCTCAAAGCAGTAAAAACAATAAAAATATTAACACCTGTATAATATTTTATAGGATATAATTTATTTGATTGATTATACAGATAAGTAGAATATACAATATTTGCAAATAAATTTGATATTATTATGCCATAGATATCTAATATATTTATTAATAGATAAGCTAAAGTAATATTTATAACTAACATAAAAAGTAAACCTTTTAATATTAATTTATTAGTTCGTTTAAAATTTATTCCATATATAAAATATTGATTAATAGTTGTAATTGATACAATAAATAATACCCATGGAATATATGATACAGACTCTAAATACTTCTTTCCACCAATTAATAAAACAATTTCATCTGAAAAAATTGATACTGTAAGAAAAAGAAATGCAAAGATATATAAACTAAGTGTAAAAAAAATAGAAATATATTTTTTAGTATGTAATGATTTAATATGATACGAATTCATAATAAATGGATCTATGGCACTTTTAAATGCTGTTTTTAAAAGCATTGCTATCATCCCAATTGAAATAGCAAAACCATAAATACCTAATACATATTCGTTCAAAAAATATAAAATATAGTATCTATCTAGTTGCGTAGATCCCCATAATATTATTGCAGCAGGCATTAAAGGTAATCCATAATGCAATATTTTCTTTAATAAATTAAAATTAAAATTAAATAAAATATATTTCTTAATAAAGAAAGACATAAAGACTAATGATAATGTAATTGACAATATATTTGCAAATATTATACCTTGAATATTTAAACAATTAAAATTCAACAATACATATATTGTTAATAACAATACTATTGATTGTACTATCTGGCTTTTTGCAAAAGTTGATGCTTGCATATCAACTTTCAATAAACTACTAAAATATGCGAGTAACACAGATAAAAATCCCCATAATAATATTAAATTTAAATTTTCTATTTTTGAATTAAAGAATAATATAATAGGTATGAATGTTATAAAACAAATAAGTAAAATAAATAATAGTTGAGTACTAACTAATATCTTTTTATTTAAATTTGACTTAAATTTATTAAAATAATAATTTAAAGAATGTTCAAATCCAAATAAATATATACTTTGAACTAACATTATTATTGAAATAATGATAATATAATTACCATATTCTTCAACCGATAAATTATGAGCGATTAGTGGTATTATTAATACCGCAAAGGACTTAGCAAAGAAACTTGTAAATGTATAAAGAAATATATTTTTTAAATTTCTAATCATAAATATCTATATCCTTAACTTGCATTATAAAAGACTCAATATCATGATTATTATTAATAATAAATTTACTATGTTCTTTTTGTTTAAGAATATATTTTTTATATGCTGGTTTAACTTCATTAAAATATTGTTCAAATATCTCATCAAATGATCTATCTCTTGATTTAATATCTCTTTTTAATCTTCTTGCAAATAGTAAATCACTATCAGCATCAACAAAAATTTTAATAGATTCTATAGCTTTTAAATAATTAATAGCATATAATCCCTCAATTATTATAAGATCTTTAGTTATTATTTTTTCATATCCAATTCTATTCCTTTCTTTAAAACAATATTGTGGAATCAATGTTTCACCTATTGTTTCAAGTTCATGCAAATTTTTTAATAATAAATCTTTATCTAGTGATAATGGATGATCATAATTACAAAAACCATTTTTTTTAATTTGTTCTTCTTTATTTAGATAATAATTATCTAAGGAAATAAGTAGACTTTTATTATGATTTTGTTCAAATATATAATTAGACAAGGTAGTTTTACCTGAGCCACTCCCACCCGCAATTGCAATAATCATAATATAAGATCCTTCTTTAAACCAATAATATACTTAGATAAAGACTTATCCCATTCTCTCATAATATTTAAATCTAAAAGATCTAATTTATAATTAATTGCAGATTCATTTAATGATACAGGAGCTATTCTTTTAAATATATCTTTAGATGCTTTTTTTACTTCACAAGCAGATTCAAATAACTCAACTATTTTTTTAACATAATCATATCTAGAGGTATTATTAGCCTTATTTACGCAATTAAAAATTCCTAATTGATTATTTTGTATTAATACCTCTATTTGTTTAACAAAATCAAGTACATATGTTGGATTACCTTTTTGTACGTCATCAGAATAGATTATTTTATTATTTTTTGCTTCTAAATATCTTTTATATACAAAATTTTTACTATGAGTTATATCTCCACCAAAAAGCCATCCAGTTCTTAATATAAGATATTTATTAAGATGATTTTGTATTATTTTTTCACCTTCATATTTTGATCTGTGGTGTATAGTCGTTGGACTAACATTATCAAATTCATTATATGGTTCATTTTCTTTTTCTGTTCCATAAATACCTGTACTTGATATATATATAAATAATATATCTTTATCTATACAATAATTAACTAAATTTTGTGTTCCAATAGCGTTAATTTTATATGCTTTATCATGATTGGTTTCACAATCATCCACATTTGTATATGCAGCAGTATGTATTATAATATCTGGTTTATTTTTTGATAAAGTATTTTCTACACTCTTTGAATCAGTTATATTAAAATCATTACTAACAATATTATTATAAGACAAATTTTTGATTAAAGAGGAACCTAGCATACCACTAGAACCTGTAACTAAAATCTTTTTACCATTCATACTTTATCTCACTCAATTCTTTATTTATAGCTTCTTTTGGGTCATGTTCAATACTTGCTAAATTTAAAAGCATATTATTCTCATTCTTACCTCTAAAAGCCATCCAAAGTCCTGGCTTTACTGTAAGTCGTTGATAATTATCTTGAGATAAAACAACACTAAAAAACTCTTTTGTATCTTCATCATATACTACAAATTCTATAGCACCTATAGGCACCACAAGATTTAAAGTCATTTTAGTATGCTGTTTCCAACCTTTTATATCATCTTTATGTACTGTTGAAAAATATGCTTCTCCAAAACCATCATATCCATCATCACTTTTTTTCATAGCATGATAGATATCACCCTTTGGATTGTAAATTTGTTTAAGTGATGTTAATATTATTTTGTCCAAATTATATCTCTTTGTTGTGCGAAAGTTTCATATTCATTTATTTGTTCAAGTGTTTTATCAAAAATATATTTATCTGTTTTATAGAAATCATAATACCATTCACTAGTAAATCTAATAGTATCTTTATATTCTAAATTTGCTTGCCATTTAAAATGGAATAATGCTTTATCACAATTTAATTTCAATAGTCCTGCTTCATGAAAAGGAATATTTCCTGTAACTTTGTATGCATCTGATATATCATTAAAATGCCAATACTTACTAAGATCAATTAATAGATCTTCTACTGTATGATTTTGTTCTGCTCTTGGTCCAAAGTTAAAGCCTTCACCATGTAAGCTATCATCAGAATAAAGTACTTGACCTAAATTTAAATATCCACTTAATGGCTCTAATACATGTTGCCATGGTCGTGTAGCTTTTGGAGCTCTTATCTCTACTACTTTTTCTTCACTCCACGCTTGCATACAATCTACTACAATTCTATCTTTTGCCCAGTCACCACCACCTATAACATTTCCAGCTCGTCCAATAGCTAGTTTTACATTACAGTTTTCATCTTTGAAAAATGAATGATAATATGACTTAATAATAAGTTCAGCAGCACCCTTAGATCCACTATAAATATCTTTTCCACCCATTTTATCATCTTCTTTATATCCCCATACTTGCTCTACATTATCATATGCTTTATCACTAGTAATTATAATAGCCGTACATTTATGATTCGATACTTTTAAAGCTTCTAGAATATTAGCAGTACCCATTACATTTGATGATATAGTTTCTATTGGGTCACTATAAGAGGTAGATACTATTGGCTGAGCCGCTAGATGAAATAAAAACTCTGGTTTTTCATATGAAATAATTTCAATCATTTTCTCTAAGTCTCTTACATCTTCTAAATAATGTTTTATTTTATCTTGAAGTTTCAACTCTTCAAACATAGATGGAGATGTAGGTATATCTTTTGATATCCCTACTACATTTGCACCTAATTTTAAAAGCCAAGTTGTTAGCCAAGTACCTTTAAATCCAGTATGACCAGTAATTAGTACTTTTTTATCTTTATAAATATTATTAAACATTACCAAGTTCTCCATGGAGCTTTATTATTATCCCAAAGTTTATTTAGGTCATTTTTATCTTTTAAGCTATCCATTGGTTTCCAGAAGCCTTCATGTTTGTATGTCAATATTTCACCATCTTTTGCTAAATTCATTAGTGGTTTTTGTTCAAATACCGTACTATCACCTTCTGTAATATAATCAAATACTCTAGGTTCACATACAAAGAAACCTGCGTTGATCCAATTTCCATCACCTTTTGGCTTTTCTTTAAATTCATGTACTTGATTACTATCATCAATATTCAATGCACCAAATCTACCATCTGGCTGAACAGATGTCATAGTCATAGCTTTTCCATGAGATTTATGAAATTTAACCAATTCATCAATATTGATATCAGATACACCATCACCATAAGTAAGCATAAAAGGTTCATCACCTACAAAGTCTTTAGCTCTTTTTACACGACCACCTGTCATAGTATGAAGACCAGTATCAAGAAGTGTTACTTTCCATGGTTCACTACTATTATTATGAATCTCCATAGATCCATCTTTCATATCTATAGTTATATCACTTTGGTGTAAAAAATAGTTTGAAAAATACTCTTTTATAAAATATCCCTTGTATCCCAATAATACTACAAATTCATTAAATCCATATTGCGAATATATCTTCATAATATGCCATAAAATAGGCTTACCACCTATCTCTACCATTGGTTTGGGTCTCACATCTGTTTCTTCACTTAATCTTGTTCCAAATCCACCTGCTAATAATAATACTTTCATTCTAATTTTCTCCTTCATTTCTATAAAATTCCTTATACCATTTAACAAATTTACCAATACCATCAGAGAGTTTTGTATTTGGTTTATAATCAAAATCATCTATAAGTTCACTTACATCTGCATAAGTTGACTCTACATCACCATCTTGCATAGGCAGGAAGTTTTTCTTTGCCTCTTTTCCTATTGCTTTTTCAATTGTTTGAATAAAGTCTATTAGTGATACTGGGGCATTATTTCCGATATTATATACCTTAAAATCACTTGGGTTTAGTATAACTTTTACTATACCATCTACTATATCATCTACATAAGTAAAATCTCTAGACATATTACCATGGT
>Ga0256826_1001471_pt1 | contig 14621 bp, 15 predicted proteins | sample CV79metaG_FD_185975 | JGI IMG/M metagenome (GOLD analysis project Ga0256826, IMG submission 185975) | Hydrothermal vent microbial communities from East Pacific Rise, Pacific Ocean - CV79 | ecosystem: Environmental > Aquatic > Marine > Hydrothermal vents | place: Pacific Ocean: East Pacific Rise...
GATAATCTATGACAAACCTTGACCTCTATGCAAAAGCAGAACATCTACTAGGAATTGAAGATGCTACAGAAGCACTTTATGATCTCTACCGTTCAGAACTTGATGAGAAAGATGTAAAAACTCTTCTCGATGTTGGTTGTGGACGTGGTGGATTTATGACACGTATGATAAGTGATGGTGTAAAATGTAAGGGTGTTGACCTTAGTTCTCTTATGGTTGAGGAGTGTCTAAACGCTGGTTTAGATGCTGAGTGTATAAATGCTAAAGATGTAGAAGGTAAATATGATGCTATTGTAAGTATCTTTGATGTCTTAAACTTTATGGACAAAGAGACTTTAGTTGAGTTTTTAAATGCAATGGCAGATAAACTCAATGACGATGGGATTTTTATAGCTGACATAAATACTCGTTATGGTTTTAGTGATGTGGCTGAGGGGACAATGTCTAGTGATACTGGAGCAGAGTTTTTAAGTGTAGATGCACAGTTTGAAAATGATGAACTTCACACAAAATTTACTCTTTTTGAAGAGGGAGAAGCTGGCGTTTATACAAAGTATCAAGATACTATAGTTCAGTATTTTCATAAAATACAGACTTTTCAAAAGATAGAAAAACTCAAACTCGTAGAGAAGCAGACTTTTTCACTCTACGATACAGAAGATAAAACTCTTCTTATCTTCAAAAAGAAGTAGCGTTTAGTCTATAAACTCTACTACTTCATCAAACGCCAGTCTGAGTTGCTCAGACTGTTCGTTGAGACGATATCCTAAGGGTAACATCATAGAGAGCTGATACTTTGAAGTATCCAAGCCTAAAACTTCCTCTACTTTTTCTTTCTCAAACCCTTCAATAGGACAAGAATCTATCCCAATATAAGAAGCACTACTCATAATATTTGCCGCAGCAATGTAAGTTTGTCTTGCACTCCATGCATAAATATTTTCATCACTTGAGAGTGTTTTCTCTAAATGTGACTCATAAAGATTGAGATAAAATTCTAACTTTTCATCACTCATTTCTCTACGTAAAAATCTCTTTTTTGGTTCACCACTTTGAGGTTTAAGTGAGTTAACTCCTGCTAAAACAACAACAAGATGAGAACAACTTGTTATCTGCACTTGGTTCCAACATAGTGGACGAAGTTTAGCTTTTAAATCTTCATTTGTTATGACTAAAAATTTCCAAGCTTCCATACCAAATGAAGATGGAGATTTTACACCTGACTCTAAGATATAACGTATCTCTTCATCAGAGATTTTTTTTGTCTCATCAAATACCTTACAAGCATGTCTAAACGCTAGTGCTTCGCTAAATTTATTTCTATTTTTCATATTTTCTCTTTTATTATTTATTTTATAAAACTAATTGCACTCTTAATTGCATTGATGTATGAGAGCTTGTTGGCTTGACCTTTATAGGCTATATCAAAGGCTGTTCCATGGTCAACAGATGTTCTAATGATAGGAAGATTGAGAGATATATTGACACTCTCATCAAAGTAGAGGGCTTTAAGTGGAGCTAGACCCTGATCGTGATACATCGCTACAAAATGAGTGTAATTTTTACGAAAGTGAGGTGTAAACGCCACATCCGGAACGATAGGACCTATAAAACGCTCAAATCCTAAAGCCTTGTTTACACTTTTTATCGCTTTTTTCACTCGCATATCTTCATCTCCTAAAACACCATTGTCCCCCGCATGAGGGTTGATACCTAAAACAGGTATCTGCTTTGATGTGTCAAGATTTAAACACCTCTCTAGGTCTAGTAAAAATGGTTTGAGTGTTTTGTACTTTATAGTGGAAGAGACTTGTGCGAGCGGGATATGCTCTGTAACCAGAGCTACATACATTTTTTCACATCCAAGCATCATAATGGCATCTTTATCAAAATGTTTACGAAGTAGGTCTGTATGACCCTTAAAATCTAACCCCGCCATCATCCAAGCTTCTTTATGGATAGGCATAGTGACTACAGCATCAGCTTTTTTACTCTCACAAAGAGCTATCGCCGAGATAAAAGAGTCGTAAGCATAGCGACCAGAGTTGGCGTTTACTTCCCCAACTTTTATCTCAAAAGAGCCTGAGACTTCCTCTAATGTAAAATCTTTTGGAGTAGAAGTTTTCAGAAGTTCTGTAGCCTGAGAGAGTAAAGTGGCGTTTATACAGTAGATAGGATTACAGAGTTTAGAGACCTCTTCATGAGATTTCAATGCTATCTCTATACCAACACCATTTAAATCACCAACACTTATAGCTATAGTTTTCATAAATACTTCCTACTAATTGTTTGTATGGTATTTTGCCATATTTTTAGCATCAAATGATAAACGGTGCTAAATAGTGAAACAAAATACTCCTTTATATTTCAGTTAGATATTAAACATTTAACATTAGCTCTAAAACATCATCAGAAATCATCTCAAAACTCTCTTTTAGAGAGCTTTTTTTCTCTACATTTGTAAGTATTTTAGCATTTTCTATAACACTTATGTTTGGTGTTATTTCTTGAAGTTCCTTTAAACTTTCTTGTGCAGTTTGCATCCTCTTTTTCCCCTCAAAACTAAATGGAAGTAGAGCGACTATGTGAAAATCAAACGCAAGAGATTTGAGTAGTTTTGCTATGGCGATGGTAGCTCCACTTCCTACACCTCCACCAAGAGTTGTAAGAAGAAAAATCTTTTTATCTTTTGGTAATGTTTGAGAGAGTTTATAGACTACATTAGATGTTATAAGCTCTTTACCACACTTAACATCTCCTCCACACCCTAAATCATTATTTTGAAGTGTAAGGATATTTTTCTTATGTTGCAGTGTTTTTATATCACTGTTTATGTAGAGGTGTTTAAACTTTTTATCTTTTTTAAGTATATCGCTGAGGATGTTACAACCACCTCCACCGATGCCAAGTAAAAAAGAGTTTTTACGTAACTTTTTTGTTCTGACTTTTTGTAATTTTCTTTTTTTTAGTTTATCGACTATCTTTCTCATTGCATTTAATACTATATAAGCAAATATCCCAATTATTAAATACTCTAACATATACTGCATAACTTACCTCCTGTTTATGAAACTATATGTTAGGTGTGTGACACCTTTATGTCTGCTTTTAAATCTGTAACTAAAAGATTATATCCACACATAAATATCTTAGACTCTTCTTGCGTTAAGCATTGCAACTCTTGCTCTTTTAACAGAGTTGTAATATGGACTCTGTATCTGTTTTTTCTATATCTAATCTTTGAAGAACTTCATCGGGTGTAAGTTGTTTAGGTTTACTACTTTGCATATCACATAGGTAAACGCCATCTGCCGTAACATCAATCTCCATAAGATCACTTATGAACCAACCATCTATCTCATTTGGTAAAAAACTACTAAAATCTCTTGTGTTTAAAATGGAGTAAGACTTTAAGAAGATTAGGGTGAAACATATATGTTGGTTTTAATCTTTTAAATGCTACTAGCTTCTGTTTCTCATTTGACCAAGTGGAGAGGAGGAAGTGGTTTTTATGTATGTTTTATCTTGATTATCTGTTTTTGCATAACACCATTCCTTGAAGTTGGAGTATTTAGGAATGATTTTATCGTTTGGTGTGGAAAGCTTTATGTCTGGTTATAAGTTTATAGCATCCAAATCCTTGTAAAGCTATCTTAAGCTACTTGAGAATTTAAACTTTGCAGTTTTTCAGCTAACCACATTTTTATAACAGCTTGTCTGCTTACACCAACATGTTTTGCTTCTTTATCTAATGATTGTATCATCCAACTAGGAAAATCAATATTTACCCTCTTTGGCTCTTCATTTATCATTTTAATATTTGATGTATCAAAATAATCTAATATATCTTCTTGATTTTCATCAAATATCTTATCTATTTCTGATGCTTTCATAAAGTTTCTTCTCCTTATCTCTTGATCTTCTTACAGATATAATTCTAATATTTTTATCTCTGTATGTAATAATAGCAGTATAATTTTTAGAATCAATTTTTCCTAAAACTAAAAATCTTTCTTCATTTTCACTTTGTGGAGATGGTAATTCAAAAGCATATGGGTCTTCCCATAATTTTTGAGCTTCTTGAAAATTGATTCCATGTTTTTCTTTGTTTATGCTACTTTTATGTTCATTGTATTCAAATATCATGTTGAAATTATACTATAATTGAACCCTCTGAACAAGTCCGATAATTCTTCTTTATTTTAATATTTTAACATTTTAAAAATTCACTTTAAATTTTGAAGTGAGTTTTTAAGTTTATTCTTTCTATTTTGACTAATATTTACAGCATTAGTCTATCTTTTTGTATCAGATTATAACAAGCTGCTAACATAAAAAATGTTATTGATTTTTCTCAATACCTAAGTATCTAGTCTCTCTAAATTTCATAACATGATCAAAAAAACTTAACTGTATATTTATTTTAGCTAATCATTGGTTTGAAGTAGGTTAAGCAGATTTTAAAGATTGTTCAGAGTCTTCAATTACTATTTACAACTATCTCATCTACTAAAACATCAACAAATGTAAATCCTTGTTTTATAGCATAGTCTATAATCTATTTTATGCCCATTGATAGGTTCCAAACTTTCATACTTTTACCCTCTTATTTATTATTTTAATTACTTTTCACTAAAAAATACTTCTGATGCTTCATATTCACATCTGCCCAAATGATAAGGTTTTGTTTAAATGCATCTACTCCTAATCTCTCTATGATGTTGTTTGTGACAAAACACACATCTAACTCTATATCAAATATCTTGATGGTGTAGAGTTGCTCTGTAAAAGGGCTATGTATGCTGAGTAGAAGTTTTTCAGAGAGTTCGTCATATACCTCTATGATAGCTCCAATCTCAAATGCTTGTATAGTAGAGTCATTTTCAAGTTGAAATAGTAGTTTGTCATATCTCTTTTTTTGGTCTTTTTGTATAGAGTGAAAGATTTTATCTTTTTGTTTGATTAGCTCAATTAGCTGTCTCACATCTAACTCCTACTATTTCATAATGTGCATCATATTTAAATATAACTCTACTTTCCTCTAACATAAAAGCTTTTAGAATTAATCTTTTACATTTATCTGTGTTAATGATATTATTATTAGAGTATATGATGTATTGTGTGTTTTTTACATCATAAATAACTCTACCTCTTGGTATATCCTCATACTCATAAAGGTAAAAAACTTTATTTTGTAAAGATATTTCATCCCATACTTTATAATGTGAGAAGTCACTATCTATAAAATCATTTATCTCCTTGACATTATCTACTTTTATTGATTTTAGATATATTTGAGATTTATAAATCCAAAATAGTCCTATCATTCACTATCTCTAAAAGTACTTATACCACTCTCAGCACTTATTTCTGTATTATTTAACATTAGCTCTAAAACATCATCAGAAATCATCTCAAAACTCTCTTTTAGAGAGCTTTTTTTCTCTACATTTGTAAGTATTTTAGCATTTTCTATAACACTTATGTTTGGTGTTATTTCTTGAAGTTCCTTTAAACTTTCTTGTGCAGTTTGCATCCTCTTTTTCCCCTCAAAACTAAATGGAAGTAGAGCGACTATGTGAAAATCAAACGCAAGAGATTTGAGTAGTTTTGCTATGGCGATGGTAGCTCCACTTCCTACACCTCCACCAAGAGTTGTAAGAAGAAAAATCTTTTTATCTTTTGGTAGTGTTTGAGAGAGTTTATAGACTACGTTAGATGTTATAAGCTCTTTACCACACTTAACATCTCCTTTGCACCCTAAATCGTTGTTTTGAAGTGTAAGGATATTTTTCTTATGTTGCAGTGTTTTTATATCACTGTTTATGTAGAGGTGTTTAAACTTTTTATCTTTTTTAAGTATATCGCTAAGTATGTTACAACCACCTCCACCGATGCCAAGTAAAAAAGAGTTTTTACGTAACTTTTTTGTTCTGACTTTTTGTACTTTTTCTCTTTTGAGTGTATCTGTTTTTTCCTCTAACGCTAACTCTATCTCTTTGAGTCTGTTTGATACCATCTTATAGTCACGATGTTGTCTCAACATCACATAAGCAAACATCCCAACTACTAAACCACCCTCTAATAACATATAGTTCATAACTTACCTCCTGTTTATGAAACTATATGCTAGGTATGTGACACCTTTATGTCTGTTTCTAAATCTGCAACTAAAAGATTATATCCACACATAAATATTTTAGACTCCTCTTGCGTTAAGCATTGCAACTCTTGCTCTTTTATGCGTTCGTAGAAGTTTAGGTTAGAAGTAGGGCTTATGTCATAGTGTAGTGACTCTTCTCCACCATCATAAGAGAGTATATAGCTTTTTTCAAATATATCGGGATCTTTACAAACAGCTAACGCTATATCCCAGTAAAGAGTACGAGTAGATAGACTCAAACCACAGTAGGCTATCCACTTTTTTGCACAGAGTTGTAAGATGGAGTTGGTATCTGTTTTTTCTATATCTAATCTTTGAAGAACTTCATCGGGTGTAAGTTGTTTAGGTTTACTACTTTGCATATCACATAGGTAAACGCCATCTGCCGTAACATCAACCTCCATAAGATCACTTATGAACCAACCATCTATCTTATTTGGTAAAAAACTACTAAAATCTTTTGCGTTTAAAATGGGGTAGAACTCAAAATGAGTATCCATTATCCTTTTAAGGTCACACACTTGAAATGCTTTGAGAAGATGAGGGTGAAATATATAGCTTGGCTCTAATCTTTTTATAAAGAGTTCCAAATCATGAGGAGTTTGAACTGTGTTCGTTAAGTAGGCTATAAACGCTTCTAGTACAGCACTACACTTTTTACTAAGCTTTTCATACTCATCTTGTACTAAAAACTCAGCTATTACAGACTCTTTAAGCGTTACCAACTTTTGTTCAGCATTTGACCAAGCAAGTAGTTTAGCTTTGAAACTGATGGGTTGTTGAGATATGCTAAGTTCTAGGTAGAGAGGAGTGTGTAGTTTTTGTGTATGTTCTATCTTGATTATCTGTTTTTGCATAAAATTATTCCTTGAAGTGGGTACTTAGATGTAAACTTTCAATTTCACTTTTTGTGAGTGTTGTAAGGCTCTTTTGTCTTTTTACTCTGTTTGAAGTGTTAAACATTCTTTTTTATATGGGATATTTTTCATCATTATCTTTTGTAGTTTACGAGAGTATATAGAAGAGTTATCTACAAAGTTCTCATCTTTTGGTGCTATAAAAGCTTCTGTATAGCCTTTCGTTTTTAGAAGATAAAGAGCATTGTTTGCATTAAAATATCTGTTAGTGAAGTGAACTATCTCTTCAAAAACTTCATTCACTATCAACTGCTCATAGCTCTCATGATAGGTGTAAATTTTATCTACTCTATCTGCATCGTAGTGACCAAGTTTTTCATCGTAACTATATTTACCGATGTATTGGATAGAGAAAATATCATAATTTTCTTTTGTTTCTGCATCATCAAAACTAAGCATCGCTTCTGGTTGTGAGAACTCTAGATGAAGTGTTATGGCAGAAGTTATCCCTAAAAAAGTGAAGCTATCATTGCCATTGGCTATTGGTTTATGCTGAAATCTAGCATGGTTTTTCTCTAGCCATCTGTAAAAAATTGTTTTAGTATTTTTGCAGTTAGTTGAGGTATTTTTAAATCTCAAATAACCATCCAACAAAGCACAAATATTTCTCTTACCCACAGGGTTTTGAGAATGTACTTTATAGTGTTTATCTAGGTCACTTTTAACAAGCCATTTTGCTAAATCATAACCAGTTTTTAGTGATTTTCCTTTCTCATCTACTCCTAAATCATGATCAAAAGATATAAAGTTTGGTACTCCATATTTTTTGATAACCTCAATAGCCTCTTCATAACTTCTCACCACAAAATCAAATGCCTCAACAGGTGTTCTTAAATCATCTAAGTAGATTTTCATCATGCTAAAAACCCCATCACTTTTTCACTACTTAGATGTTTAACAGCTATCTCATCCTCTAAACGTGCTATAAAATCTTTTAAGTTTGTTATAGGTCTAAATCTGCTCTGTCTTACAACGGCTGCAAAATCCCCTGGAGTGAGAAAGTTTAAGGACTCTACTGCTTGTTTAAAAGCTTTAGTTGGTCTAGCTAACTTTAACTCTTTTGCATAAGAGAGAAACATCTTCCAAGATTGTTCAGGCGTTAAGTAGTCAAACTCTAACTTCAGATCAAACCTACGTAAACTTGCTTTGTCGAGGTTGTCCATAAGGTTGGTAGTGGCTATAAAGATACCCTCAAAGTTCTCCATCTGCACTAACATCTCATTGACCTGTGTTACTTCCCAACTTCTTTGTGCTTGTGTTCTGTCTGCTAAAAAACTATCTACTTCATCGAACACTAAAACAGCATCCTCCTCTTTTGCCTCTTCAAATGCACTAGCGATGTTCTGCTCCGTTCCTCCAACATACATACTTATAAGGTCACTCCCTTTTTTAAGTAGTAAAGGTCTATTCAGCGTTTCTGCTATATACCTACCAAATGCACTCTTACCCGTCCCAGCTGCGCCATATAAACAGAGTCTTGCATTTTTATGCTCTTTTATACCCTGTGTGAGTAACTCTAAGTCTGTTGTAGTGTTAATAAACCTTGGGTTATATAAAGAGGGTAGAGATGGTTTTGTTTTTTGCTCTATCTCTCTATACCCTTGTGCTTTGAGTGTGTTGTTAAGCACTTGTGTAAATGCTTCGGTTGTGTCATCACTCTCTATGGCGTTTACTACTTTTGAGGCTCTTGAGATGAGGGCAGGGGCTATGTTCTCATTTTCAGCGAGAAGTTGTATGCTCTTTTCATCAAGTAGATCAGCAGAGTAGTTTTTGATAATCTCTACTCTTTTAGACTTAGGAGGTATAGGCAACTCTATACTCAGATCGAACCGACGAACCATCGCATTGTCTATGCTATATATGTTGTTTGTAATCCATATAGTTGGTATGGTGTTACTCTCTAGCATTCTGTTTAGCCATGCTTTATTCTCCTGTCTCTTCTCTATAAAAGGGTTACTTCGAGAGTCAAAAATATCTTCTGCCTCATCATACATTAAAACTATCTTATCATTTGCAAGGAGGTATTGGGCTATTTTAAATGCTTTGAGCCTTTTTGCTCCATCTATCGCTTCTTCATCTTCATCTGCATAGCTTATCTCAAAAAGTTTTGACTTAAGTGTTTGAGAGATGAGTTTGGTGAGTTCAGTTTTTCCCGTTCCGGGTAAACCATAAAAGAGTATATTTACCCCTTTTTCTTTTTTTTCTATGGCATTTTTGAGGTAAGGTAGCACTATATCTAAATCTTTAGAGAGATGTTTATAGTCTTCTAGTTGTAAAGAGGTTGGCTCACATGTGCGTATAGAGTTTCTAAGCATCAAAGATATATCTTCATCAAGATGAATCATATCATCTGCAAAGCTATTGTTGAGTATGTCAAACTTTCTATATAAAGAGAGAGAATTACTTTTATCTATAGTTATAAGAGAGGACTTACTAAATTTAGAATCAACTTTAAATGCATTATTTATATCTACTAATGGTATATCTAAGATACTAGCGAGTGCTTTTTTGGCTTGTTGTGTGTTTAAATCATTTCCTAAAATATCGCTAGCATCTTCTAAAACATCATACTGGTTAAGTACAACAAAAAACTCAAGTATTTGCTTTTCAGTTATGTTAAGATTCATCAGTTTTGAGATTTGTTCAATATTTTTTGTGAGGGTTTTTGAACTAGAGAGCTGTTTTTTAGCTTCTAGTTTTGCATAGTTTGTTTTAAGTATATCTACAACATCACTACGTTTAAACTCATCAGTATCTCTATCTACAAAATGACCAAGATCTAAAAGGTAAGCTAGATTGTCGTCAGAAAAAGAGTTGTCTTTATCTATAAAGGTTCTTAAACCACCAAGTTTAAAAACTATACGCAAAGACCACAAAGAGACTTTATCTATCAGGTCTTTCTCAACAAGTTGTGTCTTTTCAAACTCTTCTAGCTCAATACTGTTTCTTTTTCTTCTTCTCATCTTAAACTCCTCTCATGTTATAGAAGAAGTATAAGAGTCTGTTGTGACAGCTTTGTGTCTGGTTTTATTCTAGTAGCATTTGGATGTCTTGTTCTGTATCATATAGAGTTATATTTTTCAGATTTTAATTTCCATAAATTATATTTATAATTAAGTTTTAATAATTCTATTAACCAGACATAAAGGTGTCAGAATCAACAATATACTTAATTTTTAAAGTAAAAGGAGTATTGTATATGTTAAAAAATATTTTAGAGGTAGCACGACAAAGTAATGAGAATGTACTTATAGAAGGTAAGCATGGTATAGGTAAATCTGAACAAGTTAAGGATTATGCAGAAGATAAGAGTTTACATTTAGAAATTCTTTATTTATCCCACCAAGAAGTTGGTGATTTAATCGGTATGCCTACGATTGTAGATAATACAACAATCTGGACTAAACCATCTTGGCTTGTTCGAATGAAAGAGGCAGCATCAAAGGGTAAAGAGTGTATGTTGTTTTTAGATGAACTAAATAGAGCTCAAAGAGATGTAAGACAGACTGCTTTACAAATTACATTAGAAAAAAAACTTCATGAGCATAATCTACCTATTGTAAACAAACTAGATACTTTTGTTGTAGCTGCTATAAACCCAGAAGATGATAATCAAATTGATTATCATGTCGATGAACTAGATATAGCCTTAAAAGATAGATTTTTATATTATAAAATGGAAGTTGATGTTAAAAACTGGCTTAAATGGGCTAAAAATTATAATCTCTGTGAGGAAATTATTTTTTTTATCTCAGAATTTCCTGATAAATTATTTTATTTAACAAATGAAAGTACTTATCCAACACCTAGATCATGGTCTATGTTATCAACACTATTAAAGAATAGTTTCAAGCTTAAGAAAAATGAACAAAGGACTATAATCTATGGAAAATTAGGTCAAATAATAGGTAGTCAATTTTATAGTTATTATACTAATTTCTCAAAAGTCATAACTTTGAAAAGTATAGAAGAATATGTGCTAAATAATCAGTCTATACTTAAAAATGAGTTAACAGAAATTATACAAACTAAATTTTTAATAGATAAACCAAAAATATGGATAAGTGAAATATCTGAAAGGTTATTTAGCAAATATATCAAAGTAAAAAAGAATCAATTTATTTTAATAGCATTTCTTAATAGTATTGACTTAGAAGTTTTAGCTTCTCTTCTAGAGGAAAAAAGAGATGAACTTACAAAGTTGGCATTGATTGATGGTGGTAAAGATATTATAGATAAAATTGCCACAAAAATAGATTTTAGGATACAAAGTGTATAATTTACCAATAGATAATCACTATAGTAAATATAGCTTTGATACACTACTTCTATATTTAAATGATGATTTTGATAGTGAAAACATCTATTTAGCATCTAAAACTGCTGAAATATTGAAAAAAATTATGCCTCTTTTTTTTAAGGGAGAGAATATACATAATTGGTATAAATATAGATCTTCATATCTACCAAATTCACCATTTGAAAGATTTTCTCAAAATGTAAAAAATAAGATATTTAAAATATTTATTGATGATTTAACCTTAAAGGGTTATGTTTCTCTTCGATGTTTAGAGCTTTTACAAGAAAAGTTTTTTTTGAAATATAAAATTATAGGTCCTACTGATTATAAAGAAGGATACAGGAATAAAAGATTTTTACTTCGCCTAAGTAATTCACCTTTTGAAATACAATTTGATGATATTGAAGAATATTTTCAACATATAACTTCTGAAAAATATCAGATTTTACTACAGGAACATGTTCAAAATTTTGTTACAGAATACAATCAAACCCATAATCTTGATAATATTTTTAATTATCAAGATATAGATATATTATGTACCTACCTTGATTTAAATGATAATCATAAAGTTATAAAATTTCTATACTTATTTCCTGAAATATATGATAATTATATAAATATCCAAATATTGAAACAAAATCATAAATTTTGGATAGATTTTTTATTAGCATATAAATGTAGTAATGTTGCAAAAAGAAATCAAGAAGTTATAAATAAAATTATCAAAAATATTATAGAAGAATATTTTATTGATAATGAAGAATTATTTCATATCTTAATAAATAAAAAATCTACATCACATATGAGTATTTATTTTTCTAAACCTCTCAAAGCAAATCTTAGAAAAAATATGAATTTTTCATTGATTTGTTACAATAACTGTTGTGTAAAACATAAAAAAGAGTTAAAAAGGATGCTTGGGGTAAAAATCACACAAACTTCTCAATTTAAATTTATATTTGGCATCAAAAAATGAATATAGACTTTTTTAAAGTAGCATTATTAAATTTAATTTCAGATCCTTATGATAAAGATAATAATTTTTACGGACATATAATTGCTCAATGTGATATTCATATCGATATCAAATTTCAAGGTATCGCTGGAGTTTGTTTTAAAGATAATATATTTCATTTATATATAAATCCATTAATATTTGAACAATATACTCTAAAAGAACAAAAAGCTATTTTAGTTCATGAAGCGATGCATATTATATTTAATCATATAGGAAGAAAACAAGAAAGAAATTCTATATCTTGGAATATAGCTGTAGATGCTGCTATTAATCAATTTATACCAAATTTACCTGATGGGTGTATATACCCAGAAACAATAGGAGAAAAAAGGAACTATTATTCAGAATATTACTACAAAAATATTTGTTTGAGTAATAAAAAATGTAAAAAATTAAGTAATTTATCTACATTAGATAATCATCTGTTATGGGATGAAGTAAATGATTTTTCAAGAACTCAGTGTAATTATATATGCCAAAATATTATAAATAAAGCAATAGAAAAAAATAGAGGTCATATCCCTAAAAGTACTATTAATACTTTAGAACTTTTAAATAAACCCTCACAAATAGCATGGCAAAAAGTTCTCAAAAATATTATGAATAATTCTCGAAAATATTATGAGTACAGCTATAAAAAAGTAAATCGACGATTTTCAAGTAGAAGATATATACCAGGTAAACAATCTAAATATATGCTAACATTAATTTGTATTATTGATGTTAGTGGTTCAATGAGTAACAAAGATATATCACGAGGTTTAGTAGAAATTCAAAAAATCTGTAAAATTATAAACTATAAATTTATAGTGATACAGGTTGATACAGAAATAGAAGATATTTCTAAAACTAATTTTAAAAATTATAGTTTTATACGTAAAGGTGTTGGTGGTACTGACTTGTATTCAGCTATAGATTATATAGACAATAATAGAATACAAAGTGATTTACTCATAATTATTACAGATGGATTTTTTAGCTTTGAAAACTGGATAAAAATCCCAAAAATCCCAATGTTTTTTTTAATTACATCTAAACAAAAGATAGAGCTTCCTTCTAAAAAATCTTATCAATTCTTACTAAAAAATTTTAATAATTTTTGAATGATAGTATAGTGTCAGATTTATTTTTTATGAATATAAGAGTTGATATTTTGAGAGAAAACAGAAACCTTTCAAACTCCTCTAATGTTATAGAGGAAGGATGAAAATTTGTTTTTCTAGCTTTGTATTTGGTTTTATTTGACAATAAATACCAATTTTGGATTGTTATTGAGTATTACTTTCTACAAAAGTTATTAAATCATTAATTTTCTTTATAAGATGACACTTTTCAATATCAGTAAAACATAGTTTATTATCATTAGTTGGAGAGATAAAATTATCACAATCTATTGAATACCATTTTACATGACTATTCCAAGTTCTGTATTCAAGTTTTAGAGTATTGTCTTTCACAAAAGCTGTTAAATCTGTACTAGCATCTACTATTTTATACTTTTCATTATCCATCTCATATGAAACAAGCCCAATATGAAAATGTTCTGTTGCTAACTCAACTCTTAATAAAATCGTATCTGTTAATTTATAAAAACTCCCTATATATTGTGTTTTTTGTAAACCTGTTAATGTAGATGCTTCATTGTTATAAAATATCTTTGAGCATTTTTCTTTAGTGTAAAAATAGTTCGACTGATCTTTTATGAATTCTTCTTTGTAGATTTTTTCATATTTAGAATTATCTTTCATATATTTATCTATATTTTGAAAAAGCTGAAAAAGCAGATTACCAAGCATTTTATGTATATTATTCTTTAGCTCAAAAGCTTCATCTAAAAATTGTATATTGTTCTCTAAAAATTCATTCATCTGTATTACCTTACTTTGATGTTTATTTGTTATTTTTTGTACTATCTGTTTATAGTTTTCAAATGCTTCATTAAGATTTGTTATATTTCGAACTTCTTGTTGACATTTTTCTATCCAATTTAAAATATGTTCATCAAACGATATTTGAATATAGTTAATTTTATCTGAACTTTTAGGATTAGCTTCTTTTCCATTTTTTGTTAAATAATAAATAAGTACATTATCCTGATCTTTCATACCTCTTAGATTCTCATCATCAATTTCTTTTGATATATTATCTTCTATAGCTTTATTTTTTAAATCAAGATAATAATCATATATTTGATGATCAGAATCATGGTGATTAACTTTC
>Ga0256826_1001472_pt1 | contig 14617 bp, 9 predicted proteins | sample CV79metaG_FD_185975 | JGI IMG/M metagenome (GOLD analysis project Ga0256826, IMG submission 185975) | Hydrothermal vent microbial communities from East Pacific Rise, Pacific Ocean - CV79 | ecosystem: Environmental > Aquatic > Marine > Hydrothermal vents | place: Pacific Ocean: East Pacific Rise...
ATAGAAAGAAAATAGAAAGTATCGAGGTGACAAACTTTTATACCCTCAGTACTGTTCCTGCTAAAGAGGCTTTTTATGTTTTGGGTTCAGATGTTTATGGACCGATGGGAAATGAGCTTATCCCTTTCTCTACGCTAAAAGAAGCCGAAAACTTTAAAGCCGACCATAAAGGGGAAAGCATTATAGAGTTTAAAGATATCACTGGAAAAATGGTGATGGCTTTGGATGGGATAGAGTATTGATTTTAAAGTTTTTAAGCCTTTTCTTGGCACTTACTTTTATGGTGTTGGGGCTGTTTTGGCATCAGCATGGTTATGACTATAAGGGGCAAGAGAAATCACTTGAAAACTTGGTGCTTTTAACCAACCATGCTACCCCTGCTTATGGTGTGGCTTACAGTGAAAAAAGGGAACGTGTTGATGGTGCTTTACATCACGCTTACCCTGAAATGCCAACAACCAATCGTTTAGGTTTTGTCTATGCTAAATAACGCTTTCTTTCACTTTTTCACCCTGCAACTGTTTAAAGAGCGTGGTAAACACATCGCTGTTGTGTTGCTCTCGGTTGTGATTTTGTTTCTTTTAAGTTCGGTGCTTTTTCTCTCCTCTTCTATTCGCCATAGTTTGAACCAAACGCTGAGTGTTCAGCCCGATTTTGTTGTTAGCAAAACGCTAGGTGGTGAAAGTACCACCACCCCACTGGAGTGGAGTGATGAGTTGGTAGATATCTATGGTGTTAGCGAAGTTTCACCAAGGGTTTATGGACGCTATTTTGCAAAGAGTAAAGAGAAATTTTTTCTTATTGTTGGGGTAGACTTTTTAGAGGAGCAGAGCCATCAAGAGCTTAAAAAAATCATGGAAACCACAGAGTTAAAAGGTTTTTTAAACGGTGATAAGATGTTGGTAGGGGAGGGTGTGAAAAACTACCTCTCTCAAAACTTTTATGAAGATGATTACAACTTTTTAACTCCAAAGGGTGAGTTTAAAAAGGTGGCTATTTTTAAAACCCTCTCAGCCAAAAGTAATTTTATTGCCAACGATATGATGATAATGCCCATCGACTTGGCACGAACCATTTTAGGGTATGGGGAAGAGGAGGTGAGAGATATCACCTTTAATGTACCCAACCCTGACGAGTGGGAGATGGTCGCCGACAAAGTTTCAGCTTTGCATTTTAACCTCAGTGTCACCTCTAAAAAAGAGGTGGAAAAAGCTTATGAAAATCTTTATAACTATAAAGGTGGATTTTTTCTGATACTCTTTTTGGTTTTGTTGACCACTTTTGTGTTGATATTGTATCAGCGTTATAGCATGGTGTACTCTAGTGAGCGTAGAAATATAGGGTTGTTACGTGCTTTGGGTTGGGGTATTAACGATGTGTTGAAGTTGAAGTTTTTAGAGACCATCTCGGTGTTGCTTATCTCTTTTGTCTTGGGGGTTGTTTTGGCTTATGTTTATGTTTTTGTGTTTGATGCACCTTTGTTAAGTAGCATCTTTTTAGGGGCTGAAAACATAGAACGAAACCTTGGTTTTGTACCTGTGGTAGACTTTTCGGTATTGAGTTCTATCTTCCTTATTTACGCTGTCCCTTTTATCGCTTCGGTGCTTATTCCTGTTTGGCGAGTGGCTGTGACAGACCCAAAAGAGGCGATGCTATGATAGTAATTGAAAATTTATATAAAAAGTTTGGTGAGGTAACTATTTTAAACAACATTAACCTACATATCAAACAGGGTGAAACAGTTATTTTAAAAGGGGTGAGTGGGAGTGGAAAAACTACCTTGCTTTCCATTATGGCTGGGCTAGACAAACCGAGTTCAGGAAAGATTCTTATAGACGCTGAACCCATCTCTAAACTACCTGATGCCTTTGCCTCTAAGTTACGAGCCAAAAAAATAGGGATGATTTTTCAACACTTTAACCTGTTCGAGCATCTCAGTGTCGAAGAGAATGTGATGATACCCCTTGTCCCCTCTGGTCTAAAACAAAATGTTATTCGTGAAAAGGTAAAAAATGCCTTAGATTTGGCAAACATAAGTCATAAAAAAAGTATGTTAGCCTCTCGTCTGTCAGGGGGAGAGAAACAGCGTACAGCCATCGCTAGGGCATTGGTGGCTAACCCCAATATTATTTTGTGTGATGAACCCACTGCGAACCTTGACAAAGAGAACTCTTTGATGTTTATCGAGATACTAAAAGAGTTACATGGTCAAGGTAAAACCATTGTGGTTGCGACCCATGACCCATTGTTTGAGTATTTGAGTTTTGAGAATAAAGTAATACCGATGGTCGATGGGGCTATTTGTGAATGAGATTCTATTTTCTAACCAAGTGATTGTCTATTTGTTGAGTGAAAGCATCCTTTTTGCTCTGCTTTTGGTAGCATTTTTTGTCTCTTTGAAAATCGTGCTTAAATGGGACTTTGAAAGCTTTAGCCCAGCCCAATTTAAACTGGAACAACAAGCCTACTTGGTCACTACCATCATACTTTTTGTGTTTGCCATCAAGTTTTTTTTAACGCTTTATTTTACCTTTACCATTGATGTTTTGTCATTGTTAGTCCCTGGGGCGATGTGTTCAGCAGGGGTGATAACTGCCAACAGCTATGGCTCACCCCTTTTGGTACTAAAACTCTTGATACTCTTTGGACTAACCCTGTGGCTCTATGTCAACTTTTACGATGTACGCACCAAAAACTACCAATGGTTTAAAGAGAAGTCATTTTTGTTTATGGGGATTTTCCTTTTGATTGTTGTGGAGTTGGGTTTAGACTTTTTCTACTTTTCAAACATCGACACCCATCTACCTGTCTCATGCTGTTCAGCACTTTTTGGTCAGTTAGAGGGAGCGAACCCTTTACCTTTTGGGCTAGATATTAAGATGCTCCTTATACTTTTCTATCTGCTGTTTGTTATGGTTATTTTAACCTTAGTAAGTAAACAATCGGTACTTTACATCGTCTCAAATATCCTCTTTTTATACGTGGCTTACTTTGCCGTAGTTTACTTTTTTGGAACATATATTTATGAGCTTCCCACCCATAAATGCCCATTTTGTATGTTACAAAAAGAGTACTACTATGTGGGCTATCTGGTATGGAGTTCCCTTTTATTGGGTTCATACATGGGAATCAGCTCTGCCATCACCTCACTGTGGTTAAAAAAAGAGTTTAAATCCTATAAAATGGTGATGGGATTGCTTGGATTTTTTGTGTTGATATGTACTGGGTATGTTGTGGTTTTTTATGGGGGGAATGGGGTGTTTTTGTAGGGGGGGAAAGAGTTTATTTAAAGTTTTTAGATAAAAAGTAAAGATATTATGACAATTTGACATATTTTAGTGAATCAGTATACATTATTATAATATAATATAAATATTTTTAAGGATATAAATGAAAAAACTAGATTTATTAAAAAGAAAACAATTAGAATATATTATTAATACATCTGAATATAAAGATGCCCTAAAAGAAGTTCGTAAAAACATTACCCAAGGTGCAAAGTTAGCAGAGAGTGAAGCCTCAGTTGTATCAATATTTGAGTTAGAATTATTTTCATTTATAAAAGAGGTTCTTGGACTAAAATATTATCCCCAAAAAGAGAGAGGGGTTAACACCCAAAGACATATATCTAAAGGGAGAATTGATAGTAAAATAGGTGCTTTAATAATAGAGTTTAAAAAACCATTAACTCTTAAAAATGAGAAACAGATGGAATCTGCATCTAAACAGATTGGTGAATATTTAGATGGACTATTTGATGAATATAATAGTGACTTTTTAGGAATTGTTACCGATGGAACAAAATGTCAAATTATCAATATGGAACATGGGAAGCACTATTATAGTGCTTATGAAACTTTAAGTTACAAGCATCTGGATTTATTAATAAAGAATATTGTATTACTTGAAAAAGTTTCATTAAGTTCAGAAAATTTGGTTAAAGATTTTTGTGAACCACAAGAGAATAATATTTCAAAATCACTTACGTTAACTCTTTATCATACACTAAAAAACAATCCTACTGCAAAATCAATTATGTTGTTTAAAGAGTGGAAAGAGCTTTTTCGTTTGGCTCATGATGATAAGTCTAAACAGACAGCAGTAAAAGAGAGACGTACTTCTCTTGAATTGATTGTTGATGATAAATTTAAAGAGCAAGATGATGAGTATTTAGCTCTTTATGCCCTCCAAACGACTTATGCAATTATTATTAAGATAATTGCCTATAAAGTTATTAGTAAAATACGATTTGATAAATCTTTAATTGATTTTCATATATTGGCTACAACCGATAATGACTCTCTTCAATTTCAGATGAATGAATTAGAAGAGGGTGCAATTTTTAGAAATTTAGGGATAGGAAACCTCCTCGAAGGAGATTTTTTTGCATGGTATAGTAGCAGTGAACAATGGAATGATAATATAGGTAATATTGTTAAAAAAATCTTCGGAGTTTTAACACCTTACGAAGATAAAGCTATTTTTGATAATGCTGATAATGCAAATGATTTATTTAAAGATTTGTTTATGCATATTATCCCTGATAAAGTTCGACACTCTTTGGGTGAATTTTATACACCACCTTGGTTGGCAGATAATTTAATTACAGAATCTATTAAGAAATCAAAAACTAAAGAGTGGAAGGGACTTGACCCCTGTTCAGGTTCAGGTACTTTTCTTACAATTTTAATAAAAAAGGTATTAGAGGAGACAAAAGGTGAAAGTAAAGAGAAAAGATTATCTTCTGTATTGAGTAGAGTAAAAGGGATAGATTTAAATCCTTTGGCTGTTTTAACAGCAAGAATAAACTATTTTATAAATATCTCCCCTTTGATTTCGGACAATGATTCTTTTGAAATACCTGTTTATTTAGGAGACTCTTCTTATGTTCCATCAGAAGAAAATATTGATGATATACCCTGTCTCTCTTATCAGATTCAAACCATTCAAGGAGAGATAGAAATCTTTTTGCCTAAAAGTATTGTTCGTGATGCAGAACTGTTTTCAAAAACAATGACAAGTATAGAGGATGATGTTCATAATTTAGATGAACAGGAGATAGTGAATAAGCTTCTTGATATAACACCTAAAGAGGAGCAGAGTAAAATTATAGTTTTAAATCTTCAATCGTTGGCTCTAAAATTGGTTGAGTTGGAAAAAAATGATTGGAATGGTATATGGGTTCGGATTATTACCAATTTTTTAACAACAGCAAACCTAGGCTACTTTGATATTATAGTTGGTAATCCTCCTTGGATAGATTGGAAAAATTTACCTGCTGGGTATAGAGATAGAATTAAAGATTTATGTATCGACAGACATCTTTTTTCAGGAGATGGGAGAACAGGAGGGATAAATCTTAATATTTGTGCGTTAATCTCAAATGTATCAGCTCAAAACTGGTTAAAAGAGGATGGTGTTTTAGCATTTCTAATGCCACAAACTTTGATTTTTCAGCAAACCTATGAAGGATTTAGAGAGTTTAATTTGGATAATGATAAAAGATTATATCTACAAGAGGTATATGATTGGACTAAATCAGGACATCCATTTAAACCTGTTCAGCAGAAATTTTTAACATACTTTTTTTCTGATAAAGAGGTGTGTTATCAAAAAGGGATAGTTTCAAAGCACTATATTAAATCAAGTAGAGAGACGCTTGAACGATATAAAAATATTAATGAGTATGAAAAAGTATCTCATCTATTTATTACTTCTAATCAGTTGATAGGGCAGGTAAATAGAGATAACACTATATTCTCTTATGCAACAGATGAAAAAGAGCTTCAGCGTTTTAGTAAAATATCAGGTAGTACTAAATATAGAGGAAGAGAGGGTGTTGAGTTTTATCCTCAAGAGTTATATCTATTGGAAGTAGATACAAAGATGCCAATGTCCTTTGAAGATAAGATTTTTGTTAAAAATTTTCAAAATAATAAATCAAAATATAAAATTCCTCAACAGACTTTTTTATTGGAAACTAAATATCTTCATCCCTTAATTAAAGGGGTTGATATAAAAAGATTTCATATAGAAGAGTCAAAGTTTTTAGTGCCATTTCCTTATAAAAAAGAGAATACAAGAAGTCCTATATCTGCAAAAGAGTTATTAAAAGAGTCTAAATTACTTAGTCAGTATTTTAATAAATTTAAAAAAGTTATTAATGAACAGTCAGATTATACTTCAAAAATTATAGGAGAAAAAAATAAGAATGAATTCTATGCTTTGGCAAGAGTTGGAGATTATAGTTTTGCTGACAATTATGTGGTATTTAGAGACAATACAAAATGGGTATCAGCCGTTGTTTCAAAAATTGGTACACCATGGGGCGAGAAAAAAAGACCTCAATTTCAAAATCATGCTGTCTCAATTTGTCAAGATGATACAGGTCGTTTTATAACTTTAGATGAAGCTCATTTTATCTGTGCTGTTATGAATGCTCCTTTAACCAATAGATATATTATAAACTCATCGGATTCTCGTTCTTTTAAAATAAGACCACAGATAAATATTCCAAAATATGATGGAGAAAAATTATTGCATATAGAGTTATCTAAATTATCTAAACAGGCACATAAAAATTATGATAATGAAACTAAAATAAAAAAGATAGATGAAAGATTAGATGAATTGGTAGTAAAGTTGAATTAAAGTTTATAGAGATGAGTAAAGTTACTCATCTCTTTTTAGGTAGTTTTTATCTACGGTTATGATCTACCAATAATTGCACCTGCTAATGTACCTCCAGCTGTGTTACTCATGACACATTCTGTAAAGTTTAGAGCAGAATGAATAAGTTTGTTTCTCATACAAAATAAAAGGGAACTAGGCTAACTTCTCTTTCTTGAAGTAGATATTCTCCTATACTTCATGTTCCTTCTGTTAATAATGGATATTTACTTTAAAGTAGCCCGTCCCAATTTACTTAAAAAACTCATATATAGTTGAACATTATCAAGATGATAAAGAAAGAGGAAGATTTAAGCACTTTATTTGAGAATGTAACCAATATGAAAGAGATAAACAGTAAGAACAAATGGACGATCCCTATTTGGAATTGGTCGCTTACAATCTCTCATCTTAATATTCATCTTAAGGAGAGATTGCAGGGGAGGAGGATAATTTAGATGTTGACACAGAATCTATTACTCTCCTATTTTCTTTTATATTTTTTATTATTTTATTCTCGTTTGATTATTTCTTTTTTGCTCAAGAAGATATTTAAATGAAAAGACTTTTTTCTCTTTTGTTTTGAGTGTTCCTACTCTAAAGGCCATATTAATGGTATAATCAGAATAACTCATTTGGTCTGAATATTGAGCACTCGCACAACTATTTTGACTACGGTATATATCTATTGGATGGGTTGTCCAATTACGACTAACACAGGTATTATGAGCTATAGGGTCTACAGAGTAAATTCCAATAGCGAGTTGAGTTCTGCATCCAACTGCTTGTGCAATATTTTTAGATAAAATGGGTAAATGACCAAAGTATCCACCTCTTCTGTTCCATGTCCGAAACGTGCCATAATCGTCTAGCTCTAGGTCTATGTCTTGGTCTGGGTCAATACCTCTTGCATAGTATAAATCTCTAATCTCTTCTCCTAAATTTTGAATCTCTACACGTACAATAAGCTCTCTAGAGTTTGGATCGAGTGTGTACTTCTGTATGATTTCTAGCCTTGGTTTTTCAATATAGGAGTATGCCAATGCTCCCCCCTCAGGCATTGAATCTATCCCTCTTCTTAATGCTCTAACTCTTGTAGGAATTTGGTCTAATGGTGGGGTATATTTTCCTCCATTTCTATTATTGTTGGTATAGAGTAGCCCCTCTCTAGCAGAGTAGATAGAGAAGTACTCATGTGGTGTTCCAGGTTGCAAATAGTCAGGAGTGGTTACTGTTCCTGTTCCTCTTGGATTAAAGGTTAGTCCCAACTTATAACGTCCATTACCTAAAGTTCCATCTCCACTGATACAAGTCGCTACATATCGGTTCTCAAGAAATACCCCCTCTCCATACAGTTGACAATTTTCACGCAAGGTCTTGATATTTTGTGTTGCTGGTGAATTATTTTTTACCCCAGGAGCTACCTCTTGCTTACTTTCCTCATTTTTAGAGATTGTCTCTAACTCTTTTAAATCAACACCTTTCTCTTTAAGGGTTTTATATGCTTCTGGTTCATACTTTTTGATATATGTCTCAAAATCTCCTGCATATAACGCCGTAGAGGTGAGTAAACTTAGTCCTATAATTATTTTTATTGTTTTTATTTTCATCTGTTTATCCTTTTCTTCTATTTATCACGAGATAGTGTGATGTTGGAATTATATGAGTAAAATTTAGACATTTTAGACATTTTAGAAAATTTAGACAACCTACTACCTTAGAACAAAAAATAATTTATCTATCCAAAAAGTAACAGTAGTGAGCTATTTATTGGTTATAATATTCAAAAATATTTGATAATAAATTATAATTTAACTAGATAAAAGGGGTTATAATGACAGATAAACAGATAATAAATTTTATTGTAAAAGAGGAGTTAAATAGAGAGACTTTTAATAAGATTAAAAATAGACTTCCTAAAAAAATTCAAAAGGATAATAGCAAAGTTTTAGAACAGTTAAAGAGAGAAATTAATATGTCAGAGTCTCTATTTAGGCAATATATAGAAAAAATTAAAACCACACAACCTATGCCCCATACACAACTCTTAAATTTTATTATGAATGAATTGGTAGAACAAGGATTAAAATGGGATGGAGAGAGAGATTTTTCATATACTTGTCCCAAATGAGGAGTGGGATAAATATAAAAAGTGTTGGTATCAATGGCATACGCAACATGTTGAGAAAATTACAAAAGACACGATTAGGCAGTCCATTCAAGAACAGTTAAAATTTAGTTCCTACATTTGGAATCTTCCTGAGGAGAAGCAGAGAGAGATTATTCCTCAAAGAATTAGAGAGTTTTTAGAAAAGAAAGATAGAAAGCCTATCAATAATTTTATTATAGAGTCTCCCCTAAAACCTATTGAAAAACCCATTATTAAAGAGCAGGAGTTATTTCTTAAATATATAGAGGGTGAAGTAAATGAGGTGGTAGAGAAGGTATTGGCTGAGAACAGAGAGTTGTTTTTAAAAAAGGAGGAGAATCAAGCTTTTTTACTTGAAGCTTTGCCAATTATCTACAACAAAGGATTTTATACTTTTCTAAATGATACGTTACTCCCCTCTCTCTCTCGTCATCATAGAGATAGGATTGATATAAAGATTAAAGAGGTCAATGTATTGATAAATATTGAAGAGTCTAGCTATGAAGAGATTTTTTACCTATTGACCAGTATAGTCGAAAATTCTAAGGAGAATAGAGTTTACATCAGCACCATGATAATTACCTCTTTTAGAGTAAATGAATTAAAAAAGAGAAATATCTCAAAAAATCATCTTTATACAATATTGAAAAATTGTATAAAATATTACTATGATATCTATAATGATAAAAAGACATATCACTACTATCCTGCTATTAATTTAATACATATGATAAAGATTCTTGATATTCTTTTTGAAGATAATCAAGAGAGTAAAAAATATAATGTAGAGAAAATTTATAAATCTACTCAAGCCTCTATAAAAAAAGCTAAAGTAGCAGATAAAGAGGCAAACTATTATGCAACTATTAGTAATTTTGAATTTTATCTATTACTTAATAATTCTATTGAAGTTAGAGAGATTGAGACTATATTGGAAGATTTAGAACCAACAAAATTTTTAGCTGATCAATCTCTCTATCAACTCAAATTGTTTGTAAATACCGTAAAGAGGTTTACAAAAATATCCCATCCTATTGTCGATAGAGTTGATGAAGTTATAGATATTTTTGAAGATTATATCTATTGGTTATAGAAATCAATAGGGGATTAGGGTCACCTTAATGGGAACAACCGTAACTGCGATAGTATAACTTTTTAAATACAAATATTAAAATTATTATTTAAAATAAATTTAGATATTGTAAAATATTAAAAGGAATTCTCATGCGTTTAAATATTTTACTAATAAGTCTTTTTCTAACCATGCTTTTTCAAGCTTGTGATGAAGATAAAGCCTCTAATCCACCTCCCTCAGTTACTCCTATACCATCTACTACGCCCACTCCTTCACCTACGCCCATAATAGATACGATTAAGCCAACGATTCAACTCATTGGAGATTCTAGCATAACACTAATAGAAGGTTCTAGTTATATAGAAGAGGGGGCAAGTGCAAGTGATGATATAGATGGGAATATTACAAAAAATATTCTTATAAGTGGTTCTGTAAATAGTGCAAGGATTGGAACTTATGTGGTTCGTTATAATGTAAAAGACTCAGCAGGAAATAGTGCCAAAGAAGAGAGAAGAATCATTCATATAATTGAAAATGAGACTTTTGATACAACGAAACCAATTATTGAGCTTATTGGAGATTCAAATATAACGTTGGTTCAAAACACTCCCTATATAGAACAGGGGGCAAGTGGGACAGATGATATAGATGGGAATATAACAAAGAGCATAGTGATAAGTGGCTCAGTAGATAGTGCAACTTTGGGAAGTTATAGGGTTCATTATAATGTAGAAGATTTTGCAGGAAACCAAGCGATAGAGGTTGTACGATATGTTAATGTTATTCATAAACTACAAAAACCTTGGTTAAATATATTATTAAAGTTTAAAGATGATGGAGATATGGGATATACACCTAAACTTATTGAATCTTTCTTTTCCAATAAATTTCCAGGGCTTGAAGATTATTGGAAATGGGTTTCTAATGGGAAAATAGATATTTCTGGAACAAAAACATTGCCTAAAATTTATACTCTTCCTAAAAATAGAAAAGAGTATTTAGATGTGTTTGGGAAAGAAGTTTTAACAGCTGAAGTGGATGCTGATTTAATAAACATAATAAAAGAGAATAAGATTGAAACAATAGGTTATTATGGCTTAAATATCTTTTATAAAGAGAATCCCTCTAATGGTGCTAGTACAGGAGGTGCTAGTATTGATTTAAATAATAATACTTTTAAAATAACTCATCTCAATAGCTATGAGCCTGATGTTATTGCCCATGAGATGGGTCATGGATATGGCTTAGAACATTCAACAAATGAAACAGCATTTAATGATAATGAAAATTATGAAGATTACTATTCTGTAATGGGAAGAGGGGAATGGCAAAATGTTGATAATCCGTATATTTGGCCAAGAGGTATAACAGCTTATCATAAATGGCAATTGGAACTCTTTAATGAAAATCAAGTATTAGACTCTAAAAATATAGATTTTTCAAAAGGGAAAACAGTTTATCTCCATCCTCACCAAGAGATGAATATTTCTAAACCTTTGGTTGCAGTTTTAAGGTTAAAACATAATACTGTTTATACCGTTGAAGCTTTTGATTTGATTAAATATGATAACGTATCCTATGGAGGATCAGATGAACCGTTTGTATTGATACGAAAAATAGAAATGGATTATGGTATAACTTTTTTACTTAGTACTGAACTGGATAAAGTTTATCCTAGTATGGAGTCCACAGAATGGATAGCAGGTGAAAGATTTGTTGATTCAAAAGTAGGTATTGTTATTGATATTTTAGAAAAAAAAGGTGATGGATTCAATGTGGAAATAACGGCACCAAAATATACAGTATCAAAAGTAATGGCAAAAGCAGTATTTAATCAAGCCTATCAAGAGAATTATGAACCTGATACCATAGATGAAATTTTAAATCAAGCCAACTATGCCTATGTTTTAGTTGACCCTTTTAACGAAGGTGTAGTCTCTAAAATTTCAGATATCAAATTAAAAACTAATGAAGTTGGAGGATATATCTCAGCAGGTACAGGGGAGGAGTATAGAGATGACTTTTCAGAGCTTAAACCATATTTAGCTACTAAAGCATGGGCAGAGTGGTCAGATGAGTTTTATATAAGTAAAATTACCCCTGAGTTAAAAGCCATTATGGAAAGACGTATAGATAAGATGGCAGAGTGGGGTTTGGATTGGGTAGAGTTTGACAATATGGATTGGCTTACCGAAGAGACAAGAGAAGAGTACAATCTTGAAGCTACTGTAGCAGAAGGAAAAGCGTATATCAATGAACTCTGTAACTATGCACATGAAAGAGGGATGAAGTGTATGGCAAAAAATAGTGTAGATGGGTTTAATGATTTTGAAGGTGTTCTCTATGAATCTTCATCAAGCAATAAAAATTGGTGGGATACAGAGGGTACAAAATCATTTTTAAAGCAAAAAAAATTGGTCATTATAAACCACTATAATGAGGAGGATTGTGATGCTGTTTATGCAGAGTATAAAAAAACGTATCAAACCGAGGATTTATCTTTTATTTGTGAAGATAAGGGATTGAAAAAGTATAGACATTATAATAATGATTAAGAAGATTAGAGTTCTTGCTAAACTAGGAAACGACGGCTTTAGCCTCGTCTTGTTCGGAGCTGAAGCGAATGCCAATGAATTAAGAAAAATTTGAATTCTGTAGGGTCGATTTATCGACCACGAATTGAAAAAAATGCCTATTTTATGGTCGATAAATCGACCCTACGCGATAAATTTGGAATTTAAAATCCTTAAGTCATTGGCATTGAGTAGAAGCCTTCGATTTTGAAGAGGGATTGCTTGGATTTTTCGTAGAGGAAAAAATAAGATTTTTTTGATGTTTCAATTTTAATTTTATAAAATGAGTATATAAAGTTTACTCTTGTGATATACTTTACTTATGAAAAAGATAGGGATAAAAGAACTACTACTAGAGCCACTCAAACAAGATTACATCCAAGAAGAGAATTATAATAATAAGTTGAGTAGAGGGATTTCTATTATTGAAGCTTCTACCAAATTTATTACTATACTTACTCTCTCTGTTATTAATAAAATAGATTTTTCAAGATATATAGAGATAACTAAAACGCTACAAGACCTAACTTTAGGTAAATACTATTTAACACTATGGAATACCAAAGAGAAATTTAGTACTAGTGATAAACTTTTTAGAGAGCTTCAAGAGATTTTTGGAATAAGTACAAATATTTCGTTGGAATTACCTGTGAGTATCTTGGAAGACAGGTCTGAAAAGGTGGAAATAAAATCATTTTTAACCAAAACCAAAAAGGCTACAGAGGGAATAGACAATCTCTTTCTTTATGGGGTAGAGTTTAGAAATATTTTTAAAGGGCATAGTGCTATTATTAAAGAGGATGATAGTCAACTTTTTCAGAAAGTATTTGACAATTTAGATATTTTGCTTAAAGAGTTAGAGGAAGTTGTGGATAAAGTTATCAATCTAAAAGGTTTGGATTTTTATCTTGATGAGTATGATGATAGGTACAAAAAAATCATTATGATAGACAATCAAAATGAGTATTTTTTATCTCCTATGTTGGTTTATAGTTACTGTAATCTATATAATTGTAAAAATCATCCAAAGCTCTATTTTGTCAATCGGCTTAGTAATTCAGAGGCTCAATATCTTGACTATGTAGCCAATCACCCCTTTACCCTTAAAACCAAAGAGAATGAGTGGGAGATAGGGACACTTCAGAAATCGTCTAAAAAGTTAAATGAGGAGATAAACTACTCCAATCGTGAGAAGTACAAAGAGCTTAGTACTGTTTTTGTGGGAAGAAGAGAAGAGTTAAAAAAGATAAAAACGCATATTATTGACAACTATCACTCCAATACACTTTCGATTATTACGGGAAAAGCAGGGATTGGTAAATCGGCTTTTGTAACACAGCTTCAAGCGATGATTGATGAGGAGAAAGAGAGTGATATATCGTATCTCTTCTATGCTATTAAAAACCAAAATAGTGATAATGAGCTAAAAAAGTTTACAGAGAGTCTAAAAAAGTATTTGGAAAAACATATAACGATTGCCAAAAAAGATAGAAACAAGAGTACCATTACAGAGCTATTTGAGCTAGTCGAAAAATCAAATTCAAAAAAAACTCTTTTTCTTATTATTGATGGATTGGATGAGTTTGATAATGTGGTAAAGTTTTTACATGATATACAATTGCATGAGGTCAAGCAGAGTAATAATATCCATCTTGTTTTAACCTCTCGCCCCTATAATAATGTTCTTCGTACACTGATAGAAATCACATCCAATTTAAAAAGTTTTAAAATCTACAATCAAAAAGGGGTTGAACAGAGAGGATATTCACTCGAATTGGGAAGTTTAAGCTCAGATGAGACCAAATCTTTAGTCTTGGAGATGCTACCACGAGAGATTGCAAATAATAGTACTCTCCATCGTAAAATTATCAATACAATTATTGAAAAATCTGAATCACTCCCTATTTATATCTATTATATTAGCCGAATGCTAGAGGAGAAATCGCTAGGAACACATACGAACTATATTGAGCGATTACAAGAGTGGGTAGAGGAGTTACCACCTAAGCTAGAGAACTACTATATTCAGACTTTTACCGATATTCATCCATTGAGTAGAAAGATACTTATTGCTATTTATTTCTCCAACTATGGAGCAAGTCTCAATGAACTTTATCATATTTTTAAAAGGGATGATGTTGACAAGATAGC
>Ga0256826_1001473_pt1 | contig 14607 bp, 17 predicted proteins | sample CV79metaG_FD_185975 | JGI IMG/M metagenome (GOLD analysis project Ga0256826, IMG submission 185975) | Hydrothermal vent microbial communities from East Pacific Rise, Pacific Ocean - CV79 | ecosystem: Environmental > Aquatic > Marine > Hydrothermal vents | place: Pacific Ocean: East Pacific Rise...
CTCTTTCTTTGAAAGTCGCGCCACCTTTTTTGGAAAGCTGATATCGCTTTGCTTATCAAATCCTCGGTAGAGGATTTCCATCGCATAAATCGATTGACCACTGCTCTTAAATCACGGTAGTGATTTGAAATTCGTGTAATTCGTTGACAAAACTACAAATTTATCTTGTTTAACCTTGCACCAAAGTATGACGCTCGGCGTACAGCAGTACGCTGTCGGTCAGACGTTTGGCACAATCTGAGGCAAATCTAACCCTTTTACTCACACTTTTCGGTGGGCTCTTTCTTTGAAAGTCGCGCCACCTTTTTTGGAAAGCTGATATCGCTTTGCTTATCAAATCCTCGGTAGAGGATTTCCATCGCATAAATCGATTGACCACTGCTCTTAAATCACGGTAGTGATTTGTAATTCGTGTAATTCGTTGACAAAATCATGAATTTATCTTGTTTAACGTTACATTAAGAAAACATAGCTATAATTTCGGTCTCTTAAATGAGATGGTGTGCGCTCGTAGCTCAGCTGGATAGAGCACTGGTTTGCGGTACCAGCGGTCACACGTTCGAATCGTGTCGGGCGCACCATTAACAACTTCAAGTATTATTTCCCACACAATTAATTCTTAAACACTATTTTTTTAATAAGTACACAACAGATATGTAATTTGTATTTACCGACTTTGATTTAGCTAAAGTAAGCTATTTCACAAAGCATTTGAGCTAGCGTGGCTGTTTGCCAATATAAATGATTTTAGAAAAATATACTTATAAATAGCACTGAGAAGTAAGTGCTGTTTGACTCCCTTTTGATTTATCCTTATTCACTTTTATTAGAAACCACCAATAGGTTCTACATTATTTATTGTCTGTTGAATTTTTTAGTGTGTTGCACTTTAAACTTGGACTGGCGTTTCAAAAAGTTAAGTCTTGGGGGAAAGTTGGAGAGAGCGTTAGTACTATATAGTTAAGTCTTACACTCCGTAACTATAGATAGAGTGTAAGATATTTGCTTATAAGCTTTTTGGATCTTTTAAAAATGCTAAATTTAAAGTGTCTTTACCATCAATAACTTTTTTACCAATACCAAGATTGACACTGTGAAAGAGTACTAATTCGCCTACTTTATTGATACCTAAAATAAAAGTATATTCACCAAATGCAAATCTTTTAAGACCTTTTGCTTGAGGCTTGTTAGAACAATCTTTGATGTAAAAACTAACACCATTTGGAAAGTCATGTGCATCAGTGCCATCTGCACCCATATTTACTTCACCTAAGTCAGAGAAAACTTGTACTGTGAGTTTGTTATCGAGTTCGTGTGTTTTAATTGTATAGTCGCCGTACGTTATTTTCATTGTTGGTGTCCTTGTTGAGTTTTATAAAATGTTATGAGGTATTCTACTATGTTTACATCATTTAAAGATAAATAGGGGCTGTTATTGATAGTAGATTAGCGAAAACTTGCTTTTATTCCGACAAAGGCTTCGAGTTCTATTAATTTCTTATCATTGTGCCCCTGTATTTTATGAAGAGGTTTTATGCCCTTTTTTATGTTAGCCCAAAGAGCGTTTGAGAGTTACAATTATTGAGACAATATCAACTTAAACTTATAAATTGAATCGTTAAACAAAACTGATTATGAGCTATAATTGATATCTAAAAGTACGATGCTACAACTCAAAGACACTTTTAAAAATAGATTTTATTGATGCTGTAAAGTAAAAGGTAAAAGTAAATCGATTGGTATTTATGCTATTGAGATTGACCTTTTAGATAGCTATCAAAAGAGTGCGTTATAATAAGTGTAAAAAAGGGTTAGTAGCATGAAAAGAGTATTGATACTTTGGATTTTTCTTTGTAGTCTAAGTGTTATTAACGCCGCAGAATTTATTTTAAAAGAGTTGAGTTTTGATAAAAATAGTTCGGAGCAGTGGATTGTCCTCCCTTATGCTTTTTCAAGTGATACCACAGGATTAACAGGTGGTGCTGCAGGTATCTTTCATGGTTTTTTACAACCTCAAATGACGGTGGTTGCTTCCGCTTTTATTGGAGAAAAGATTGATGTTCAGAAGGTTAATGCACTGGATGGAGAACAAGCTAGAACACAGGGTGCTTTTTTGGCAGTTACTGGATTTCGTATTCCCTATACGGAGCGATTTTTTCTTTCATTTATGGGAATGAACTCCTACTATCCCAACCAAAGACTCTATTTAAATGGTGCAAATGACTCCCAACAAAATTTAGAGCCTACCGATCCTTTGAGTGCCACAACACCACTACAAACACAAGGTTGGAACAACTGGGCAAACCTCGATCTTCGTTACGTACTACCGCTGGGCGAGTCTAAAAATAAGGCTCTACCTGTGATAGAAATGATGCGAGGGATGCCCGTTAATCGTCAAGGAATTGGTGGTGGATTGCCCTTTGTCACGGGTCAAACAATTATAGGAGTCAAGCCTTTTTATCAGCTATGGTCAGCAGAAAAATTTAATCCCGAAGCGCAGATTGCAACTAATGGAGTGAAACTCTATATAGACCATGATAATACGGACTACCCTGATAATCCTTCTCGTGGGTATAGCTTTCATATAGAGTACACACAAGATTTTGGACTCGGAGAGAGTACCCAAGCTTGGAATTCGATAGAAGCGAGTTATTCGCACTATTTTGAGTTACCGGACTTACAATATACTCGGCAAAATGTATTAGCCCTTGACTTTTGGAGTGCCTACTCTCCTTCATGGGATAAAAATACCGATTATACCCGTCCTGATGGCTCAACAAGTAGTAACTTTGACAAAGGTCAGACCCCTATGTGGGAAGGAGCTCGACTCGGGGGCTTTAATCGCTTACGTGCCTATGACTCAAATCGCTTTAATGATAAGGCCGCCCTTTATGGTGCGATTGAGTATCGTATCATTCCACAGTTTAACCCGATGAAAGATCAAGAGTGGAGCCCGATTCCTATTATGTGGTGGCAAACAGTTTTGTTTGCTGAGGTAGGACGTGTTGCTCCGAAGTACTCCGCTGAACTTCTCAATGATATGAAATATGATGTAGGTTTTAGTATTCGTGCCTTAGCGGCTTCGGTTCCCGTACGTTTTGAGATGGCATGGGGAGAAGAGGGCTCTTCAATGTGGGTCATGTTAAAACAGCCGTTTTAACACCTAAGGTTACAAACGTTAAAAACGATGTAACACTTCAAAAAGATGGTACCCAAATTCTGTTTTTATAGGACCACATAAACTACCAACATCAGCACTGAAAACCGCTTCATCAAACTCTTTTACCATACGCCCTTGTGAAAAGTCCCCAAGGTCACCACCCTTAGTTTTTGAGGGGCAGAGTGAGTGTTCAAATGCTAACATTCCAAAGTCCTCACCATTTTGAATCTCTTGCATTAAGAGTTGGCATTGGGCTTCATCTTTTACTAATATATGTCGTACATGTGCTTGAGCCATTGTAGTGCCTTTTTGAAATGGTACACTATGTTATTAAATGAGAAGGTGTGATGAATGTATACCGTTTGTATGGAAAAAGAGTGCAACTGTTTTAAAAACTCACATTATAAATCCCAACAGCATTTTAAAACAGAGTCTGAAGCCTTGAGTGTTGCTAAAACCATGGCAAAAGAGATGACATCAGAGTTTTGTAAAGAGCATGCTTTTGCAGTGGTTAGAGAAGAGAATAACTTCTTAATTATCTTAATGCACTAAGCACTAACGTGTTTATGATAGGATGTTGGTCAATATGTTTGAGGATAAGTGATGAAGCAGTTGTATGGAATGTTAATTATATTTTTTTATTTTGTGAAGTATCCGATTGTAATCTATGTACCGTTAAGTTACTATGTTTTGAAGTTTCCTTCTAATTGGGTGATGAATGTTTTATGGGTTGTTTCAGTGGTGTTGATACTCAAAGATATCTTTTTCCCTCATGACAAGGAAAAAAGTTAGAGTACCACTTCTTTAAAGTCAGAACGGGTGTTTTTGAGAGGATGATTTGCTTCAGCACGTACTGTGTAAACAAAAGAGATTTTTGGTTTATCGGTGTGGTTAGCATCAGCTTGATGTAGTGTTTTGCAGTGAAACAGTACAACATCACCACGTTCTAAATTATAAGATACGGATGTTTTCATCAAGGCTTTATCAGCTTCGTTAGCACCTATAAAGTACTCTTTTATATCAAAGGCTTCACTGCTCCACTGCATTTTATGTGAACCGGGGATAAACTCTAAAACACCATTTTGAGGTGTTTCATCATCAAGCGCTAACCAGACACTTACCAAATCATCGTTTTCAAAATGCCAATAGCGTTTATCTTGATGCCAATGGGTTTGGGTACTAGAGTTTGGCATTTTGGTCATAATAGAGTTGTGATGCGCAAGCGTGATATGTATAGGATCACCTAAAAGCTGTTTTAAAATAGGACGAATTTCTTCATTTTTCATCCATGAAGCAAAAGCACTATCGCGGTCATATACTTGACGTAAACGTCGTAAAGTAAGTTCGTTTTGTACTTGACCGCTGTATTCACTTTCACTTTCAAAAGGCGCAATTTGTTGTACTAAATGTTCTTTAGCCACTTCTAGAATACGGGCACACTTTGCACTCTCGTAAAAGCCTTTTAGTAGTAAAAAACCATCATGTTGAAACTGTTCAACTTGTTCAGATGAGAGTGTCATAATGGTGTTACTCTTGTTTCTCAGACATGATTTCAGAAAGAAAAGTTTCCATATCATACTTGTTACGATACTCTGGAGTCATTACATGAACAACGATATCACCTAAGTCAACAACAATCCAGTCGCCACTGATTTCAGTGTTTAAAAAAGTTTCAGCAGGTTTAAGCCCACGTTTCATATGGTCAAGGAGTGCTTCGGTATGACGTGTTCCTAATGATGAAGCGATAACAACTGCATCCGCGATATAGCTTTTTCCAGCGAGGTCAAATACTTCGATATTTTCTGCTTTGTTGGTGTCTAAAACTTCAGAGATAATCTCGATTCTAGTTTCTAATTCTTTTTTCAATTCTTTTCCTTGTAGGTGTTATAAACGTCGTTAAAAATCGCATCAGGAATATGCTCATGGTCTAAGTATGAACGAATATCACTTGAAGAGATGTTTACATCAACGTTTAAACTTCGCATCTCTGATGGTATAGTAATGTTATTACGAGTAGCAACAACCCAAGTTACTTGGCTGTTTAACTGCTCAAAGCGACTCCATGTAGAGAGACTTTGTAAGTTATCGGCACCAATAATAAAGTAGATTTCATCTGCACTTTCACAAAAATGTTTTACGGTTTCAAAACTGGAAACACTACGTTTTTGTGAAATTTCAAAATCACTTATAACTACTTTTTTATCATTTTTAAACAGTGTCTTTAACCATGACAAACGTTGTGTTTGCGTAGCATAAGCATTTTGTTTAAAAGGGTTTCGATAGGCTGGAACAACAAAAAGTGTCTCAATATCTAAGGCTTTAAGGGCTTTAGCAACTACTTCAATATGTCCGTTATGGGGTGGATCAAAACTACCACCATAGAGTGCGATTTTCATTTAATGGGGATTATAGCTGATTTTAGGTAAAATCACGCTAATTTTTATGCCCTTAGCTTAGTTTAACAGACTCCTAATGGCAAACACATAAGGTGAGTTTATGGCACTTAAAGTAGCAATTAATGGTTTAGGTCGTATTGGTCGTTGTGTAGCGCGTATTATTGCAGATAGAGATGATATGGAACTTGTTGCAGTAAATGCAAGTGGTCCTCACGATATGATTGCTTATAATGTCAAATATGATTCCGTTCATGGCACACGCTCTGACGTTAAAGTGGATGAAGGTTACCTCTGTATTGGAAATGATCGTGCTAAAATTCTTGCAGAACGTGACCCTGCAAAAATTGCTTTTGCACAAGCGGGTGCCGAGATTGTTCTTGAGTGTACGGGTGCCTTCTTAACACAAGAGAGTGTTCAAGCTTATCTTGATAATGGCATCAAAAAAGTACTTTTTTCAGCACCTGCTAAAGATGATACCCCTACTTTTGTACTCGGTGCTAATGCGGATGAGTATGCAGGTCAAGCTATTGTCTCAAATGCCTCATGTACAACCAATGGTCTTGCTCCTGTCGCCAAAGTGCTTGATGATGCCTTTGGTATCAAAAACGGCTTGATGACAACAATTCACTCTTATACATCATCCCAACCAATTTTAGATTCTAAACATAAAAAAGATCCACGCAAGGGGCGTTCTGGAGCAACTAACCTTGTTCCAACTACTACGGGGGCTGCTAAAGCCATTGCCAAAGTACTTCCAAATCTTGCAGGTAAAATCAACGGTCAAGCGATTCGCGTTCCAACGGCAGATGTTTCTATGGTGGATTTAACGGTGACGTTAAATGAAGATGTTACAGTAGAGATGATTCAAGAAGCATTTAAAACAGCAAGCAGGGGATCTCATAACGGTATTTTAGGTATTGATGAAGAATTCCGTGTTTCTCAAGACTTTGTGGGCGAGAGTTTAAGTACTGTCGTTGTGATGGACACCATCCAAGTTATTGATAAAAATTTAGTAAAAGTGCTTTCATGGTATGACAACGAGTGGGGCTACTCATGCCGACTCGTTGATATGGCACGACACATTTCTTTATAAGGAACCCCTTGAAACTATTAAATATTAAAAACCTAGACCTTGCAAACAAAAGAGTTTTTATCCGCTGTGACTTTAATGTGCCGGTAGATGAATTTGGTAATATCTCTGATGATCGTCGTATCCGTTCCGCACTAGCAACTATTAACTACTGTTTAGATCAAGATTGTGCCATTATTTTAGCATCACACTTTGGTCGACCAAAGGGTGAACGTAATGAGAAATACTCATTAGCACCGATTCAACGTCGTCTGCACCAACTGCTTAAACGTGAAGTTGTTTTAGCAAACGATGTTGTACGTGAAGATGCTCAAGCAAAAGTCAAAGCAATGAAATGTTGTGACATTCTTCTTTTGGAAAATCTTCGTTTTAATCCGGGTGAAACTGAAAATGACCCTAAATTTGCTAAAGCTTTAGCAAATATGGCTGATGTTTATATTAATGATGCCTTTGGTGTGAGTCATCGTGCACATGCCTCGGTAGAGGGAATTACTAAGTATTTTAATACAACTAATATGGCAGCAGGTTTTCTACTTGAAAAAGAGATTAAGTTCTTTGATAGCGTGATTTCAAATCCAGTACGTCCTTTTGCTGCCATTGTTGGTGGCTCAAAAGTTTCAGGAAAACTCGAAGCACTTATCAACCTTCTTCCTAAAGTTGACAAGGTCTTAATTGGTGGTGGTATGGCGTTCACTTTCTTAAAACAGATGGGATACAACGTAGGGAATTCACTTGTAGAAGATGATTTACTTGATGAAGCACAACATGTAATGGATGAAGCCCGTAAGCTAGGTGTTAAGTTCTATCTTCCTGTTGATGTTGTTGCTGCAGAAGAGTTTAAAGAAAACGCTATTTCTAAGGTGACAACAGCTCAAGAAATTCCTGAGGGTTGGATGGGTCTTGATATTGGACCGGCAACGGTACGTCTCTATCGTGAAGTATTAGAAGATGTTCAAACCGTACTATGGAATGGTCCAATGGGCGTTTATGAGATGGAACGTTTTGCCCGTGGATCAAGTAAAATGGCACACTTTGTAGCTGACTCTTACGCAACAACAGTTGTTGGTGGTGGTGATACTGCGGATTTAGTACAACGTATTGGTATTGATGATGAGATTACTTTTATCTCGACAGGTGGGGGCGCTTCGCTTGAACTTTTAGAAGGCAAAGTACTTCCTGGTGTACACTCTCTTTTAGTAAAAACTGAGGACAACGCGTGATTATTGCCGCAAACTTTAAGACCAACCTAACACGTAAGGCAACAAAAAGTTATCTTAGTGCAGTAGATACGTACCTAGGTGAAAGTGGTGCATCTCAAAAAGCGATGGTTTTCCCTCCTTTTACAGCCTTTGATGATTATGAGACTCAGGCGATTTTAGGTGCTCAAAATGCGTATGCTACTCAAAATGGTGCTTATACCGGTGAAATTGGTCTTGACCAACTTGATGAATTTGGGATTAAAACAATTTTAATAGGTCACTCTGAACGTCGTCATGTTTTAGGTGAAACACAAGAGAGTATTGCCCAAAAATTTGACTATTTTGTTGAGCAGGGTTTTGAAATTGTTTACTGTATTGGCGAGCCTTTAGAAGTTCGTGAAGAGGGTAACGATGCTTTAATGAGCTACCTTGATGCACAGCTTGAAGGCATTGACCTAATGTATGAAAAACTCATCATTGCTTATGAACCTGTTTGGGCGATAGGCACAGGGTTAACACCAACGATGAGTGATATTGAGCTGATTCATACCTCACTAAAAACAAAGTTTACAAAACCTCTTCTATATGGAGGAAGTGTTAAAGCCACAACTTCTAAAGAGATTTTAGCACTTGACAATGTAGATGGTGTTTTAGTGGGTAGTGGGGCACTTGATGTTAATGACTTTATTAGCATGCTAAAAGATGCTGAAGCTTTAACACAATAGAAAAGTCTATGTCAAGCATTTTTTTATAAAAGATACAAAACATAAAATCCACACTTTTTGAGTGTATATTTCTAAAATAATAAAACTAAATGAGGAAAAGATATGATAATGAAGGGTAAAAAAGGCTTAATAGTAGGTTTAGCAAACGACAAGTCAATCGCATACGGAATCGCAAAGTCACTACACGAACAAGGTGCTGAAATCGGTTTTACATATTTAAATGATGCACTTAAAAAACGTGTTGTTCCAATTGCTGAATCTTTTGGTTCAGATAAAGTGTATGAGTTAGATGTATCTAATGAAGATCATATGTCAGGAATTTCTGATTTAATAGCTAAAGACTTTGGCAAAATTGACTTCTTAGTTCACTCAGTTGCATTTGCACCAAAAGAGGCACTTATGGGTCGTTTTATTGAAACAACAAAAGAGGCATTTCAAGTAGCAATGGATGTTTCGGTTTTTTCATTTATCGACTTAACAAACCGCCTTCAACCGGTGTTAGCAGATGATGCTTCTATCTTGACCCTTAGTTATCTTGGTGGACCAAAATACATTGTTAACTATAACGTGATGGGTGTTGCTAAAGCAGCTCTTGAATCAACAGTACGTTATATGGCAGTTGATTTAGGTACAAAAGGGCAACGTGTTAATGCTATTTCAGCGGGTCCTATCAAAACCTTAGCGGCAGCAGGGATTGGTGACTTCAAACAGATCCTAAACTGGAATGAAGCAAATTCACCACTACGTAAAAATGTAACAACAGATCAAGTTGGTAACTCCGCAATGTATTTACTTTCAGACTTGGCTTCAGGTGTTACGGGTGAAGTACATTATGTAGATAGCGGTTATAACATTATGGGTATGGCGGCTGCAGAGAAAAACGAAGAAGGCAGAACCGTCCTAGTCTGGGACCAAAAAAAGTAAAAAGTTCTAGCTTCACCTCACCTTGCACAAAAGTCTGACTCTCGACGTACAGCAGTACGCAGTCGGTCAGACGTTTTGCACAATCTGAGGCAAATCTAAAACTTTTACCTGAACTTAGTGAGTCGGCTCTTTCTTTGAAAGTCGCCTGCTTGCTCGGCGTTTTACGCCTTTGCTTCATTAAACAAACTTAACTTGAAATAACTATACTTAATCAAATCCTCGTTAGAGGATTTCATCGCACAAATCGATTGACCATCGCTCTTAAATCACGGTAGTGATTTGTAATTCGTGTAATTCGTTCTGAGGCAAATCTAAAACTTTTACCTGAACTTAGTGAGTCGGCTCTTTCTTTGAAAGTCGCCTGCTTGCTCGGCGTTTTACGCCTTTGCTTCATTAAACAAACTTAACTTGAAATAACTATACTTAATCAAATCCTCGTTAGAGGATTTCATCGCACAAATCGATTGACCATCGCTCTTAAATCACGGTAGTGATTTGTAATTTGTGTAATTCGTTGATGCCTACTTGTTATTAAAGTATTTAACAACAAACTACTTACCTATTGGTATGCTATGATAGTACATGGAAAAGTTGATAAGATTAAAGAGCATATTGGATGGCTAAAAATTGTCTTTGGTATTTTATCTGCTATAAATATTGCATTGGTAGGGTGGTTGGTTACAAACTATGATCAGCCTGATATTAATGTTATGAAGATAAATATTGGAGTCATTATTGTTTTGATGATCTCTATGGCTATTGTCTATATCAATAAAAAAGCAATGAATAAGATAGATGAATTGGAGGATTTATAATGGAAATATTAGTTTTATTAGCGATAATTGCTGCATTTGGTTCTATTTTATATTCAGCATATGATTTTGCTACACATGGTGAATAGTAGAAAATACTTATCTAATCCAAAGATAACATAGCTTACATATAGTTATCATTTACACCAAACACTTGTCATTGCAGACTCGACCTGCAATATAATTCACCAAATAAATTAAAATACCAACACGCATCAAATCCTCGGTAGAGGATTTCCATCGGATTAATCGATTGACCATCGCTCTTAAATCACGGTAGTGATTTGTAATTCGTGAGATTCGTTGACTTTTTTTCTTCATCAGAGCAGGCTTTGATTACAATCTACTTACTTATAGGTGTGCTATAATATCCGTACAAGGATGTTTAAGTGGAGATGATCTATCGGCGTCATGCTATTGAACGAATGTTTCAAAGAGAAATTTCTGAGAATGATGTTGAAAAGGCACTGGTCAGTGGATCAGTAATTGAATCGTATAAAGATGATAAGCCCTATCCATCATATTTATTGCTTAACATTGATAATTTTAAAGCACTTCATGTAGTATATGCTATAACCGAAGAAGATGAATATATAATTATAACAGTGTATTTTCCTGATACTTTGAAGTGGGAAAATGATTTTAAAATAAGGAAACAGATATGAATTGTATGATTTGTAAACATGGTAAAACAACGTTAGGTACAGCTACGATAACACTCGAAAAAAATGGTGCTACTGTTGTTTTCCAAAAAGTACCGGCTCAAGTATGTGACAATTGTGGAGAAGAATACATCGACTCAAAAATCACATCAGAGGTGCTAAAAAAAGCACAAGATATTATAAGTAGGGGTGCTCATATAGATGTAAGAGATTACCAAGTAGATGCCGCTTAAACTTTTAACCAAAGAGTAGATATATACTATATAAGAAACTAAACTAAGACTCAACCTACAATCTAAATTCACCAAATAAATAAACTTAACGACACGCATCAAATCCTCGGTAGAGGATTTCCATCGCACAAATCGATTGACAACTGTTCTTAAATCACGGTAGTGATTTGTAATCCGTGAAATTCGTTGAGTAAAACTTATCTCCCTCTCTTAACACCAATCCCCGGAAGCTGATCCATCTTCTCTTTATGAGATGTTTTATTAGAATCAGGTTGCGCATCTAAGTAGACACCTGCCTTATCAACATACTCTTGTATCGTAAAAGGGCGTTCTTTATCTTCGTTGGTTGCTTTAATGCTACTATTTTTCTCAACTGTTGGAGTCCAGTCATTTTCTATAAAGTTGTCCGCTTTTTTTTGTAAAAGACCATTACCATCATTGTTGCGTTGTGTTGGAGAGATAGTATTAAGAGCACTGTTTTGAGAAGGATTTACAGGAGTATTTTCTTCTGTTTTTGTCTGTTTGTTTTCAGAATCTCCATCTATTAAGTTTTGAAGAGTATGCCCACTACACCCCTGAAATAGGGCTATAAGTAGAGCTAATGAGAAAGATAGTGTATGTGTTTTCAAATAAAATCCTTTAAAATGTTAAAGAATTATTACACATAAAAACTAATTTAATATAAAACCAAAAAACTCCCTCATCACACTCCTGAATATGTGATAACTTGGTGATAAAGCCCTGAAATTGGGGGTTGAAAATGTGAAAAAAATATGAAAAATAACAGAAATCTTTAAGAAACGTATGTTACAATAGTCCCGACAAAATAAAAACAATAGGTCAAGCTTACCTAAGGAGAATGAATGAAATTAGTTAAAATGAGTCTTGCAGCAGCAATGTTAATGGGTGCTTCGGCATTTGCAATCGATAATGTAAAAGTATCTGGGGATGCTAAACTTTATTATAGTACTGCTGATGCGAATGATGCATCTTTATTTAGTAAAGAGGGTGCAGCAGGTCAAGCAGCAGCATCACTTTCAATTTCTGCTGATTTAACAGAAGGTATTTCTGCTGGTACAAAAGTAACTGCTTTAAGTACTTTAGGACTTGAAGGTCAATTGGTAAATGCTGTTTGGGAAGCTCCAAACAATCTTACTGATTCTTATATTGTTAACGATTTATGGTTAGCAGGTACTATTGGTAACACAACTGGTAAAATTGGTCGTATGGAATTAGATACTCCTCTAGTTTTTACTGAAAAATGGTCAATTGTTGAAAATACTTTTGAATCAGCTGTTGTAATCAATCAAGATATTCCTGATACAACTTTAGTTGGTGCTTACGTTGGTGGATCTAATGGACAACTTGTTCGTGGATTACCAGGTACTCCTGCTGCTGGTGGTGGTATTGGTAGTGTTGTTCAAGGTGAAACTGCTAATTCAACTTTTGCTCAATTTTATAACGGTGCATTCGCTGCAGGTGTTGTAAATAATTCTTGGGCACCATTAACAGTTCAAGCATGGTACTATGATGCAACACACGTTGCTCAAGCATACTGGGTTTCAGCTGACTTAAACATGGAAGGTATCCTTTTAGGTGCTCAATATACTGGAACTGATTTACAAGATTCTGGTTTAGCAAATGATGCTGGAACTGCATATGCAGTAATGGCTGGTTATGAAATGAAAGACACTTTTACAGCAAAAGTTGCTTACTCAGGTACAAGTACAGATGCTGGAGCTGGTTTTAACTTAGCAGGTACAGGTCAATCAAAACTTTATACTGAAGCATGGTGGAACTATGGTTACATCACTCAAGCAGATACATCAACTATTAATGTAACTCTTGAAGCTCCAATTAAAGATATTGTTGATTTAGGTCTTTATTACACAATGGCTGATCAGTCTACTGATGCTGGTGATAATGATATGAACGAATTAACATTATCAGTTAGTAAAACTGTTGGACCATTAGATGTTGCTTTAGTATATGTTAATACAGCTGCTGAAGATCAAAATAATGCTGACGCTTACAACACTGTTCAAGCATACCTAACTTACAACTTCTAATAAGAAGCTAAAGTTTCTTTCCACCTTCGGGTGGATTTATTATAATACTTCATATAAGAGTCAGGTACTTTAAGTTTATTACCATTCCTCAACCATCTTTTGATATAATCTTCCATTCCTAAAAAAAGATATTTATGTCCTTTATCCTTCAAAAACTGAGCTACATTCTTTTTATGTTACTCCTTATTTCTCTTATCTCATTTTTAGCCATTCATGCCGCACCCAACAGTTTTTTCGGAGCAGGTGAATTAAACCCCAATATGACCGATGAAGCAGTGGCACAGCTCAAAGCTGTTTATGGCTTAGACAAACCACTCTATCAACAGTACTTCGATTGGGTGATTAACATTGCAACGCTGAACTTTGGTATCTCTTTTGTTTCAGGGCAAGGTGTGAGCGATGAAATATTAAAACGTGTACCTATTACGCTGATTATGAATATGATCTCTATGCTTTTTGTATTTGCAATTAGTATCTACTTAGGGGTGACAGCTGCGCTTAACTTTGAGAGTAAAAAAGATTATATGATTCGTCAACTCTCTTTAGTCTCATTTGCAATGCCCTCGTTTTATTTAGCCCTATTGCTGATTTTACTTTTTAGTGTCGAACTTTCATGGCTTCCTATTGCAGGATTACACTCTGTGGAGCCAAAAGAGGGCTTTGAAGAGTACTTAGATATGGCATGGCATCTTATTCTACCTATTGGCGTCATGATCTTTGTAAGCCTTGGTAGTATGATTATCTATATTCGTTCTTTAACTTTAGAGATACTCAAAAGCGACTACTACTACTTTGCGCTCTCTCGAGGCCTCTCTAAAAAGATCTTAATGAAACGCTACATCTTCCCAAACCTTATCCCTCCAGTAGTAACACTACTAGGACTCTCTCTACCGGGACTGATAGGTGGAAGTGTTATTTTAGAATCAATCTTTGGTATAGAAGGAATGGGACAACTCTTCTACCTTAGCGCACTAAGTCGTGACTACCCCGTCATCATGGGAATCCTAATGATAACAGCCTTTTTAACACTCTTAGGAAACATGGTAGCAGATGCCCTGCTCATGAAGCTAAACCCTTATGCAAAACGTGGATAAATAGTTAAGAAAAAGTAGTCAATCGATTAGTGCGATGGAAAATCACTACCGTGATTTTGTTGTAAAGAAGTAAGTTGTGATGAAAAGAATAAAATTAGACTCCAAATCAAGTTTGGAGTGATAATAAAAAATTATGATTTGTTTTGTGTAAAAGGAAAGAAACTAAAATCCTCGTTAGAGGATTTCATCGGATAAATCGATTGACAACTGCTCTTAAATCACGGTAGTGATTTGTAATTCGTG
>Ga0256826_1001474_pt1 | contig 14598 bp, 13 predicted proteins | sample CV79metaG_FD_185975 | JGI IMG/M metagenome (GOLD analysis project Ga0256826, IMG submission 185975) | Hydrothermal vent microbial communities from East Pacific Rise, Pacific Ocean - CV79 | ecosystem: Environmental > Aquatic > Marine > Hydrothermal vents | place: Pacific Ocean: East Pacific Rise...
GCAGCAGCCACCAACAAGTCGGTTTGGCGACACAAAAAAGCAGGAATTTGAAGAACATCTACCACTTCTGCAACAGCTTGTGGTTGTGTGTAGTCATGTACGTCGGTTAAAAGCTTGTACCCAAACTGTTCTTTTACCTCTTGAAGCATTTTTAAACCCTCATCAATTCCAGGTCCTCTAAATGAGTCTAATGAAGTTCTATTTGCTTTATCAAAACTTGCTTTAAAGTAAAAATCTTTAGTACAATCTTCATGGTATTTACTTAAAGACTCAGCAATTCTCATTACATTGTCACGACTCTCAAGTACACAAGGTCCTGCTATTAATATCATTTTTTATCCTTTACCAAAGCCACAATGAGCCCTGAACTTATGACCAAAATTATACCTAAAACTTTTAAAGGAGTCGGTAGAGGGTCACCCAAACTTACACCAATAATTAATGCAAAAACAATATTGGAATAAGATATGGTTCCTACAATTCCTGCTTTAGTATATTCGTAAGCTTTTGTCATTAAAACTTGTGAGATGGTAGCTGAAATTCCCATAATGAAGACATAAAGCCAAATAATCCCCTCAGGCATAATAAACTCTGCAAACATAAACTCTACACTCTCTGGTGGCGTTACATATGGTGTTACAAGCATCAACAACAAAGGAGCAACTGTTCCAACAGCCATAAAACTCATTACAATAGCACGTGTGTCATAATATTGACGAAGTTCACGAATGGAAGTGTAAGCTAAAGCTGCACCAATACCAGAGAAAATACCTAAAATACTATATTTACTAAATGCAGCACCATCTTGAGGTAAAGAGATACAAGCCATACCTACAAAACCTAGTAAAATAGCTACTATTGACCATCTACTTAACTTCTCACTCAAAAACAAATAAGCAAAGATTGCCACAAATATGGGTGATGTTTTGTTATAGGTTACAGCTTCTCCAAGAGGTATGTAGGCGATAATATAAAAATATGCCAAAAGAGATACAAACCCCATCGTACCACGAAACAGCAAAAGTAGAGGTCGACCACCTACCTGCTTTAGAGGAGACTTATAAATAGCCAATCCAACTAAAAGTACCCCAAAAATATTTCTAAAAAAAGTCACTTCTACGGGAGGAAGAACATGACTGACTGTTTTAACAAAACCACCCATGACAGCAAAAGAGAGTGATGCTAAAAACATATAGAGTACCCCTCTATCCATGCCTAAAATATATTTTTTCAACTATAACCTTTATAATTTTTTGGAAGTTTAGCATAATAGATTTAAGAGGATTTCAGTTAGAATGTTCTCAAAATTAAAAAACGGAAGAGACTCAATGCGTTTTAAATCAATAACAATAGTTATTTTACTACTGCTACTAACTCAAAGCATGCTTGCAAAAGAGTATAAATGGAGTAATAATCTTACTTTTTTAGGATTCCTAAAAAAACATAATATTCCTCAAAAAACCTACTACAACATGGACAGAGAAGACAAAGAGCTTATTCAAGAGATTCGTGCTGGACAGAGTTATAGTATTAATAAAAAAAATGGAAAAATAACTACTATTAATATTCCTATTTCAGATGAGTTGATGTTAGAAATTACTAAAGTGAATAAAGAGTATATTGCAAAATATATTCCTATTCCTTATGATTTAATAGAGAGAACTATCTCAATTAAAATAGAAGATGGATTACATAAAGATTTATATAATGCAACAAAAACTTGGTACTATGGAAAAGAGATAGAAGAAGTTTACTCTAAATCATTGGCTTTAAAAAAAATGAAAAAAGGTGATAGAGTTATTATTTTTTATACTCAAAAGTATAGAAATAACAAACCTTTTACCAGTCCACAAATTGAAGCTTGTCTCATTGAAATTAAGAAAAAACCTTTTTATGGTTTTTTAATGGAAGATGAAAAATATTATGACTCTTTAGGTCTTAAATATAAACGTACCTATACTACCCGTTTTATTCGTCCTGTACCAAATTTAAAACGTATCTCTAGTGGTTTTACCCATCGTCGTTACCATCCTATTTTACATAGATATAGGGCTCATTTAGGAATTGACTATGCTGCTCGTTCAGGCTCAAAGATTCTTGCTAGTTCCTCAGGTAAAGTAGTTTATAAAGGTTGGAAAGGTGGTTATGGACGAACCATTCAAATTCAACATAATAATGGACTAAAAACACTCTATGCACATATGAGAGGCTTTGCAAAAGGCATAAAAAAAGGCTCATATGTTAAACAAGGTAGAGTCATTGGATATGTTGGAACATCTGGACGCAGTACGGGTCCTCACTTACATTTTGGACTATATAAGAAAGGTAGAGCTGTAAACCCAGCACGTTATGTAAGAAAACAATCTTCTAAAAAGATAAAACTCAAAGGAAAAACCTATAGAGAGTTAAGAAAACTGGTTTTACACTACAGACCTCAATTTAAAGAGACTAAAGAGCGTAATTCCAGTATTATTAAAGAAGAGAGTAGAAAGTGTCTTAATTGTCTTAAAAAACTTCCTGCCAAAGAGTAAGAGAACTTATATTCTCTCTGCTCTAATATCTCCAAAAAAGATTAAATCTTTTAATACTGCTTTTTCTGTAATTCCATCATCTCCAATACGTAACATTAATTCACCTTTATCACTAGAAAAAATATCTTGATGAATAACTGCTCTTGCATACCATGAATCATCACTCTCTCCAACACTCTCTTGATATTCATCATATTCTGATTTTTCAGGAATAACTATATCGACACTACCACTCTGTTTCTCTGCACCTACGGCATTAAAAGTATAGTTATTACTTTTTGTTTTATCTTCAATTTTATGATTTAAATTAAAATATAGAGTCAATAAATCATCTTTTGAGTAAAAATCTAAAGTACTATTCGTATCTTTAACCAACTTAGCATTTTTCCAACGTTTATACTCTTTAGTAACTACTTTTGTCTCATGGTTAATTCTATAAACTTTATTAGTTGTTTTTGAACCACTAGATTTAATTACTTGATACAGATCAGTCACCATAACACCATTTTCCATGTGTCCTTTAGAAATATGATGTTCGGTTCTTCCTCCTGACAATGTTTTTGCCAATCCCGTTGCTTCTAGCTCAACATCAATAACATAAGCGTTTTCACCTTTTTCTAAAACAGCATTTGCAATACCAATTTCACCAAATATTCCAAATTCAACTTTATAATCAGCTTTTATTGTCTCTGCTTCTAAACCTACTGTTAAAAGTAAAGATAGTAATAATAATATTTTTTTCATAATAATCCTTATATGATTTTCTAAGTGAATTTAATCACAATTATGTGTAGTAACTGTGAGAGTTCGAAGCATTATATCAACTTTTTTAGATAAAATTATATTTAAAATATAAGAGTAAAAGTAGAATTATGACAGATAATAATAGTACACAAACAGAAGAGATAATTGATAAGTCTCAAGAGATTATTGATAAGCTAGATATTAATTTTTTTCCACAAGTACAAGAGTTACTTAACCATTTGTACAGTAGTAGCTATGGAGATTTTTTTAGTGAGTTATATTTTACTATTCCACTTGCAAATATTATTACAGCTTTTTTCTCTTTTTTCTTTTTCCTTTTTTTACGAAAGTTATTTGCAACTTTAGTCATTAAAGTTTTGCAACCATTAACAAAACAGACAAAAACATATTATGATGAACGAATCCTTTCAGCACTCAAAGGTCCATTAACATTTGTTTTTATAATTATTGGTTTACGACTCTCAACAGCACTTCTTTTTCTTGAAAATGATTTTCTTAATCATTTAATTAGTTCATTAATAACTTTTAATGTATTTTGGGCTATTTATGAATTAACCTTTGCACTAAGAGGTATTATTTATCACTTTACTTCTAAACTAAACCCTGAACTTGCACATGAAGTTGGTAACTTTATTCTAGCTATTATTCGTGCTATTATCATTGCTATTGGTTTAGGTTCTTTACTTCAAGTTTGGGGAATTAATGTTGCTGGACTGGTTGCTGGTTTAGGAATTGGTGGTCTTGCCTTTGCTCTTGCAGCAAAAGATACAGCTGCTAACCTTTTTGGATCTATTGCTTTACTTTTTGATAAATCAATCCGTATTGGAGAGTGGATTAAAATTGGAAATGTAGAAGGAGTAGTCGAAGATATTGGTATGCGTACTACAAAAATTCGCTCTTTTGGTAAATCGCTTATTATGTTACCAAATCAAGTTATTGCAAATAGTCCCATTGAAAATTTCTCAAGACGTGGTGTTCGTCGTATTAAAATGACAATTGGTATTACCTATGACACCAGCAGTGAACAGATAGAAAATATATTAACAGAAATTCGTACCATGCTACGTACGCATGATGGTATTGCACAAAAAGAGACCATGCTTGTAAACTTTACTTCATTTGATGACAGCTCTTTGGGAATTTTTATCTATACCTTTACAAACACAGCAAACTGGGCTAAATACATGGATACAAAAGAGGATGTAAACTTAAAAATTATGAAAATTGTAGAGCAAAATAATTCTGCCTTTGCCTTCCCTTCTCAGTCACTTTATGTAGAGAGTCTACCTAACATGAACCAATAATTAAAACTCTGCTATAATTCTACCAATTTAATGGTCGATACATCGACCCTATATGAAAGATATAATATTATGAAAAAACTAAAAAAAGTTGCCATTCTTGGGCGACCAAATGTAGGGAAAAGTTCCCTATTTAACAGACTTCTTAGACAAAGAGATGCAATTACATCTGATGTAGTAGGAACAACTCGTGACATTAAAAAAAGAGAAGTAACCATATCTGGTAATCGTGACTTTGAAATCATTGATACAGGTGGAATTGATGACAGTACAGAGATGTTTGCTATTGTAAAAAAACTCTCCTTACGTGCTGCAGATGAAGCTGATATTATTATTTTCATGGTTGATGGAAAAAATATTCCAGATGAAGAAGATAGAGAACTCTTTTACCAACTTCAAAATTTAAACAAACCTATTGGACTTATTGTAAATAAAATTGATAATGACAAAGATGAATCGACCAGATATTGGGACTTTTTAGAGTTTGGTGCTGACAGAACTTTTCCAATGTCTGTTAGTCATAACCGTTACATGAACGATTTTTATGCATGGCTAGAAGAGCATATTCCTGAACGTGAAGAAGAGGAATCTGGACTGCAATTAGAAGAAGATACTGAGCTCTCTTTTGAAGATATTGTAGAGATGGTTCAAGTTGATGACGAGCCAGAAGAAGATAAAGACATTAAAGTTGCCATCATTGGTAGAGTAAATACTGGTAAAAGTTCTCTACTCAACGCTTTTCTTAATGAAGAGCGTGTAGTTGTTTCTCCTGTTGCTGGAACAACAATTGACCCAGTAGATGAAGCTTTAGAGTACAAAGACCATACCATTACTTTTGTAGATACAGCAGGTATTAGAAGACGTGGTAAAATTTTAGGAATTGAGAAGTATGCCTTTGGTCGTACAGAAGAGATGTTAGCAGAAGCAGACATCGCTCTACTTATGATTGATGCTACAGAAGGGGTTGTAGAGCTTGATGAGCGTATTGCAAACCTTATTGAAAAGCATAAACTGGGTTGTGTAATTGTTTTAAATAAATGGGACATTCATAAAGATGACGAAGAGACCTATACTAAAGCAGTAGAAGATATTCGTGATCAACTTAAATTTTTAAGTTATGCTCCACTCATTACAATTTCTGCAAAAACAGGACTGAGAGTTCACAAAATATTAGATGACATTGTAGATATATATGGAAGATACAAACAACGTATACCAACTGCAAAATTAAATGAAGTTTTAAAATATGCTATTTCAAGACACCATGTTCCATCTGTTAATGGTGCTGTTATTCGTATTAAGTTTGCAACACAATATGAGACAAAGCCTCCTAAAATTGCTATTATTATGAATAGACCTGATGGACTTCACTTTTCATATAAACGTTACTTAACAAATGTATTTAGAGAAAAATTTGACTTCGAAGGTGTACCACTAGACATTGGTGGGCGTAAACGTGGACAAAGAATGGATGACGACTAGTCAGCCATTTTAGAATTTTTTACTTATGTTCCTTATCTAACTCAGCATAGGGAACAGCTTTAGAGAAGTACCACCCTTGACCATACTTAACACCAAAACCTTTTAAAATATTAACAACATCCTGATTATCAATAAATTCAGCAATAACTTCAATATTATTTTGTTTGCAAAAAAGTGCAAAAGTTTTTACAATACTATATGCTCGTTTATCATGATGAATTTCTTTTATAATGCTTCCATCAATTTTTAAATAATCAATAGAAAGATTTAAAAGATGATTCAAGTTTGAATATCCAGATCCAAAATCATCAATACAAATTTTATATCCAAGAAGCTTAAGTTTTTGAATAGAGAGTTCAACTTTTTGATAATCAATACTTTTATTTTCTAAAATCTCTATAAGAAGACGATTTGATAAATCAGAATTGTGAGTAAGTGTAGATAAAATTGCATCATTAATTAAATCATCAGCTGAAAGATTTATAGAAATTTTAATTTTAGAATCTTGACGTAATTTTTCAATATTATAATCAACAACTCTTTTACTTAAATGTGTATATAAATATGAGTCTTCCAAATCGGGTAAAATTTTATCTGGAAAAATAACATTATCACCATCTTCAATTCGAAGTAGTGCTTCATAATGATGTAATTCTGTAGTTTCCAAATTTCTAATAGCTTGATAGTAGCAAACAAGCTTCTCTGACTCTATCATCTCTTTTAATTTTTCTCTATATAATTTTGTTGTTTGACTAATATCAAAATAACGAATAGCATTTCGACCACCATGTTTAGCCTTGTATAAAGCAGTATCTGCCTTATGTATTACATCTTGTAGTGATTTCTCCATATAAGTATCTAGTAATGCTCCAACAGAAATGGTTAAAGAAAACTTGTCTAAACCAATACTAAAGGATGCTTTTTCAATACTCATTCGTATATCTTCTAATAAGTTTTTAAATTCTTCTTCAGTTCTATTTTTATTTTCAATAAAAAGTAAAAACTCTTCTCCACTATATTGGATAAACATGTCATTCTTTTCTACATGTGAATATATTATTTTTATGACAGAAGTAATAACTTTATCACCATTTTTTTGTCCATATAAATTGTTAATACGTTTAAACATATCAATATCAATCAAAGCAAGATAATACTGCTGGAAATCAATCTTTTCATAATTATCAGTTAAATAAATACGATTTAAAGTATTGGTTAAAGGATTATAATAAAGTTTATATTTACTATATTTAGCATAAATTATGTAACATATAAAAGTAAAAAGTAATCCTAAAATAGTAAATAATAAATATGTCAAAAACTCTACACTGACATTTAACAATGATGATAAACGGTTTTCACTATAATCAATGACTAAAATAGCGACTGTTTTGTCTTTTTGGATAATGGGTTTAACTAATGTAAAGGATAGGTTGTTAATTTTGTCTTGTAGAAAAACCCTTTTCTTTTGATTTTTAACTACATCAATAAAAACATCTGTATTTTCTGGAATAAAAGGTTCGTTAACATCAGAATGATTTTTTTTATCAATATCTAAAAGAAAAAAATATTTATCATTCGATACAAAAAGTACATAAAGAGAGCGTATATCTTGATTATTTAAAAGAGACAATGTATTTTCATTCTCTATTCTTATTTCTTTATTTTTTAAATTTAATTGTACAAAATCACTATTTTTTTTTACTATTTTTGCAATAATATTTGAAGAGGTATCATCTACCATACCAATAGATTTATCTAAAAGAGAGTTTTTAAGTTTTGCTTCATAAAAACCAATATTCTGATAGGAGTAAATAACAAAAATAAATAGTGCAATATATGATAAAAAAATATAATAGTAAATTTTATTGTTATTGAAAAAAATAAATTTATTTTGCACAACTCTTCCTATGTATATTTTATCTTCCTATTTTAACATAAAAATGTGCCTAATTGTGAACATTTGAGTCTTAATCTTTTTTACTTAATACTTACTTGATAAACAAGTTGGATTAATTTGACACTCAGTAAGTAAATGCTTATTAAATGCTAAAGGTAAAAAAAGACCATTCTTTTTTAAACGTTCTTCTATAAAAATGATTTGAGTTCGACCCTTTTTTAAATAAATGGCTCCAATACTATTTTTATTCATTTGTAATGCGTGATATGAGTTAGAAATTATCATCTTTCTTACATTTTTTTCATCTGAAAAAAGTATAATATTGGCATCTTTGAATGAAGTAAAATTTAGTTTATTTTTTAAATCAATATTTTTATTTGCATTAAAAAATTTTAACTCTTGTGATGATTGAATATTTAAAAGTGTATTATTAACTTTTTCAATATTTAACCCTGCTACTACAAAAATTGGTACTATTAATAATATATATAATAATTTTTTCATAATTTAAATCCTTATTTATTAATCATACTATAAAACATTACACAATATTATAAAATAAATTAATTACTATTATTTGTAAAGTAAATATAAATATTAAAAAGCAATATTTTTGCTATAATTCACCCATATTTATTGTAAGGATTTACATGCGTGTACTAACAGGAATTCAAGCTTCAGGAAAACTTCATATTGGTAACTATTTTGGAGCCATGAAACCAATGATAGAACTTCAAGAAAAAGAAGAACTTTTTACTTTTATTGCTAACTATCACTCACTCACAACTTCAAAAGATGCAAAACTTTTAAAAGAGTTAACTTTTGATGCTGCTGTTGACTATCTGTCTCTCGGAATTGATCCAGAGAAAACAACTTTTTGGGTACAAAGTGATGTACCACAAGTACTTGAACTCTACTGGATGCTTTCTAAATTTACACCTATGGGTCTACTAGAACGTGCTCACTCATACAAAGATAAAGTTGCTAAAGGCATTACTGCTAACCATGCCCTCTTCTCTTACCCAGTACTTATGGCTGCTGATATTTTACTGCTTGATACACAAAAAGTACCTGTAGGAAAAGATCAGATACAACATGTTGAAATGACTCGTGATATTGCAACTAAGTTTAATAATGAATATGGAGAAATTTTTACTCTTCCTGAACATGTTGTGAATGATGAAGTTGCAACCATTCCAGGAATAGATGGACAAAAGATGTCAAAATCTTACGATAACGCTATTGATATTTTTATGGAAACAGAGAAAAAACTTCAAAAACGTTGTAACAAAATTGTTTCATCATCAACTCCACTTGGAGAACCGTTGGAACATAAGGAATGTAATATATACAACCTTGCTTCTCTTTTCTTAGATGATAATAGAAGAGTTGAACTTCAACAACGCTATAGAACTGGAGAAGAAGGTTATGGTCACTTTAAAAAATATCTTAAAGAACTTATTTGGGATGAGTTTGAAGAATCACGTGAAAAAAGAGAGTACTACATAAATAACCCTAAAATTGTAAAAGAGATTTTAGAGCATGGTGCCAATAAGATGAAAAAAATAGCCAATGCAAAAATGGCTCAAGTTCGTGATGCTGTAGGAATTCTATAACCAAATATTAGCTATTTTACGTAATCCAGATACATTATCAGAAGCAAATATCTTTAAATTTGCTTCTTTTTTTCTCTTCTTTAATTCATATTTTGCTTCTAAATACTCAACAATTGCTTCTCCTGAATGAATAAGCAATGGCTCGTAATTAAAGTAATCTAAAAGTGCTTCACCAATCAATGGGAAATGAGTGCAACCCAAAATAATGGCTTTAGGTTTTTTTATGTCAGAGAAATAGTGTTTCATTGTTGAATATAGTAACTCTCCACTAAAAATACCCTCTTCTACCAAAGGTACAAAAAGACCTGTTTGTAAAGAGGTAATATTGCTATGCCCCAATTTTTCAAGTGCCATCTCATAACGCTTAGAGTTAATAGTAGCTCTTGTAGCAATAATCAAAATATTATCATCTTTATTTAACTTACTATTCTCTAACGCCATAACTCCAGGTTCAATAACCCCTAAAACAGGATAAGTACTTTGAGAATTCATCTCAGATAATGCATACGCCGAAACAGTATTACATGCTGTTATAAGTAAATCAATATCAAAGTTATTAAAAAATTCTAAAGCTTCAAGGGAGTAACGAATAATAGTATTTTGGTCTTTAGGACCATAGGGAACACGAGCTGTATCCCCATAATAAATAATCTCTTCAAAAATATTTTGAGCAAGAAGAGATTTTACAACGCTCAAACCTCCTGCTCCAGAGTCAAAAACGCCAATTTTCATAAATTTACTTTTTACTACTCATTCATCATAGCTAAGAACTCAGAATTTGTCTTAGTTTTTGTCATTTTAGAAAATAAGAATTTTAAACCTTCAACATCTTCCATACTTTGCATTGCATTTCTAATTGCCCATACTTTTTGAAGATCTTCAGCTTTAACCATAAGTTCTTCTTTTCTTGTCCCAGACTTAGTAACATCAATAGCAGGATAAATTCTACGCTCTGAGACATAACGGTTCAGTACTACTTCTGAGTTACCTGTACCTTTGAACTCTTCGAAAATAACTTCATCCATTCTACTTCCAGTATCAATCAATGCTGTAGCAATAATGGTTAAAGAACCACCCTCTTCAATATTTCTAGCAGCACCAAAGAAACGTTTTGGCTTGTGTAGTGCATTTGCATCTACCCCACCAGAAAGAACTTTTCCTGAACTTGGTGTTACTGTATTGTATGCACGAGCAAGTCTTGTAATAGAATCTAGTAAAATTACAACATCTTTACCACTCTCAACACGTCTTTTTGCTTTTTCAATAACCATTTCAGCAGTTCTAACATGATTTTGAGCAGGTAAGTCAAAAGTAGAAGAGTAAACTTCACCAGAAACAGAACGTTGCATATCTGTTACCTCTTCTGGTCGCTCATCAACCAGTAGTACCATTAATGATGCATCAGGATTATTATGTGTAATTCCATGAGCCAACTCTTTAAGAAGTTCTGTTTTACCAGTTCTTGGAGGAGCTACAACTAATGCTCTTTGCCCTTTTCCAATGGGACAAAATAGGTCAAGTACACGTCCTGTAAGTTTAAGTGGATTATATTCTAGTTTTAGTTGTTCAGTTGCATAAAGTGGAGTTAGGTTGTCAAAAAGTGGTCTCTTTTTTGACTCTTCTGGAGGCAAGTAATTAATCGCTTCAATTTTAAGTAATGCGTAATACTTCTCTTGCTCTTTTGGTTGTCTAACTTGACCAGTGACAATATCACCATTTCTAAGTGCAAAACGCTTAATTTGTGTTCCACTTACATAAGTGTCATTTTGAGAGTTTGCAAAGTTTCCATCTTCACTTCTAAGAAAACCATAACCATCGTTCATGACTTCTAAGATTCCAGTAAACAAGATGAATCCACCTTGAGATACTTGTGACTTTAGAATTTCAAAAATTAAATCTTTTCGTTTAAATTCATTTGGATTTTCAACTTTTACTTTTAAAGCAATCTCAACTAGCTCTTCTAAAGGCTTTTGTTGTAATTCTTCAACTTTGTATCCATCAACTGGTACATGTGTTCTTTGATTATTTTTCTTATTATTGTTATGTTTTTTTGGCTGTTGTTCGCTCATAGGTCCTCTTAAAAGCTATATGGGGATTTTTGTAGTACTTTGTAGTTATGTTATTATAATCAATTTTTTGTTAAATTTGCTTATGATTGTCATAAATTAACCTAAATTAAAAAATAAAGATATAATACTTTAAAAAAAGAGCTATTTTGAAAAAACTTTTTATTACCGATTTAGACCATACTTTTTTACACAGTACACAAACTGTAAGTCATTTTTCTCAGCAAGTTTGGAATAAAAAAGCAGACCAAGCCATGCTCTCTGTTGCAACGGCGAGAAGTTTTTCTAAAACACAAGAGTTTTTAAAAGAATTAAAACTAAATCTTCCTCTTATTCTCTTAGATGGTGCAATGGTTGCAACTTCTGAAAAAAAATTAATCTCACTTAACACACTTAATAAAGAAGTTTCAGATGCAATAATTGAAGAGAGTATCTCTTTTGGAATCTACCCTTATGTTATTGCTCTACGAGATAAAAAAACACTTGATGAAAGTTTTGATATACCACCTATTTTAAATGTACATCAAAAATTTCTTATTGACAACCACTATACTGATGATAAAAGAATTAAACATAGCCAAAAAATTCAAGGCTCAGATGAAACTTTAAAACTAGTCTATATGGGAGAAGAAAAAGTTTTACGTCCCCTATCAGAACATTTAAAAAAACTGTTTGGCTCAAATATTGAAGTTAAGCTCTCACCTGAAAACTATATGAAATGCTATTTTTTAACAATTTTACATCCATTAAGTGATAAAGCTCATGCCCTCGAAAAAGTTCATGAATATCTTAATCTATCTGCAAAAGAGACAACTGTTTTTGGTGATAGTATTAATGATATAGGTATGTTTAAGTTAGCAGGAACAGCAGTTGCTGTGAACAATGCGTTAGAAGTAGTCAAGAAAGAAGCTGATATTGTACTTAAAGAGAATAACGATGAAGATGCTGTAGCTAAATATCTACAGCAAGTCATTTAAAAATTAATTTTATATCCTACTCCATACTGATTTTTAATTAAATCAACAGGAATTTTTTTACGTAAATTTTTAACCAATGTACGAATTGATGAATTTGTAATAACTTTATCAAATTCATCAGCCCATACATAAAAAAAGATTTCATCGTCTGAACAAGGTGAGCCTGCCTTTTCAACTAAAAGTTCAAAAAGCTTTAATTCACGTCTTGTTAAATCAACTGCTACTTCTTTCCAAAAAAGTGTTTTACTTTTTGCATCCCATGAACAGTTACAGGGTAAAGGAACGTTTCTTCCACCGTCAACCTTTTGAGAAACTTTTAACAATGCTTGCATTAAATCTGTTCTTCCTACAGGTTTAATTAGGTACGATGAAAAGTTTAAGTCAACTACATCTAATAATATTTCTCTATCTGAATGTGCTGTTAATGCTATCATTGAAATACTATCATCTTCTTTTCTTATTTTTCGAGCCAGTGCAATTCCATTTAATTTAGGAATTAATAAATCCATAATAACTAAATGTATTTGATTTTCTTTATAGAGAGCATAAGCTTCTTCTCCATCTTTCGCAATATAGAGCGTACGACAGCATTCTTCTAAAAAATAAGAGTATTTTTCAATAATTGTATCTTCATCTTCTACATATAATATATTTAAATTTTTTAAAATTTTCATCTATCCCTTTCTCTCTTATTTTTACATAATTAGCAATTTAATGCATACATTCTTACATAAAAATGTGTTTTAAATGTGATTTCTTTAATAAAATATAATATATATTATATTTCTTATTTTGTTACAGTAAGCTTTAAAGTCTCATCTAATGCTTTTAACCTCTGAACTGTACCAATATCATACCATTCCCCTTGATACAGTTCTGTATCAATTTTATCTTTTGCAATAGCATCAAAAAGTAAAGGTGCTAATGCTTGTTTTCCATAAGATAGGTTTTCAAATAGTTTTTTTGAATAATATCCTATGCCTGAAAAAGTAAACTTCTCTTTTTCATTTGTTAAATAAAAATCACCAGATAAATTATGTTCAGGATTCTTGACTAAAACCAAATGTGCTAATTTATTTGAAGATAGTTGAAAACTATTTACATATTGATAATCTGTCCAAACATCACCATTGACCACTAAAAAAGTTTCAGAAAGAAGAGAAAGTGCTTTAATAATTCCCCCTGCTGTCTCCAATGCTCCTTCATTTTGTTCATCTGAAATTAGAATATTAACACCAAATTTAGAACCATCACCTAAGTAATCTATAATTTGATTGCCCAAATATGCAACATTTACAACAATATCTCTAAAACCACTCTGCTTTAACTGTTCTATATGCCAAACAATAAGTGGCTTTCCTCCCACTTCTAAAAGTGGTTTAGGAGTATGGTTAGTAAGTGGTCGCATACGGGTTCCAAGACCTGCTGCTAAAATCATCGCTGTCATAAATATTCCTAACTAATTCAATAAGTGTATTATACTCATCTTCTTAGAAATTCACCTAAAGCCTCTAACTCATCATATTTTGAACACACTTCTAAAACATATTTTAAAGTCAATGGAATGTTTTTTAAGTAAGCATTTTTACCATCACGAATATCTAAACGTGCAAAAATACCTAAAATTTTAATATGTCTTTGAAGAGCCATAAAGTCAACCCAACGTAAAAACTGTTCATCTGAAATATCTAAACCTTTAAGTATTTTAAACTCCAAGGCTAAAGCCTCCATTTTTTCACTATCAAACTCAACATATACGTCTTTAAGTAAAGAGACCAAATCGTAAGTTAATGCTCCTGACATTGCATCTTGATAGTCAATTAATGCTAATTTCCCCGACTCTAGCATGATATTGCGAGAGTGAAAATCACGATGAACAAAAAGGTTCTGTGGCTGAGATAAAACTTCTTTAGCTATAAATTCTAAACTATTATGCAAAATACCTAATTCAATCTCTGAT
>Ga0256826_1001475_pt1 | contig 14579 bp, 12 predicted proteins | sample CV79metaG_FD_185975 | JGI IMG/M metagenome (GOLD analysis project Ga0256826, IMG submission 185975) | Hydrothermal vent microbial communities from East Pacific Rise, Pacific Ocean - CV79 | ecosystem: Environmental > Aquatic > Marine > Hydrothermal vents | place: Pacific Ocean: East Pacific Rise...
GGGTCTGGGTCAAACTCTTCCATATTCAAAACTCCATTACCATTCCATTTTTCTTCAAGAACCAATTTTGCTCCAATCATTGCGGGAACTCCAGTCGTGAAAGAAACCCCATTTGCTTTTGTGTCGCGGTATGCTTCTTCGTGGTCGGCAATATTATAAATATAGATGGTTTTTTCAATTCCATCTTTCAAGCCCGTTACATAAACTCCGATATTTGTTCGCCCTTTTGTTCGTTCGCCTAAAGTTGCGGGGTCAGGTAGAACTGCTGAAAGAAATTGTAAAGGGGCAATTTGCTGACCTTGAAAATTGATAGGCTTAATTGAAGTCATTCCGATATTTTCTAAAACTCGCAGGTGAGTTAAATATTTTTCAGAGAAAGTCATAAAAAATCTCATTCTTTTTAGGTTTGGGATATTTTTAGTCAAACTTTCCATCTCTTCGTGGTAGATGAGGTAGCTATCTCGGATTCCAATTTCAGGATATTCCCACTCCATTTTTTCAGAAAGTGCTGGGATTTCAATCCATTTTCCATTTTCCCAATATCTACCGTTTGCGGTAATTTCTCTGATATTAATTTCAGGATTAAAGTTGGTTGCAAAGTGGTAACCGTGGTCGCCGTCGTTACAATCTAAAATATCGACATAGTGAATTTCGTCAAAATAATGTTTTTGTGCATAAGCTACAAAAATATTTGTAACCCCTGGGTCGAATCCGCTTCCTAAAACTCCTAAGATATTTGCATCTTTGAATTTTTCATCTCTTGCCCATTGCTCTTTATACTCAAATTTTGCAGTATCGATATGTTCGTAGTTTGCGGTATCCAAATAGTGAGTTTTGGTTTGAATACAAGCATCCATAATTGCTAAATCTTGATAAGGTAAAGCCACATTTACCACAATATCAGGATTGTGTTTTTGAATCAATTTCACAACCTCATCAGTTTTATCAGCATCAATTGAATCTGTGATAATTTCTGAATCTATTTCACTTGCAATTTTTTCGCATTTTGAAACTGTTCTACTTGCTAAAATAATTTTTTGAAATGTATCTCTATTTTGTGAAGCTTTATGAGTTACAACTCTTCCAACTCCACCCGCACCGATAATTAAAACTGTTTTCAATATAATCCTCTCTATATTTTTAGCCTATTATACAAATTAGAATCTTTGGATAAAATTTCATTTATGAATATTATAGTTATTTTTGCAACCTATCTTTCTCAATCCAGTTTTTATTTAAAATTTAAAGGTGATATTAGAGATCTTTTAACAGATGAAAACTTTAAATATAAACGATATTTAGATTATTTAATGATTTTTCTTGTAATTATCACCGTCGTAATTCTTATATACAATTCGACAAATGCTCTTGAACCATATCTTAAAACTATTGAAACAGTTATCTTATATATTTTTATCGGTGAATATATTTTAAGAGTTTGGATCTACAAAGATATTCATCAAATAGTTCTTCACACTTACAGAAAAAACCAGTTTCTACAAAAAAAGTTCTCTATTTTATATGTTTTCAAAAAGATCATATCTGTAAAATTTGAATATATGAGAACCCCTTTAGCTATTATTGATCTTTTAGCAATATTGCCAAATTTTCGAGCTTTAAGATTTTTAAGAATATTTCTAGTTTTCCGTCTTTTTAAAATTTTCCGATATACAAAAAATATTAACAAGTTCCTTTCGGTAATCGAGGATAAGAAGTTTGAACTTTTTACCCTTTTAATCCTTTTCAGTTTTGTAATAATAATCTCTTCTGTTGCGATCTATATGTTTGAAGTAAAATCTAATAGTGGTATTGAAACAATTTTTGATGCGGTCTATTGGTCGTATGTAACAATTGCATCTTTAGGTTATGGTGATATATCTCCAATATCTTCAGAGGGAAGAGTCGTAACTTTTTTTCTTATTCTTTTTGGAATGATATTTATATCTTTTGCAACCTCAATTATCACATCTGCATTTAATGACAAAATTGCTGAAATAAAAGAGGAGAAATTAAAAAGTAGAATTGAAAAATTCAAAGAAAATACTCTTATATTTTCATACAATCCAATAAGTGTAAAATTATATAATCAACTACAAAAAATAGGAAAATCAGCTGTAATTATCTGTGAATCTTATGAAGACAGTCTAAAAGCTCAATCTCAAAACATAGTTTCAATCTATGGCGATTCAGATGATGGAGAGTTTCTACAAACTGTTGGAATAAACAAAAATGTAATTCGAGTTATCTCCTTAGCAGATAGTGAAATAAAAAACCTCAATTTAATTCTAACAGTTCGATCTATAAATAGTAAAGTTGAAGTTTTCTCAATTATTCAAAATCTAAAAAGCAAAAATAGATTTACTCTCGCTGGAGCTACAACTACATTTTATCCATACAACCTTTTTTCAAGAATGGCTCTCACTTGGATTAGGTATCCAAATATTTTTAAAGCTATGGAATCTATCATATTTGCAAACAGTAACATATTTATTGATGAGGTTGAAGTCAAAAAAAATCTATTTATCCAAAATAAAATGGTACAAGATATAGAATTTAATAAATTTAAGCTAATTCTTTTTGGTGTTTTGCGAGATAATAAGTTTATTTTTAAACCTAATAAAATATTTACTTTCCAAAATAGCGATGTTTTAATAGTTTTTGGAGATAGAATTAGCCTAAACTACTTTTCATAAATAAAAAGCTTGACATTACTTAAAAAACTATCTATAATTCCGCCATAAATTGAGTCGGGGTGTAGCTCAGTATGGTTAGAGTACTTGGTTTGGGACCAAGGGGCCGGAGGTTCGAGCCCTCTCACCCCGACCACTTGATTTTAAAAAAAATTGTGGTGGATATAGCTCAGTCGGTTAGAGCATCTGGTTGTGGTTCAGAAGGTCGCGAGTTCGATTCTCGTTATCCACCCCATATTTGTTATTTAACATACATAAAAATATAGTGCGCCCGTGGCTCAACTGGATAGAGCGATGGACTTCGGATCCGTAGGCTAGGGGTTCGATTCCTCTCGGGCGTGCCACTTTTTACTTTATTTTTAATGCGTCCTTAGCTCAGCTGGATAGAGCAATGCCCTTCTAAGGCATCGGTCACACGTTCGAATCGTGTAGGGCGTACCACTTTTTTAATATGCGGACGTGGTGAAATTGGTAGACACGCCAGACTTAGGATCTGGTGCCAAACGGTGTGGAGGTTCAAGTCCTCTCGTCCGCACCATCTTATATAAAACTTCAATAAACAAAATTATCAAACATATATATATTATCTTTTTTAGAAATTTATCGCCTATATTTTTAGGAAATATGGATTTATAGCAAAAGATCAGGAAAGTTTTGAAATTTTTGACAATGTAAAAATTCGTCCTGATTTTTTAATTTAAGGAGAATATCTATATTCAGGAGTTGGAGAAACTCCGAAAAATAGTTTAAAGGCTATTTTAGGAATGAGTATAAATAATAATGAAAATATGTTTTATAGAGAAAAAGTAAGTAGAACATACAAATATAGCTTAAGTTTGACTCTTAACTAACTTATTCTATTATTCTACTTTGATAAAATATCTTTTTTTAGATTTTTATATCAAGTATGAAGATAATAGAATAAGAAAATAGATTTGCGATAGGAATTAGTAATTATCTGTCCAATCTTTAATATTATTTCTAATAAAATCAGGTGTTTCATTTTTAGAAGAGAAAGGGAGAACCTCATCAATATTTTTAATTTTTCCACTCAAAACAAAAACAGTGTTTATTCCAAGTTGTTTAGCTCCTTTTAAATCGCCTTTTAGATCATCGCTAACCATTGTAATTTTTGAAAAATCTGTTTCATTTAACATCGTTAAAGCTTTTTGATAGAATATTTCACTAGGTTTTCCAACTATTTGATAATTTCGATTTGTTGCAAATTTTATCATCTCTAAAATTGCTCCGACTCCAACAAACCGAACTCCATTTTTTGAGTAGATAGAAGTTCCGTGCATTCCAATAAGTTTTGTTTTGGAATTTTGCAAAAGAGTTTCTATAATTTGAGAGTATTCTAAATGAGAATAGTCATGTTTGACTCCCAAAAGAACTGTTTGAGGATTTTTTGAATCGATTATATATCCACGATTCTTCAAAGTTTGTAAAAATCCATCAACTCCAAAAGCTAAAATGTTTTTAGATTCTAAAACTTCATCAAGAATCATTAGTGGATCTAAATATCTCTCTTTTGGAATTTCAAGTCCAACTGAATTTAGGTATTTTAGAAATTCGGAACTCTCCTGTTTCGTGCTATTTGTAACAATCATATAGGGAATCTGCTTAAAATTAAGTTTTTGAATTAATTCAACTGCTCCATCAATTGGTTTTTTATACATATCATCAATTAGAGTTCCTTGAACATCTATAAAATACATATTTCAACCTTTTATAGATATTTTGCTTTTACAGTAGCTAGACTTTCTTTTAATTTAGAATCCGTTGTTGGTTCGCCAATTGCCGAAAACTTCCACTCTTCACCTCTTTTATAAAGTTTGCCCATAACCATAGAGACGAATCCCTCAAATTTTGAGTCCTTAGAAATATCATAAGTTGCCACAACATTTTCAACTTTACTAAAATTACCCTCAAAAATTCTAATTCTTGCAAAAGGAATTTTTGAAAAATCATGACCTTGAAAACTATTTAAAATAAAAACAATCTGTTCAACATCAGAACCTATATTTTGTAAATCAACACTTATGATCTCATTATCAGTTCCATCATCTCCATCACTATCTCCGCTTAAATCATCTCCACTATGAATAATAGATCTATTTTTAGATTGTAAATTACCAAAATATATAACTTCTAAAAGCTTTTTATCTTTATTGAACATAGCACAACTTCCATCTAAATCAACTGATTCTTTACTTGTACTAAAAAAGCCTTTTTTTTCAATTACTCCCCAATTAAGCCCAAGACAAATTTGAGATAGTTTTTCACCGCTATCTTTTTCTAAATTTATTTTTTGACCTTTTGTTAAGCTGATTGCCATTTTAAATCCTATTTTTAATATGTTTAATTATCTTGATTTTATCAAAAAAGAGATTATTTTAAATTTAAAATCATCTCTATAATATTTATTAAGCAACTAGAATATTTTGATAACCTTTTTCGATAAAATTTTAAACAAAATTGTTGCTAAGAAAAGGAGAGCTTGATTGAAAATTTTCATTAAATCTAATATGTTGATTATTCAAACTGATTCCTCAATATTATCAATTGATTGGTTTGGAGATTTTCTTCTATCTCACAGTAGGGATACTATATTTTTACCAATGTCTGTTGTAACTTTTTTTGATGATAAATTGATTAAAGATAGAAAAAAATTTTTAGTTAATTTAGCAAAATTTTATGCTGAAAAAAGCTCTCTATATTATGAACAACTTTTGAAAAACTTTTTAAGATACAAGCATAAACCGATTAAAATTGAGTTTAAACAGAAAATTTTTATAAAAAGTGATGTTGAAATATACTTAGATGCCATTTCCCATAAAGAGGTTAGAATTCTTTTAAAAGATGAAAATCCTTGGATAATCTCATATTTTTACTCTCAACTTGATAAATTTATTACCGAATATGATCACCGAAATCTTTTTTTAAATGCTTCAGATGATAGAAGTAAAAGTCGTCTTGATAGAGTTTTAAAACGAAAAAGTATTCTATTCTTTAATATCCGATTCACTTATAGCAAGGGTTTTCTAACAATTCTATTTAATGAATTTACAAAAAATAGGCAAAATAGATTTAACTATAATAGAAATAATAGTTTCAATAGCAAAAATTATAATCAAGATTCAAAGCTACTTTATCACTTTGGTATTTTAGAACTTCAATATGACTCTACATTTATTGAAGTCAAAACTAACTATCGCAAACTTGCAAAAATGTATCATCCTGACCGAGTTCATCATAAAAATCAGACTATTGTCAGTCTATATACAAAGAAATTTCAAGATATTCAAGCCTCATATCAATATTTAAAAGATTATCTCTCAACTCAAAAATAGGAGTTTTTGCAAAAAAATCCTAAATTATCTATTTCTTAAACAGTTTGTATGTTTAAAATAAAATTAACTTAAATTTAGATAAAATGACACATTAAAATTACGATAAGGTAAATCGCTTATGTATGCTATTGTGAAGAACGGCGGAAAGCAATATAGAGTTCAAGAGGGCGATATACTGCTACTTGATAAATTGAGTCTTGAGAGTGGTGTTGAAATAAACCTAGATGTGTTAGCTATTAGTAATGATGGATCATTATCTTTTGATAGCGGTGAAGTGAAAGCTGAAGTTGTAGAGGAAGCTAGAGCAAGAAAAGTGTTAATCTACAAAAAAAGAAGAAGAAAAGATAGTAAGCTAAAAAGAGGCTTCAGAAGAAGTTATACAAAAGTTAAAATCACTGCAGTTTCTGCATAGATAAAAACTAGAAATATAAAAAGGGGTCGATTATGGCACACAAAAAGGGACAGGGTAGTACCCAGAATAATAGAGATTCAGCTGGTAGAAGATTAGGTGTTAAAAAATTTGGTGGTGAAAAAGTTATCGCTGGAAACATCATTATTCGTCAAAGAGGAACAAAAGTTCATCCTGGAGATAATGTTGGTATGGGAAAAGATCATACTTTATATTCATTAATTGAAGGTGAAGTTAGATTTGAAAGAAAAGGCAGAGACAGAAAAAAAGTTTCTGTTGTTCCTGCATCTTAATAAAATTTAAATAATTTAGTTAAGCTTGATATTTTTTATCGAGCTTAATTTTTAAAATCCACATATTTCAAATTCTCTTTTTGTAGAAATCATAATCAAATCACCAACTTTAATATTTGCAATATTTTTAACTGAAACTTTTAAAATATCATGACCAACTAAAACTAAACAGCTGTTTTTAAGAATTTCAACTATTTCACCACTAAATTTCATTTGATTATTAGAGTCTGAAACCCCAAAAAAATTTGATACAGTCCCTTTTTTAACAATTTTACCTTTTGAGATTTGAAAAATATTTGTGGCTAATTTATAAATTTCAGAAATATCGTGACTTACTAAAATTGTAGTAATTCCAAATTTTTGATGAATTAAAATCAACTCATTCTGTAATTTTTGCCTCATCTCTAAATCAAGAGCGGAAAGAGGTTCATCAAGTAGAAGAATTTTAGGTTTTCTAACGATTGCACGAGCTAAGGCAACTCTCTGTTTTTGACCACCTGATAAATTATCAGGTTTTTTATATCTTAAATTTATCAAATCTGTAATTTTTAGAATATTCTCTACCTCTCTTTTATCCCCTTTTCCTAAAGCATAAAATAGATTTTCCTCAACACTCATATTTGGAAAGAGAGCATAATCTTGAAATAGGTAACCTATATCTCTTTTTTGTGGAGGCAAATTGATCATTTTTTCAGAACTAAACCAGATCTGATCATCAACAATAATTTCACCATAATCAGGTTTTGAAACTCCTGCAATAATATTTAAAATTGTGCTTTTTCCTGAACCACTTTCACCAAAAATTGCTAAAAAAGACTTCTTATCTACTGTTTCAGAGATATTTAAATCTATATCTCCATCTGCACCCTCTAATTTTTTGTTAAAATTTAGTTTAATCAAAATTGACCTTTTAAAAATCTACGATTTAGAATATATACTGTTAGCAGAATGATAAATGAGATTATAAATAGAGTTAAAGCATATTGATTTGCTAAATCATAATTTAGAGATTCCACCTCATCATAAATAGCAATACTTGCAACACGAGTTTCACCCTCAATATTTCCGCCAATCATTAAAACAACTCCAAATTCTCCAATTGTATGTGCAAAAGTTATTACAGTTGCCGTTAAAATAGATGCTTTAATATTTGGAATCATCACTTTAAAAAGAGTTTCTAATTTTCCTTTACCTAAAGTGTATGAAGCTAAAATCATATTTTTTGGCAAAGATGAGAAACCATTCTGAATCGGCTGAACCATAAATGGAAGTGAAAATATTATTGAAGCAACAACCAATCCCTCAAAACTAAAAACCAACTGGGTATCAAAACTCTCTTTTAACAAATTTCCAAACCAACTATTGGGAGTAAAAACCATCAAAAGATAGAATCCTAAAACTGACGGAGGTAGAACAAGTGGCATCGATATAATCGCCTCAAAAAAAGGTTTTATTCTATTCTCTGTAAAAGCTAAATAATATCCTAATGAAACCCCTATGAAAAGTAAAATAAAAGTTGTAACTCCAGCTAATTTGAAAGTCACAATCATAGTTTCTAAAAACTGATTTTCTAACACATCTATTCCTAAATTTTTTGAAATTGCTGTTTTTTAGTAAAAACACTACTCTTTCATTGAAAATATTTTAGCAAAATTGAGTTTATAACATCTCTTTGATAGAATTTCAATTATAAATTATAAAAGGTTGTCCTGTTTGAAAAAAGTTTTCTTAGCAATACTGCTAATTTTTACAACACTCAATTCATCGTTTGTTGTGTCAAATATAGATTTTAGGGGTTTATATCATCTCTCTAAAAATTCAGCACTTGAGATTTTAAAATTTGAAAATCAGAGTTATGTTTCAGATAAAGATATTGATGATTCAATTAAAGAACTTTTTAAACAAAACTATTTTTCAGATATATATGTAGAGTATTTTGATAAAAATGAGACTATTATTTTCCATTTTATTGAAAAACCAACTATCTCCAAAGTTTCTATGAAAGGTTTTCTTGACAGTGATGAGGCTCAACAGAAACAGTTTTTAGGGATAAAAAAGGGGTCATTTCTTGATAAAAATAGAGTTGAAGAAACTAAAAAACGGGTTATTGAAGCTTTAAACTTTAAAGGAACTGTTGATAATATCGTAGAAGTTAAAGAGACAAGAATTGATAATGGAACTGTTCAATTAGAGTTTCAAGTAAGAGAGGGAGAAAATATTATCATAGATTCTCTTGAGATTAAGGGGGCTAAATCTTTAGATTTCGAATATATTGAAGATGAGATAACTAATAAAGAGAGAGATAATCTTGGTTGGTTATTTGGTCGAAATAGTGGAGAAATGAAGATTAAAGAGCTTGAAATTGATTCGATGAGAATTAAAGATATATATATGCAAAATGGATTTTTAGATGTAAAAGTTTCAAAACCATTTAGTGATATAGATTTCAATCGATATAGAGCTTCTGTAAAATTTCAAGTTATAGAGGGTGTCCAATATTTTGTTAAAAAGTTAAATTTAGAGATTGATAAAGATTCAGTTGTTGATATTGATAAAACTCTACAATCTCTTCAGGTTCAAAAAGGTGACATATTTAATATTAAAAAGATTAGAAAAGATATTCAGAAAATAAAATTTGCTATTGCTGATCAAGGTTATGCTTTTGTTGAAGTTATGCCAGATTTAGATAAAAATAGTGAAGATTCAACTGTTTCTGTAAATTATAGAGTTCGAACTGGTGAAAAAGTTACTATTCGAAATGTTATCATCTCTGGAAATAGAATCACTCTTGATAGAGTTGTAAGAAGAGAAGTATATCTAGCATCAGGTGATCCATACAATTTAACAGATCTAAAAGATTCTAAAAATGCTTTAGGTCGATTAGGATATTTTGAGGGTGTAAATATTGAGGAGAAAAAAGTTTCTGAAAATCAGATGGACCTCATCGTTACAGTTAAAGAGACTAGAACAGGAAATATTCAAATTGGCGGAGGTTACAGCACATATTTAGGCTTAACTTTTGATGCTGGAATTAATGATAGAAACATCTTTGGCAGTGGTATGAATTTAGGTCTATCTTTGCAATATTCAAAGATATCCACAAACTACTCTCTCACATTAACAAACCCTAGAATAAATGACTCTTTATATAGCGGAAGTATCTCTATAAATCATAATAAAATGGAGTATAACTCATATACAGTTGAAGACTTAGGGTTTGGATTATCTATTGGAAAACGATTTAATAGATTTATAAGAGGTTCGTTAGGTTATAGATATAGTGATATATCATATTCAGAGGTTGAAGATAATATTTCAAACTTCTATACAGATTCATATATTAAGAGTTCTATCTCATTAGGGGTAACTTTTGATACAACAGATGATTATTATATACCAAGAGAGGGAGTTGTTTTATCTAATAATATTGAATTTGCAGGAGCAGGTGGAGATGCGAAATTTATTAAAAACACTTTATCTTTCAACACATATAAAGGGGTAGAAAATATTATAGATTACGATCTTATTTTTAGATATAAATCAAAATTACAGATGATGGAAGAATTTAGCTCAAATGGTTATGTTCCTTTAAATGAATCTATTCATATGGGTGGAGTTGGAAGTGTGCGAGGATATGATCCATACTCATTTCCAAACAGAGATATACCTAAATATAAAACTGCAACAGCTTTAAAAAGTTTTTCAAATAGTGTTGAGATGAGTATTCCAATATCTAAAAAAGCAAAATTAAGATTGACTGGTTTCTTAGATTATGGTTGGATTGGAATTAATGATTTCAATATGGCAAATCGTGGAGGATATGGAGCTGTAATTGAATGGATTTCACCAATGGCTCCAATTCAATTTATCTTTTCAAGACCTTTTAATGATGAGGTTGGTGACAACATCTCAAAATTTGAGTTTATAATGGGACGACGATTCTAAACTATTAAAATCAGATATATTTGACATGAATCTATAATAATATAAGTTCATGTCAAAAGTTTTTCAGTGCTTAGAAAAAATTAGAATGCAAAATCACCTTTATCTCTAAGTTTTTCTAACATCTGATTTGCTTTTTCATTGCCTTGTAAAGATGCTTTTCGAAGATATTCAAGAGCCATATCGCTATTTTTTTCAACCCCAAAACCGTTATCAAAACAGAATCCTAGATTGTACATAGCACTACTATTTCCAGCATCAGCAGATCTTTTAAAAAGATGAACAGCTTTCTCATAACTTTTATCAACTCCTAAACCATCTCTAAAAAGAACACCTAAATTATTAAATGCTTCAAGATTCCCCCGCTTTGCAGATTCTTCATACCAAAAAGCTGACTCTGGAAAACTTTGATCACAACCAACACCCTCCTCCAACATATAAGCAGTTTCAAACTGTCCTTGAGGAATTTCTAAAATAGCTGATTTTAAAAATAGTTGAAAAGCAGTTTTCTCATCTTGAGAATTGTTCGCACTATTTAAATAGAGAACACCTAAATTGTAGAAAGACATAGGATATTCCTGCTTTACAGCTTCTTCATACCAAAACTTTGCTTGTTCAATATCTTTCTCAACTCCCTCTCCATTCTGAAAAAGGTAACCTAAACTGGTTTGAGATTTTGCATCACCACTTTTTGCAAGATTGAAATATATATCAAATGCTTCTTTAAAATTTCCATTTTTATATAGATTTTCAGCTAGATTATGTTCAGAAATACTCAAAATTTAAATCTCCAATAATCTCCAAACAAGGAGAATTTTTAAAAGTTAATATAACAGAAAATATATTTTTATTAAACACTTTAAAAATTCTTAATCAATTAATAAAACTTACCTTAAAAAAGCTGTTAAAAAGTCCATCTGATACAATTTCAAAAAAAGGCTATTTTTGTTTAAAAAAATTCTACCTCTTAATCTAATTTTATTTCTTAGATTTTTTGGGTTATTTCTAGTTCTTCCCCTAATTTCACTTTATGCTTACAATTTAGAGGGAGCAACTCCACTTTTAGTTGGAATTGTTATCGGTGGATATGCTTTAACCCAAGCTGTGTTTCAAGTTCCATTTGGAGTTCTTAGTGATAAGTTTGGTCGAAAAAAACTTATTATTTTCGGTTTAACCCTTTTTCTAGTCGGTTCATTAATCTCTTTTACCGCAACTGATATTTGGACTTTAATTATTGGTCGCCTTTTACAAGGAGCTGGAGCGATAGGTTCTGTAATTAGTGCAACTGTTTCAGATTTAGTTCAAGAGGAAAAAAGAGGGAAAGCGATGGCGATTGTTGGTGGTTCAATTGCTATGAGTTTTGCTTTAGCGATGGTTATTGGTTCAACAGTTGGAGCTATTTATGGGGTTGATATACTATTTTTAATTACAGCAATTCTTTCAATAATCTCTATTTTTATAGCTTTTAAAATTCCTGAAATTGGAAAAATTGAGTTTAAATTTAGAAAAGGTGGAGTAAAACATAATCTATTTAAAGATAGAACTCTTCTATATCTTTTCTTCTCTTCACTTCTTCAAAAAGGGATTATGTCAATAATATTTATGATAATTCCAATTGTTTTAACAACTCAAAATGGTTGGGAAATGGCTGATTTATGGAAAGTATATATTCCTGCAATGTTTGTTGGACTTTTAGCTATGGGACCTGCTGTTGTGTTTGGAGAAAAAAAGAATAAACCTAAAGTTGTATTTATTCTCTCTTCAGCTCTATTTATTGTAGTTTCAGCTTTAATAAGCTTTGGAGAATCAGACACAATTATCCTAGCTCTTTTCATATTCTTTGTAGCATTTAATTTAATTGAACCTTTAATCCAATCTATGGTTTCTAAATTTGTTAAAGCTGATGAAAAAGGTAAAGCTTTAGGCTTTACAAACTCTTTTGCTTATGTTGGAACTTTCTTAGGTGGAACAGGTGCTGGGCTATTCTTAGATGGTGGAAATATTCAGATGTTAGGATATATTCTTTTAACTCTCTCAACTATCTGGTTTATATGGACAATTACAATCTCAAATCCTATACCAAAAGGAAATATATATCTGAATTTTTCTACAAATATGGAGAAAAAACTTGAAAAAGGAAACTTTGAGTTTATCGATGAATGGTATATCAATCGAACTGAAAAGTTGATTGTTATCAAATATGATAAATCTAAATTTACAGAAGATGATTTGAAAGCTAAACTAAAAAGATAGATTTTTAGATCTACTTAGTGTTAATTTTGTGTAGGAGATACAATTTTTTCTCCTACAAAATTAGCATAAACATATTTTTATACTAATTATAAAAACCTTGCAATCTTTGAAGAACTTTTCCGTTAGAAAAAAGCATATCACCTTTGCCATTTAATTTTTCAGCTCCAACCTCATCAAGAATAATTTTACTTTCAGTAGATTTTTGAACTTTAAAAGATATTCGAGCGGGAATGTTTGACCGTAATAATCCATTAATCGTATTTCCATCAGGTCGTTGAGTTGCTAAAACAATATGAATTTTTGCACTTCGCCCTTTTTGAGCTAGTCTAATAAATAGTTCTTCAATTTTTTCATTTTGCATAATAAGATCTACAAACTCATCAATGATAATTACGATAGGTTTTAGATTATCTTGAGAAAAACGAGATTCCATATTTTCAACAATCTCTGTTATCTTTGGAAAAATATCTTGAGTTTCATTAATTGATACCTCTCCATATTTTCCAAATTCTGCCCCACTTTTTCCATCAATCAGATAAAGTTCAATATCTTTTTTCAGAAGTTGATAAATTATAGAGTGTAGAAAAACTGTTTTTCCACTTCCTGTTGTTCCCGCAACTAAAAGATGAGGTAGTTCAGAAAGATCTGTTTTTATAATATTATCTTCATCATCTAAACCGATATTCAGAATTAGGTCATTTGTTGAAATCTCATAAGTTTCTATAAAAATTGGTTCAAACTCTTTAGCAAAATTAAAACTAATGATTTTAGCTTGTTTCGACTTTTCAAGATACAGGTTATCAATTCCCGTTGCAAACTCCATTTTTTGAATAAAATCAGGGTTAAAAATATTGTAGTTGATATTCTGAAGTTCAAAATATATCTTTTGAACTCTTGAAAACTCTTTGATTTCAATATATTTCAAGGGAGCATTTAATTCAGAAATTCCATTTTGTAGTTTTTCCAAAAAATTTGTAGTTGGTTTTTGAATATCTAAATCTGTTGGAGGTTCAAGCTGATTCAGAAAAAAATCAATTATCGAACTATTCTCATTCATCTCTTTTTCCAAAAGGTCAAAACCGTGTCGAGAGTGCATTTGAACGAATTTAGCTAATTCCGTTTCAATGTCAATTTTACGGTTATGAGTAATTGATATTAGATTTGTAAAAAGATATTTTTCTGATATGCCTGAAACAATACTGTCTAAATTTTTAGAAAATTTTAAATTATCTTTTCCAATTGATATAGAGCTATATTTATCTTTAAGTTCTTTTTCCTTTATTCCACTTTTTAAAGACAGGAAAAGTGATATTCTCCAACTTATTGTCTCAAAAAAGTTTTCCTCAAAAGTATCTTTAACTAAAGTAGTAAATTGTTTGGAAAGTTCTTTTTTATCCCTATTTGTAGCCAAAATTATTTCTCCCATTTTTAACCTCTCTCAATTTCATTAAAATAACCTTTTTCAAAAGAAGATTTGTAATCCTCTGAAATAATCGTATATTCTTTAGCGATATGTTTTTGTAAATTTCTATAATCGCTTTTTGATGGGTCAATCTCACTATTTGTAGAAAGTAGAATAACTTGTTTTGAAGCTTTTGGATAGTAGTTTTCAACAATCGCTTTTCTATTTTCTAAATCG
>Ga0256826_1001476_pt1 | contig 14572 bp, 10 predicted proteins | sample CV79metaG_FD_185975 | JGI IMG/M metagenome (GOLD analysis project Ga0256826, IMG submission 185975) | Hydrothermal vent microbial communities from East Pacific Rise, Pacific Ocean - CV79 | ecosystem: Environmental > Aquatic > Marine > Hydrothermal vents | place: Pacific Ocean: East Pacific Rise...
TTCTTCAAACATCGACACAATACCAGATAAATTTAATCTATTGGAACAATAAGTGCTATATTTTCTAAAATCCTTTAAAAACAAGGGAAGTTTAGGAGCAAAAGATGATTTCATTAGATATAAAACAATCCTCTTCTACTGATACATTACCACTAAATATCTCATCTAAAGATGAAAAGCCTACTCTCTCTTTTGCATCACTGCTAAACGCAGTGGGAAGTGCAAAAAAGGATATAGATAGTAAGAGTATTCAAAATGGAATACTCAGCTTAGCTTTAGACGGTGTTGAAGATAGTGCTCCAAAAAACTCAAATAAAAGTAGTAAAAAAGCAGATATATTATCATTACTGCAAAATAAGAAAGAAATATCGCTGAAAAAAGATGATGAACCTTTAGAATTAAACCCTAAAATCAGTACGCTTATGAGTTCTGAAGAACTAAAAACTGTAATACATCAAGCGAAAAAATATATAAAATCTCAAATAGTAAATAGTGATGCTTTTAAAAAACAGGAGATAAAATCTTTACCTAAAACACTCAAAGGTCTGGTTCAGGTTGCAAAAAAAATTGGTATAGATATCTCAAAAATTACTCTTGAAAAAGTACAAGAGCATGCTGTGGAGAACAAAACCAAGTTACCAAAAATAGTCTCTTTAGATGTAAGTAAAAAAAGTTCAAATATAGAGACTAAAGCACAACCAAAAGAACAAAAAACTATAAAAATTGCTGATGCCATTACTGACTTTGTAGAACAAAAAATCATAGTGAAACAAAAAACTTCAAATGTTCCAAGCAGTGTAAATGATGCTGTGCAAATGCAAACAAATGTAAAACAAAAAGTTTCAAATGCAGTAAATATTTTGAATGATGTTCCAAAAACCAAAATCAAGGTAAAGCAAAAGGTTTCAAACGCAGTAGATACTTCAAATGCAGAGAAGGATATCCAAGCGCAAAAAGAATCACCAAAACAAGAACTTTCAGTTAAAGAAGTACCAAAAAATTTAAAAGAGACACCTCTTTTTAAAGCGCAAGCCAAAACGAAAATAACAACCCAAGAACTTGTTAATGTAAAAGCTATAATCAGTGAGCCAAAAAATCTAAAAGAGAAAGCTCAAAACACACTAGAATTATTACTTCGTGGTGAAAAAGTCTCACATCTGGCTGATAAAAGTAGTGCTTTAACTGCTGATTTTTCAGTGGCAACAGCAAAAGTAATAGCACCTTCAATAGAAACAAAAACAGTAGAATCTTTAGAATCATTGTTAAAAAGTAGTGAGATTCAAAGTGATGATTCAAAGTCAAAAATAGATGGATTAAACATTGCAAAAGCGGATAGTTTTGAAGTGAAATTGAATGAGGCAAAACAGATGGTGAAATATCTCTCACAAGATGTTAAATCTGCCATACAAGATTATAAATCTCCATTTACTAGGATTAAAGTGCAACTAAATCCACAAAAACTTGGTGAAGTTGATTTAACTATTGTGCAACGTGGTAAAAATTTGCATATCAATTTAAGCTCAAATAATGTAGCTATAAATACTTTGGCAATGAACGCAAATGATTTAAAAGTTCAGCTAAGTAATAATGGTATAAATAATGCTTCATTAAATTTTAATAACAACTCACAAACTTCAGATGGTTCTTTTGGCTCTCAAACGCAGCAACAACAGCAGCAACAAAGAGATGAAGCACAGAGCAAATACAACTACTTTGTACAAGAAGATAATAAAGAAGAGATATTGAGCTCTCTAGAAATTGTAGTTCCATACTACGCATAGAATAAATTAAGGAGTAAATTATGGCAATTGATGCAACAACAGGAAGCACTTCAGCTTTAGCAGCAGCGACAACAACATCAAATACAAGCAATCCAAATGGGGTTTTAGGAAAAGATGATTTTATGAAATTACTCTTAACAGAACTTCAATATCAAGATCCTACAGAACCTACTGATACAGAGACAATTTTGACACAAACATCGCAACTAGCCTCTTTAGAATCAGCAGATAATACGAATACTGCTTTGGAAAAACTGACTGCTGCATTAGGTACTTCGCAACAATTTTCAATCATTTCAGCAATAGGAAAAACTGCTGATCTGGGAAGTGATGCTATTGCATACGATAAGGGAACACCAGCAAGTTTTGAAGTCTATTTTCCAGAAAGTGTAGAGCAAGGAAGTGTTGTGATAACTGATGGAAATGGAAATACAGTCAAAACATTAGATGTTGGTACAAATCCTGCAGGGGTATATCAATTTACTTGGGATGGCATAAACAATAGTGAAACTGCCGCAGATAGTGGGATTTATCATGTCAATGCAATTTACACAGATGCAAATGGGAATGCTCAAGAGACAAGATTAGGTGCTTATCCTATAGAGTCTGTTCGATTTGATAATGGTAATACACTTGTTAAAGTGGGTTCAAGCTATGTACCATTAGAAAATGTTAAAGAAGTGTACTAGAAGGAAAATCTTATGATGACTCAAGCTTTTTATAGTGGTATCTCTGGTGTTAAAACACACTCTGCTGGTATTGATATAGTCTCTGATAATATAGCGAATATTAGTACTATTGGATATAGAGGAAATGGTTATGAATTTTCTTCTTTATTTGAGAGTATGTTAAATACAGGAAGTGGATTAAACGCAACGAGTGTAGATAGTACAATTGGTCTGGGAACGACCGTAAGTGCCACTCCTATGATGGAGAGCCTAGGCTCTGAAATACTCTCTGATAAAAGTACAGATTTAGCTATTTTAGGTGATGGATGGTTTGGTACTCAAGCAGAGGGAAATCCTGTATATACAAGAGATGGTAATTTTACTTTTGATGTAAATGATGATTTGGTTACGACTGATGGCTTTCATGTACTTGGTACAATGGGTGGAAATATTCAGGGTGAAGTATTAACTTCTATATTAGCAGAGGTACCTTTAGGCAGTGTCTCAGGACAAGAGGCTCTTCGTTTTCCTAAAACATTAACTTTTCCTCCTCAACCATCAACTCAAGCTCGTTTTAGTGGTAATATTGGCACACAAGACCAAGTTGTAACAATGAGTGCAGGTGTAGTAGATGGACTCAGTAATAAAAATGATTTGAAACTTGTTTTTACGCAAAAGCCAGTTCAAACTCCACCAGGTATACAATGGGATGTGACAGCGACAACGCAGTCATTAGATGGAAATACTATTTATGACACAAAAACTGGTTCAGTTGCATTTGATTCATCAGGGGCAATTTCATCATCAACTTTAACTACTATTGATAACAATGGAACAGCTGTAAATATTGACTTAGGTGCAGGTTTTACAGGAATTGTTTCTATATCCAATCTCGCAGTATCTTCTTCAAGTAGTGCTGATGGAACAATAGGTGGTGATTTAGACGGATATGATATAAATAGAAACGGTGAGGTTATTGCAACATTTACAAATGGAATGCAAAGTAGTGTTGGAAAAATTGCAGTCTATCATTTTGTAAATGACCAAGGGTTAGAGAGAATAAATGGCAGTAAATTTCAAGAATCTGCTAATAGTGGTCAACCGATTTTCTTTCAAGATGCAAGCGGCAAAAATGTCATCGGTACAGATATAACAAACTTTAAACTTGAAGGTTCAAACGTATCTATGGAGTATGGTTTAACTGAACTCATAATTTTGCAACGCTCATACGATGCAAATGCAAAAACAATTACAACGGCTGACCAAATGATGCAAAAAGCTTTAAACATGGATGCATAAAAGTTGGAACATTAAATGCTATAAAACTTTTACTAAAACTATCTTTGGATTAAGATAGAAATTAAAGGATTTAATATGTTAAAATCACTTTTTTCCGGAGTATCTGGACTACAATCACATCAAGTTGCAATGGATATAGAATCAAATAATATTGCAAATGTAAATACTGTAGGTTTTAAATATTCTCGTGCCAACTTTTCTGATTTACTTGCACAAACAAAAGCAATTGCAACCGCTCCTCAAGGGCAACTTGGTGGTAAAAATCCACTTCAAGTTGGTTTAGGTTCTACTGTAAGCTCTGCAACACGTATTTTTTCACAAGGCTCAATCCAAAACTCTGATAAAAATACTGATGTCGCAATTCAAGGTGATGGATTTTTTATAATCTCTCCTGATGGTGGAAATACTTATAAATATACTCGTGCAGGTGATTTTAAATTTGATGCAGGTGGAAATTTTGTTGATAATAATGGTTTTATAGCACAAGGTTGGCTCAGAGATTCTGTAACTGGAAAAGTTGATTCAACTGCACCAATTACAAATATTAAGATTGCACCTGGTCTTACAACTCCTGCAAGTCCAACAAAAGAGGTTGTATTAAAAGCAAATCTTAATTCAGGTCCTTTAGTTGAGAGTTATGCACATGCCTATAAAGTTGCATCTTCTGCACCAACAAATCCTGCTACAAATGTTAATCTATCAACTAAAACTACTGCAAAAGATGATAATAATTTGGATGTGACTTCTGGAGATGTCGGAGTAATGTTTAATGAAACAGGGGAAGCATTTTCGCTCCAAAATGGGCAAGGTGTATGGGCTTCATTTAGAGAATCTCAACTTGCATCTACGACCGCTACATCAGCTGGTAATGGACAAACTATGGATATCACTTTTACACTTGATGATGGTACTCCTGTTAATATTACATCAACAACACCTACGACAACGCCAGCGCAAACAGCAACACAAAATGCACAAACATTTGCATCAAAGATCAATCAAAACAGTGCGACAACAGGAATAAAAGCAACAGTAAGAATAGATGCTTCAAATAATCCTTTTATAGATTTGTCAAATGATAATAGTAGTTCATCTGCATCACACAATATTCAATTAACAGTCAATAGTGGTGGTAGTGGATTAACTAGTGGAACTGATACGACGGCTTTTAGATATCAATATGATTCAGCAGCAAACGGTGATACGGTTGCAGGGAGCGATAAAAAATTTAAATCAATGGCAGATTTTAGATATGCGCTTGAAACTGAAGCGCGTAATTATGATGCAAATGCTGATGGGCAATATGATAATAGCATAAGTGTTGAAATTGATAGCCAAGGAAAGTTACTTATTCAAAATCCAAACGCAGCTGCAGCAACGAATGATGAATATACTATGAATTTAAAAATAACAGCTTTGACAACTGATTCTGGTGGAGCAACTGTATCTGAAAATAGCCGTTTTACAAGAGCTTTAGAGGCACTTAACTCTGTACTACCTGCTGGAAGTACTGGAAAAGCTTTTTCTCAAAGCTTTAATGCTGCAACACACTCAAGTAGTATAGATATCTTTGATTCACTTGGTTCAAAACATACTCTTCGAATGGAGTATAGAAAAACAGCTCTTGATAAAGCAACAGGAAGCACATGGGATATGAAAGTAACAGTTCCTACTCCTGCTACCATAGATACAATAGCTCCAGAAAATGAAAAACTAGGTTCTATACGTTTTAATAATGATGGTTCACTAGCAACTTACAATCCTCCAAGTATCTCTTTTTCCGGAAACAATGGTTCAGCACCTGATCAGCAGGTAGCTCTTAGTTTTGGTACTGCTAATGGCTTTGATGGCATGACATCTTTTGATAGTAAATCAGCTACTTCAGGGATTTCTCAAGATGGTTTTACTGGTGGAGATTTAGTAGGAATTAGGATTGACCAAAGTGGTACTCTAGTCGGTTCATTCTCAAATGGTCGTTCATTTGGTTTGGCACAAATTGCCATGGCAAAATTTACAAATAATGAAGGACTCTCAACTGAGGGTGGTAATGTTTATGTTCAAACTGCCAATTCAGGAGATCCTATCATAGGAACTGCTGCTACATCTGGACGTGGATTTATCCAGTCAGCTGCACTTGAAGCTTCAAATGTTGATCTCTCCCGTGCACTTACGCAACTTATAATCATTCAGCGTGGTTTTCAGGCAAATGGTAAAACTATTACAACTTCAGACCAACTTCTTCAAACTCTAATAGGTCTTAAACAATAGATTGCAATAATTTTATTGTGTCTGCTTTGTTTAGCGGTTTTGAGTAGACATACCCTTGTATGTATGTTGCTCCAAACTCTTGAACAAGTTTTACTTGTTCGATATCTTCTACACCCTCTATAATTGTGTGCATATTTAAACTCTCAGCTAGTGCTATGGTTGATTTTACTATCGCATAATCTTTTTTATTATTACAGATTCCATCTACAAATGATTTATCTACTTTTATATTGTCTATTGGTAAATCTTTTAAATAGGCAAGTGATGAATGTCCAGTACCATAATCATCTAAAGATATTTTAATGCCCATCTTTTTAATTGCTAAAAGCTGTTTTTTAGTATTTTCTATGTCATGCATAACGGCACTTTCGGTAACTTCAAGCTCTAGGTATTCATTTTTAATCCATTTCTCATCTATCAACGACTTAATTTGATGTATGAGTTTGTTGTCTTTAAAATGTTTTGCAGATATATTTATGGCAATTGAAAAGTCGTCATATATTTCACTAAACTCTTCATATGTAGTGTTAATATCTTGAAATATCCACTTTGTTATTTCAACGATGATACCACTTTCTTCAGCAATTGGTATAAACTCATCTGGTTGAATAAAACCTTTTTTTGGATGATTCCATCTAATGAGTGCCTCAAAACTGACTATTTTTGTACCATCAGCGGTAAACTTTGGTTGATAGAAAAGCTCAAATTCATTATTTTTTATAGCCTCTGTAAGTTGATGTTTGATGTGTATTTTTTTGATTGCTTCTTCTTGCATGTTCTCTTGAAAAAGTGTGCATTGATTTTTCCCCTCTTTTTTTGAGCGATACATTGCAGTCTCAGAGGCTGCAAGTAACTTTTCAGGTTCATTTCCATCATTTGGGTACATGGATATTCCAATACTTACACCAATATCTATCTTTTTATTGTCAATGAAGAGTTCTTGTTTTGAAAAATTAACAATTTTGCATCCTACTTCAAAAGCATTTTCAGGTTCTGTGATATTGTAGGCTAGGATGGCAAATTCATCTCCACCGAGACGAGCAATAATATCCTCATTATAAAGAGTATTATTTAAAAAATTAGCAAATTTTTGTAGTACAATATCTCCAGCATGATGCCCGACAGTATCATTAACTTCTTTGAAGTTGTCTAAATTAGCAAATATTAGAGCAAAATTATCCTTGCTTCTTTTTTTAATAAGTTTGTTAACAAGATGTAGAAAATAGCTTCTGTTTACTAGTTTGGTTAATCCATCATAGTATGCAAGATCTTCAATTTCTTTCTGTTTCTTTATTAATTCACTTATATCTTGACTCATAGATACATAGTTTACTACTTCATTTGTTTTAGTGTCTTTTATAGACCAAATCTTTTGCCAAGCTGTATATGTAGTGCCATCCTTTTTTCTATTTATTATTTGACCTTGAAATTTTCCATTTTTTTGCAAATCATACCACATCTTTTTATAGTACTCTTCGCTCATTAAGTCTGACTTGAGGATTTCTTCAGGTGATTTACCTAAAATATCATTCTCTTTATATCCTGTTATATCTTCAAATGTAGGATTGACAGATAGTATATGTTTCTTATTATCCGTAATTATTATGGCATCATTACTATAGCGCATAACCTTGGATATAAGTTGAAAATCTATAGTTGTTTGCTTAAGTTGATTTAAAATGTTATCGATAGAGCTATAATGAGATAAAGTTTTACTCTTCGTAAAAGATAAAGAAATTTCTTCTATTAACTGAAGTTTTGTTAAGATATTTTGATAATAAAGATAAAAAAGAATGAAGACAAGGGCACAAATTAGTATAAAAACATAACTGAGTTCTTGTTTGATATTATTTTCTGTCTCTTTAGAAATATCATCTAAGTCATAAAGTAATGTTAAATACCCTGTGCCTATTTGGTTTTGGATGGGGATATAGAGGTGATCTATTTTAATTGTTATATCTAATTTATTTGTAGGATACTTGTGTATATACAGATTTTTTTGTCCATTCTTATCTTTTTCATAATGTTGGCTCATATCAGAGGGAACTATCTCACGAAATTGCTTCCCTTTATTCTTAGTATTGTTGGAATATAATATGATTTCCTTTTTTGATAATAATATAATATGTTTAAGGTTTTTTCTCATAGAAAAGCGTAATATCTCTTTTTGTATAAGTGATTGATCCATATCTTGCGAAAGTTCTTCTACAAGGCTTTTAAGTAGTAAAGCTTCTTCCTTCATCTCCTGTATGTGATAACGAACAATGTTCTCTTTGCTCTTTACTATAGTATATTCATAAACTCCTAAAACTCCTAAAAATATAAATAAGAGAGCGACGACAGGATAAAAGTAAATTGAGTTTAAGATTTTACGTATCATAGATGAATCCTTTTCAATAGAGACTTTTTTCCTGAAGTTCTTTTATAATCTCAAGCTGTCTTTGTGAAACAAATGGTACGAGAGATTTTTCTATACTTGGAGTATGCTTTAGATGAACAATGAGTTTAAATTTACCATCAGTAGGGATAATCTTATCCACAATACCTACAAACTTTTCTTCTTGATTGAGTAATTTCACAAACATAGTTAATTCAGAATCTACTTCGATATTGTATAGATAGTGAAGATAGATAACAAAGGTTGTAATGGAAACAATACTAAGTTCTTCAAGAATTTGAATTTTTTCTGATTTTACTAATATTTCAAGAGGATCTTTTAATGCTACATGTATATTGCGACGAGCTAATGGCGAAGCATCTATATATTCAAAATGCTTGAGTGTTATTTGATTTTTATCACTATCTATACTTGTGACTTTTGCTTTTAGATTTGGTTCTTTTGGCATTTCAATATAGATAATATCATCAAGATGAAGTGAAATAGCAGAAATTTTTCTGACAGTAATTGTTATTGCATCTTGTGTAATGTTTATAATTTTTGCAGAAGATTGTATTGGAATTTCCATATAATAATTGACAACATTAATAGACTGTTTATCTGCAAGAAGATGTCTTATTTGGGATAAAAAGATAGTCTCTTCGCGTAAGCGTTCTTGCTCTTTTTTATTGAGCATAGTATCATCTATAAGAGCCTTTTCTTGATTATCTGTAATGGAGTTTAATAATATTTCGCCATGCTCTATAATGCTTGCTGGTGTCTCTTTGTCATGTAAAAGAATTATAGCTGCATTTGTGTTTATGTATTGTGTATCAGTAATGGAAGTAAGAACATTGTCAATATTAGTTATAAGCTTTTGTGAATTTTTTAGAGTAAGTTCATTGCTAACAATAGCAAAACGGTTACTCTTAATATGTGCTGCATAAGCTGAAAAATCATTTTTTATCACTTGTGCTACATTCTTGAGAACATTTTTAGCTTTCTCTTTCGTATGTCTTTTTTTATATTCATCAAAACCATTCAGAGAAAGTATTAAAATTTTTACATTGTTATCAGGATTTTGTTTGAGCATATTTTCCAAATATTTTTCAAATCCTCTTAAGTTGTCTAGCTCTGTTAATGGGTCTTTATAGGCTAAATATTTGAGAGTATTGAGCTCTTTTTGTAGTTGTTGATGCACTTTGGCATCACGATGAATTTGTATTTTATCAAAATTTTGAAACACTCCTAAAAGATTTGCATCGAATATTTTAAGAAGAGTTATAATCAAACGGGGGTCTTTAAAAAAATGAGTTTGTGTCTCTCTAAGATTTTCAAAAATAGTTTTACGAAGCACTACGCATATGATTAAAATTTCATTTGATTGAATCTTTTTTTGAAGCATCAAGTCAACAAATTTATTCATGCTTGGACAATCTGCCATCTCTTTTTTGTTTTGCATAACATCTACTGCATGTTTTATGATGCCTATGGCAAAGTGAGTTGAAAATTTTATAAGACTTATTTTATGCTCTTTAAAGATGCGAATAAGCTCTTCATTGCCAAGCCATTGGTCTATAATAAGAGTAGATTTACTTTCTAACCATGCTCCTGTTTGATTAATATTTGAGATTTCTATGTCCATCCCTCTCTTTTTTAGTTAATTATGATTGTAGATAGAATGAATTGCATTAACAACTGAACAACCAGAATTATTTTATTCCTATTTTGCTTTAAATATTCTTATCACAAAAAAATCACAGCCTCTCTCTATTTATTGTTATATTAATAAAAAGCTGATTTATGCTACAATTTTATCAATAATTACGAAGGAATTTTTATGCAATTTAGCGCTCCACTAAAGTCAAACTCAAAAAAAATTATGTTACTCGGTTCTGGTGAACTTGGAAAAGAAGTTATCATCGAAGCACAGCGTTTAGGTCTTGAAACTATCGCCGTTGACAAGTATGAAAATGCTCCTGCACATCAGGTTGCACATCGAAGTCATGTTGTAAATATGCAAGATAAAGATGCACTTTTAGAGGTTATCCGTCAAGAAAAACCTGACTATATTTTGCCTGAAGTTGAAGCTATTAGTATCGCAGCTCTTTTTGAGGCAGAAGCAGAAGGATTTAATGTAATTCCAAACGCAGAAGCGGTAAATAAAACAATGAATAGAAAAAATATTCGTGTTTTTGCAGCAGAAGAGTTAAGTCTAAAAACAGGACCGTATAAATTTGTAACAACACAAGAGGGAATGTTAAACGCAGCCAAAGAGTTGGGATTTCCTTGTGTTATTAAGCCTGTTATGAGTTCTTCTGGACATGGTCAAAGTATTGTTAAAAGTGAATCTGACATTCCTGCATCTTGGGAGATAGCAAAAGAGGCTCGTGGTGATGCAAGTGAGCTTATCGTTGAAGCTTTTGTTGATTTTGATTATGAAATTACAATGCTTACGGCTCGTAATGGCAAAGAGACTATTTTTTGTGAGCCGATAGGTCATGAACAACGTGACGGTGATTATGTATTTTCTTGGCAGCCAATGCAAATGAGTGAAAAAGCAAAAGAAAATGCAAAAAATATTGCTCTAAAAATTACTGATGGACTTGGCGGTCGTGGTATCTTTGGTGTTGAACTGTTTGTAAAAGGCGATGAAGTTTATTTCTCAGAAGTAAGCCCTCGTCCACACGATACAGGAATGGTAACGCTCATTACTCAAAGTCAGAGTGAATTCGCACTTCACTTACGTGCAGTTCTTGGACTTCCTTTAGGCTTTACTTTTTATGGTGATGGTGCATCTGCTGCGTTTAAGAGCGAAACGCATAACTTTGCTCCTGTTGTTGATGTAGATGAGAGCTTATTTACAGATAACTCTTATGTGAGAGTCTTTGGAAAACCTGAAGCTCATAAAGGGCGTCGTTTGGCAGTTGCTCTTGTGTTTGATAAAGTAGAAAAAGCCTTGGATAAAGCTCGCGTGCTTATTACAAAAATAAAAGACGCATAAGTTATGAAAATAGTCCTTTTAGATGCCATCACTTTTGGTGAGACCTCTTTAGAATGTTTTAAAGCGTTTGGTGAAGTGGAAGTCTTTGATAAAACTTCGGCTGAGCAAACGCAGCAGCGAATTACAAACGCAGCGGTAATTGTAACGAACAAAGTTGTTATAACAAAAGAACATATGCAAAATGCAACACACTTAAAACTAATCTGTGTGGCAGCTACAGGAACAAATAACATAGACCTAAACGCAGCGAAAGAACTGGGTATAGAAGTCAAAAATGTTGCGGGGTATTCGACTGATTCTGTTGTGCAACATACTTTTTCTATGCTCTTTTATCTTATGGGACATTCACGTTATTATGATGAAGTGGTTAAAAGCGGCAGTTATTCTAAGAGTGGAGTTTTTACAGATGTCAGCCATCCGTTTTTTGAAATTAAAGGAAAAAAATGGGGTATCATCGGTCTTGGAGAAATAGGGCGTGGCGTAGCAAATGTGGCAAAAGCATTTGGTGCAGAAGTTTATTATTACTCAACAAGTGGAGTGAATCGTACAGAAGATTTTCAGCGAACAACTTTGGAAAAACTTTTACAAGAGTGCGATATTATTAGCATTCATGCACCGCTTAATGAAAAAACAAAAAACCTTTTAGATTATGAAGTGTTGTCAACTTGTAAAGATGGAACAGTAGTTCTAAATCTCGGACGGGGTGGTATCATCAGTGAAGATGCAGTTGCAAAACTTGTTGATGAACGTGAGCTCTATTTTGGACTAGATGTATTTGAAAAAGAGCCACTTGCAAAAGAGAGCTCCCTTTTAGCTGTACAAAATAGTGAAAGACTCTACCTTACTCCTCACATAGCTTGGACAAGTGTAGAGGCTAGAGAAAAGCTCATCGCTTCTGTTTGTGAAAATATCAAAAATTCTTTTTAGATTCTTTTGCAAGAGCTAGCACTTTTCTTCTCAGCTTTTTTTGCAGCGACGATACTACCTTTTTCGTCTGAGGCTGCGTTTGTAGTGGCAATGAAGAGCGGAATCTCTTTTTCACATGCCATGCTTGCCGCTTCAAGCGGTAATATTTTAGCCATCATCTTTAACTACTACCTAGGCTACTTTCTCTACGAAAAAACAAAAACAAAACTTCTTCACTCCAAAACAGGCAAACACGCCTACGCTTTCGGACACAAGTACGGCTACACAGCACTTCTACTCTCATGGCTCCCAATCATAGGCGATCCACTAACCATAGTCGCTGGACTTGTAAGGCTTAACTTTGTTTGGTTCTTGTTAATCGCAGGGAGTTTGAGAGTAGGAAGATACTGGCTTTTGGGCTTGGGACTATAATATTATTTTGTAGAAATGATATGATTAATCTCTTTAATCGTATCAAAAAATGATACAATAAATAAAATACTTAAATGTTTAAAACTCCATTATTCAAGTTATAATTACAAAAAAGTTTTACAGTAACACAAGGAAAAGAGCAAATGATAAGTGATGTTTTGATAATCGGTGCAGGTGGTGCAGGACTCTGTGCTGCGCTTGCTGCAAAAGATGCCGGAGTGGATGTGAAAGTGCTCACAAAAGAGTACCCGACACGCTCTCAGACCTGTATGGCACAGGGTGGGATGAATGCTGCTTTGGGAAATGTAAGCCAAGACAGCATTGAGGCACATATTGTAAATACACTCAAGTCTGCACATGGTGAAGCGGATGAAGATGTCGTTCGTTATATGTGTAGTGAAGCTCCAAACGCAGTGCATTGGCTTGACAGTATCGGGGTCTGTTTTTCTCGTACGCCAGATGGTAAGATAGCCCAAAGAACACTCGGTGGGGCTTCTGCACCTCGTGCATGTTACGCGCAGGACTATACTGGACTTAAAATTCTACATACTCTCTATGAGAGATGTCTTGCAAAGGGTGTGGAGATGGTAAGTGAGAGATTTTTAGTTGATCTGTTGCAAAAAGAGGATGGAAGTATCTGCGGTGCACTTATGTTAAATATCCGCACGGGAGAGATAGAACATCACTTTGCCAAGAGCGTAATCCTTGCTACTGGTGGATACTCTAGAATCTATGACAAATACTCTACAAACTCAACTGCCTCTACTGGCGATGGCATAGCTGCCGCACACAGAGTAGGAACAAAACTTTTGGGGATGGAGTTTGTACAGTTCCATCCGACGGGGCTTAAAAACTCCTCTATACTTATCAGCGAATCAGCTCGTGGAGAGGGTGGCTACTTGATAAACTCCAAAGGAGAGCGTTTTACAAATGAACTCGCACCTCGTGATGAAGTAAGCCGTGCGATAAATGCAGAGATACAAAGAGGCGAAGAGATTTTTTTAGATATACGCCACTTGGGAGAGAAATTTATAGATGAGAATCTTCCCCAAGAGAGAAAATTGGCTCTTTTGTATGAAAATGTAGACCCTGTGCATGATTTGATACCTATTAAAGCTGTTGCACATTATACAATGGGCGGTATTGAAGTTGATAACAAATCACAAACAAGTGTGAGTGGTTTGTTTGCCTGCGGTGAGTGTGCAAACCATAAAGTTCATGGAGGAAACAGACTTGGAGGTAATTCACTCTTAGAGATTGTAGTCTTTGGTCGTGAAGCGGGTAAAAGTGCGGCAAACTTTACATTTTGTGATGACAAAAGCAGCGGTAGTTTTGACTGTAAAACAAAAGAGAATATTTTAGATGAGCTAAAGAACTACACAAATGAGATAGATTTTTATGCTAAACGCAGCGGTGTTGGAGAGTTGTTTTACAAACAGGTTGGAATAGTAAGACGTGAGAGTGAACTCAGGGATGCGAAGCAAAAAATAGCAGAGCTTAAAGAAAAGCTTCCTCGTATGGGTGTAACCGATATCTCAAAAATCTGTAATACAAATCTACTTGAGTTTTTGGAATTTAGAAATATGCTCGATGTTTGTGAAGTGGTCATTGATGGTGCACTGCAAAGAAAAGAGAGCTGTGGTGCTCACTACGTGGAGGCGGAGTAATGAAGATAGCTATCAAAAGAGAGTTTGATTTTATAGAATATGATGTAGATATGCAAGATGCCACACTGCTTGAAGTGCTCAATGAAATCAAGGCTAATCAAGAGAGAGGTTTAGCTTATAGTAGTGGTTGCCGCAGTAGTGTTTGTGGTTCATGTACAGTACGTGTTAAT
>Ga0256826_1001477_pt1 | contig 14571 bp, 13 predicted proteins | sample CV79metaG_FD_185975 | JGI IMG/M metagenome (GOLD analysis project Ga0256826, IMG submission 185975) | Hydrothermal vent microbial communities from East Pacific Rise, Pacific Ocean - CV79 | ecosystem: Environmental > Aquatic > Marine > Hydrothermal vents | place: Pacific Ocean: East Pacific Rise...
TTTAAAACATCAAAATCCATAAAAACTAAGCGATCAACTTCTTAAGTATTGCCATTCGTATATTTACACCATTTGTTACTTGCTCTAGAACTTTACAGCGTTTATCATCTAAGAGTGCATCTGTTATGTCTATATTTCTATGAACTGGCCCAGGATGAAGGAGTATAATATCTCTTTCGCCTAGTAGTTCTTCTGTTATACAAAAATCACTTGCATAATCTTTGAGACTTGCATAACTCTGTGAAGAGTGACGCTCAGTTTGAGTTCTAAGGCTCATAATGGCATCTACTTCATCTATAATTTCTGTTAAAAAGTGAGTTGTACGAAGTGTTGTTTTTGGTAAAAAATGAGGAGGAGCTACGAGAATAACTTCCATGCCAAAACGAGTGAGCAGTTCTATGTTTGAGTTTGCTACACGGCTATTTTTAATATCACCAACGATAGCTATCTTTTTCCCTTCTAAATCACCAAAGTGCTCTTTAAGTGTGTAGAGGTCAAGAAGTGCTTGAGAAGGGTGAGCATGAGCTCCATCACCTGCGTTTAGTATGCTTGCGTTTGTATGGTTTGAGAGTATTTGAGGTACACCTGAGTTTTGATGACGGACTATGATGGCATCTGGTCCCATGGCATCAAGATTCATAGCCGTGTCTACTAGAGTTTCCCCTTTTTTCGTAGAGGACTTTGTTACATCTAGGTGAACCATCTCAGCACCGAGTCTCTTTGCTGCTATTTCAAAAGAGGACTTTGTTCGAGTTGAGTTTTCAAAAAAGAGAGTAATAATGATTTTATCTTGAAGTATTCTATCAAAACGGCCATCACTAAACATTTTTGCATCTGCTAAAATCTCTAAAATTTCATCTTTACTAAAATCATCTGTGCGAATTAAGTGTGCCATTTAAACCCTCTTTATAAACTAATTTAGAAATTATACAAGACATCACAGATAGTGTCAATGTCTTTTTCTACTTTTAAAACTTCTATATCATTATGCAAGAAAAAAGGCTCGCTAATAAGGCTAAAGTCACTATCACTCTCGCGACAATTAAATGCCATAGCAGCATCTATATTTCTACTTTGAAGTGCTTGGAGACTAAGCAGTGTATCATTGATACAACCAAGTGAGCAGTGGGTCACTAAAAGCCCAGTAGCACTAAAAAACTGTATAAGGTCTATCATCATAAAGTTACTATCAACAGGAACAAAAAGACCTCCTGCCCCTTCAATAATAAGGACATCACAAACAGCTTCAATTTTGTCTATAGCTGTATTTAAAATATCAAAATCAAGCGCTTTGCCCTGTGAAGCAATGTATGGAGCTGCTGGAAGTTCATAACTTATCGGCACAATATCTTGCACACTAAACTCATTAAACGCAGGATTAAGCTCTTTTAGAGTCGCTAAAAGTAGATCCCCATCAGGATATACCCCATCAACAACACCCGTCTCAATAAGCTTAATAGCCCCAACCTTCAAACCACGAGAAGCATACTCTTGTAAAAGTTTTATAGTCGTGTATGTTTTACCAATATCGGTATTAGTAGCTGTAACAAAGATTCTTTTTTTCATAGGATGATTATATCGATTTTTATATAATAAAGGATAATAAAATTACTGTTGTGTAAAAACTGTGGATTTTTTATTTATGGGTGTCAGATTTGGATGTTTTGAGGAAGGAGCTTACGTAAGTAAGTGACTGAGTAAATCATCCGAAGATGATACTCAGAAATTAAGAAAGACTAGTTTTTACTAGTGTCTACTATTTTACCGGCTGAAATCCACGGCATCATTTCACGAAGCTTGTTACCAGTAACAGTAATAAGTTTAACTTGATCGTTAGTACGCTCAGCATTCATACGAGGGTAACCTGCTTGACCTTCAAGAATGAAGTCCTTAGCAAATCTACCATCTTGGATTTCCGTAAGGATGTCACGCATTGCTTGCTTAGACTCATCGTTAATAACACGTTTCCCAGAAACATAGTCACCATACTCAGCAGTGTTAGAGATTGAATAACGCATATCAGCGATACCACCCTCAAACATTAAGTCAACGATTAGTTTAAGTTCGTGAAGACACTCAAAGTAAGCTAATTCTGGTGCATATCCAGCTTCAGTTAATGTTTCAAAACCAGCTTGAACTAGAGAAGTTACACCACCACAAAGTACTGCTTGCTCACCAAAAAGGTCAGTTTCAGTTTCGTCTTTGAAAGTTGTCTCGATGATAGCAGTACGACCACCACCAATAGCAGAAGCATAAGAAAGAGCTAACTCTTTAGTATTTCCAGAAGGATTTTGACCAACAGCGATAAGGTCAGGAATACCACCACCACGAACAAACTCAGAACGAACAGTGTGACCTGGAGCTTTAGGAGCAATCATAGTAACATTGATGTTAGCAGCAGGATTAACACGACCGTAGTGAATGTTAAAACCATGTCCAAAAGCGATAGTAGCACCATCTTTTAAGTTTGGAGCAATTTCGTTTGCATAAATCTCAGCTTGGTTTTCATCTGGTAAAAGAATCATTACTACATCAGCTTTAGCAGTAGCTTCACCAACTGTTAAAGTTTCAAAGTTTTTAGCTTCAGCTTTAGCCCATGAAGAACCATTTTTACGAAGACCTACAACAACATTAACACCGCTATCTCTTAAGTTTTCTGCGTGTGCGTGTCCTTGAGAACCAAAACCGATCATTGCAACTGTTTTGCTTTTGATTAGGTCTAAACTAGTGTCTTTATCATAATAAACATTTAATGCCATTGTATTTCCTTGAGTGTATATAAGATAATAATCTTAAAAATTTGTGGCATTATACTCAAAGTTTGGTAAAACTTTTCTTTGTGCAAGCTTAGATTTATTTATAGATTTCTTTGTTTAAACTCATACTCTGTATAATACCAATAATAAACTACAATTATAGAGGAAATAAAATGAAAAAATTCAACCTATTTAAAGAAATAATAACAGCTAAAAAATCAGAAGTAATTGGGGCTATAAACTCCGGGAAAACTTTTGCAATCAACTATAAAGGTGAGATTAAAAACCCTCCATATATGCAAAAAGAGATTCTTATCTTTGAAGGAAAACATACGCCTCAGCCTGTGAGTGCACTTACACCTCCTACTCCTGTAAAACTAGCAGATGTATTTGGTAACAACTATCAAATTGTAGAAGATGACGAACGGGTACTTATAAAAGCGTTTTCAAACTGGCAAGAACTTATTGGTTTAAATACGCCTCGTTCATCATATGATGATACAACAGCAGATGGTGTTGCTGAGTTTTCAAACAAAAAGATAGAAAATATCGGTTGGCTTGCTACTGAGTTTAACATTAACTATAGAAACATTGTAGAAGAGATGGAAGAGAAGTGTGAAGGACTTACTCTTTGTATAGAGCAAGAAGAGCCTCAGTATCAGTTTAGTGGTTTAGGCTTTATTTTTGATGATAAAGCAGCAGAAGAAGTTATCTTTGAATTTGCAAAAAATCATGTTAAACATATGATAGAGACTCACGAAGACTTTAAAAAAGATCTTTTGACTGATGATGAGAAGGAAGCAGCAGAGTTTTTTGGTCTGCTTTAAAGGAATAGTAACTTGTCTATGCATAAACAAAAAATCAGTATTGAGCATAAATATAGGGGGAGTGTATTACTTCCAGATAATATTGAAGCGAAAAATGTTTTTTTTCGTACAAAACAGGCTTATGCGAATCATGAGAAGATGAGTGTAAAAGTTATCTTTACAAATGCCAAACTTCAAAAACTAAAAAAATATCAAAAAGGCTCTTCTGAAGATGAGATAGAGAACCTTAACCTATATATAGAGATGGGAGAGATTTTACACTTTGAGGTAGATGATGCTATAAAACTTAAAAACTCTATTCTTTTCATAAATGACCATGCACATACGAGCTTTAACATCACAAAACGACTTAAACTCATAAATAAACAGCACAAAAGTAAAGCAACAAAATCTTATCTATTTTGGGATATAGAAAATTTCTCAAGTATTAGCTCTATTTTTAATGATATTATAGAACCCTATAACATAGAGGATGAAGATATTGTCCTAGCAGCAAATCCGGACTCTTTGTACTTAAAAAAAGCCGAATGGGAGGCGAACCTTTATGACTACGGCAAAACACTTCAATCTTTTGACTTTATAAAGTGTGACCATGGAAAAGATGTTGCAGATGATGTTTTACTACAAAAGTTTATAGATGCGAAACTTACCAATGCTAATGTTTTTATACTGACATTTGATAGAGAGCTTAAAGAGCGTTTTACGGATGAGGCAAATAGTAGTAATAATCTTTATATTATGGGAAAATAACTGCGCTAGAGTGTAACAACCTCGGCTTGAGGTTTTCCTAAATAGTATCCTTGAGCATAGTCAATATCAAGTTCTTTTACTATGTCATAGACTTCTTTAGAGTGAACAAACTCTGCAACAATTTTTTTGTTTAACTTTCTAGCAAAAACAACAATTGTCTCAACCACTAACCTTGCATTTTTATCTTTGTCAATGTTTTTGATAAGGCTTCCATCTATTTTCATAATATCTGAACGCATTGTAGTCATATGCTCAAAGTTTGCAAAACCTGCTCCAAAATCATCGATGGCTATACGAGCACCACTTTTATATACATCTTCTATGAACTTATTAACCACCATTGAGTTGTCATTTTCCTGAGTTTCAAGAATTTCTATAGTTAACTGAGAAGCAATGTTATACTCTATAATTTTAGCAAAAAGATAGAGCCTAGTTTTCTCATTTAAAATATCTGTAAAAGAGAGGTTTATACTAAAGTCCAGTCCATTTTTAGCAAAATAAGAAAAACTTTTTTCAACCATTATTTTTGTTATTTTAGGATAGAGTTTTATCTTTTGACTCGCCTCTAAAAAATGAAAAGGAGAGAGTATGTCAGCTTGTGTTTTTAGACGAACAAGGGCTTCATACTTTACGATTTTACCACTTTTTATATCTACAATTGGCTGAAAATAGGGAATTATATTATCACTATTTATAGCCGACTTAATAGTATTTGCTATTTTAATATTATCTTCATACTGTTTTGCAAGTTCCAGATCTTCATTAAAAATCATATATTCTTTTCCTGCACGTTTAGCAAGTTTAAGTGTCATATCGGCATTTACAAGACCAGTTTTTTTCTCATTTATTAAAGCTGCTGATACAGTCACTGAAACATGCGCAAAATGTCCATTACTTACAAGGAACTCTTCATTTGCAATAGATAATATACAGCGTTTAATTCTCTCTTCTATAGAAGCACTATTGTATGGAACTTCCATAACTATTGCGAATTCATCAGAGGGAAGTTTAAATACTTCAGCTATTTCATTACTTGTTAAAGCTTGAAGTATGCTCGAGAGTTGTTTTAAAACTTTATCACCAACCTCATGCCCATAAAAATCATTTATTGTCGTAAAATCATCTATATTTATAAGAATTAAAATCTTACCAAAACTATCGGTTAGCCTTTTAATAAGGCTTAATCTATTTGGTAAACCTGTTAAGTTGTCATAATACGCTTGTTTATAGATGAAGTTTGAACTCTCTGCTATTCTTTTTTCAAGGCTTTGGTTTAATTCTTCTAATTCATGTGAGACAGTATTTGCTAAGTGTGCAATAACATGATGTGAATCAACACCGAAGTTTTGAGGTGTTATATTTTCATCCAGATCAAAAGTATCGGAAATAGACTCTGCATCTTCGCTTAAAGCTAAGATTGTCATTGTCTCATTTAAAAGTTGGTTACAACCTTCTGCATGATAAAACTCACCATAAGTAAAGAAGCCTGATACATAGCCTATATGAGAAAGCATCTTGAGCTCATCTCCTATATACTCATTCATAAAACGTCTTCTTGCCATACAGGAATAGACAAAAAGAGCTTCTGTTTTATACTTCATCTTTTCTAACATCTTACGAGTATGGTAGTCACTATTTTTTAAAATAGTTTCTATACTCCCTATGCCAAAACGCACACTATCACCCTCATCAATATTTCCAGCAAATGTAAGTGATCCATCTTCATGTTTATGAAGTACAGCTCGACCAACCGAGACACCTGATCTCTCAAAAATAAGAGGAAATTCTATACCAATTTGAGGCAGTTTTGAAGCAAGTTCATCCCCCATATATTTTGCATATATATTAACAGCAGAGACCCCATCAATTTCATATACCCTATTTTTAACTGACTTTGTAACACTCATCTTTTTGCCAATTGGCATCCAATCAAAAGTATAGTTTGTTGTTGCACTTAGTACTTTGCTATTGAGTGATACACCAATAGCTCCACGAGTAACAATTTTTTCTTTATTAAAAATGTATGTTTTAACTACTTTTCCATTATCAGCAGCAAGGCCACCAGAGAGAATCACATCTCTTGATATTGAAGCTATTCCTTTAGCATACTCTTCACCATTTGTATTTATTCCATCTGCAAAACTAATAATAACTTTTGTATCACTAGATATAAGTTCTTGAGCAAGTTTTTGTCCAGTCTCATAACTGTCATTAAAATGGTGAGAATGCTCTAAAATAGTGCTTTTTAGATTTGTTTTAGTAAATATAGTAAAACTTACTACACTTTTTGTATCTGCATATACATTTTCTCCATCAATAATCCCATCGGTTGTCGTTCCAATAAGGGTACAAAGGGGAAATGTTCTTTGAAAATATGTTTGAATACCTTTTATATATTTGACATCTGTTTTAGAACAGAACACTTGAACAAGTGTATTCTCAGTATCAATAGCATCTTTATCAATGACTTTAATAAGGCTATCGATATCAGTAAAACTAAATGTGAAATTTTTCATAAAATCAGTCTATCACATTTTGGTAACATTTCCTCTTAAATTATTTATAAAAACTATTTTAAAGATAAAAATATAGCAAAAAGTAAAGGTTGATGAAATAAATATATTATTAAAGAATGTTTTCCCATATAAGAAAAAACAATATTAAATAAATTATTTCTATTAAAAAAAGCTAGGCAGAAAAGCCTCTCTGCATAGCCATAGATAGAAAATGACATACCTAATAAGAAGACACCGAACCAGGGAATAACATTTGCTAAATCTTCAGTATAGTAAAAAGGCAGAGAGAGTGGCTTTTGTAAAACATTATATAACCAGTGCATATTTAAAAAAGAGAAGTTATAGCCGATTAAAATAAAAGTAGCACTAAAGAGTGCTACTTTTGGCAGTTTTAAAAATAAAAGACCAACTAAAGATGAAAAAAGGAAAAAATGTAATATTCCAAAATATATCCAAGTGTCAGGAAACTGTGTATAGCTACCAATACTTACAGCAGCAGAGGCCAAACTTAAAACTAAAACTCGTTTTTTTAGTTTTTTCAGATCAATTCCATTATTATTTGCTAGTTGCAAACTTATTCCTGCACCAAAAACAAACATACTTACAATTATATAACGAAAGTAGTGCCAAAACACTCCATGCTTTAGATCTAAATCAACAATGTGAAAATTATTTAAGTCAAAAGAGAAGTGAAAGATTACCATTAAAAGAATAGCAAGCCCTCGAAAGACATCTAAACCAGGAAGTCTCAAGAGTTATTTTTTATAGAGTAAAGATAACGTTGTAGAATTATCATAGCTGAGATTGAGTCTATTCGACCATCACGAATATATTTTATCTCACCTTTCATAAGGTTTTCAGCCTCCAGTGAACTCCCAGCTTCATCTTGGTAAAAGACTTCACCTTCAAAATCTACAAGATTCATAAAATGAGCAATACGACGTTTCATTTCATCTTCACTACTACCACCTAAAGGAACACCTATAATAACAGTATTAATTTCCCATTCTATAAGAGCTTTTTTTACTTCTGCTGATGCTTGATTGCGGTTTTTTCTTATAACTGCTGGAAGAGGAGTCACAAGATCTTTATGTGCAGAGTATGCAAGCCCTATACGTTTAAGACCCAAATCTATAGCAATATATTTTTTGACAGCCATTACTTTACTTTCCTAAACAAAAAGAGCCAAACATTTTGTCTAACATCTCATCATTTTCAAATGGTCTAGTAATACTTGCCATCTCTTTCACTGCTTCATTAAGATGAAAAGAAAATATCTCTAACTCTTGATCTTCTAAAGGCATAAAAGACTCTTCTATATTTTTCATAGTTTCTTCGACTGCATTTATTTGGCGAGAGGATATAAGCATAATTTCATCGCTTGTATTACGAACATCCATTATTGATTCAAGTGCTTGTATAAGTGGTGTCACGTCATCTTTAGAGTTTAATTCTATATCAAACTTAAGTGGTTCAAGTAAAAAATTTTGAGGTAAATCTATTTTGTTCTTTATAATAATAAGCTCTTTTGATTTTTGTGCCACTTCAACAAGTCTAGCTATTTCTATATCTTCATCATCAGCCTCTCGAGAGCTATCAAAAAGTGCAACAACTATATCACACTGCTCTATCGCTTCAAGACTACGCTCGATGCCGATGCGCTCTATCTCATCACTAGCTTCTCTAATACCTGCAGTATCAACCATACGAATGAGGTGTGTACCAATTTTTACTTGTTCTTCAATAGTATCACGAGTAGTTCCTGCAATTTCACTGACGATTGCACGGTCGAAATTTAGAAGTGCATTGAGTAGTGAGGATTTACCAACATTGGGTTTTCCCACAATAGCTACACGAAAACCTTGCATAAGTCCTTCACGCGATTTTGAAGCTTGAAGAGTTTTATTTAAAAGTGAATAAAGTTCATCTAGTTTTTCTTTTATTTGAAGTACTAAATCCTCAGGCAGATCTTCTTCAGCATAATCAATACTTACTTCACTAAACGCAAGTATATGGATAATCTCATCTCGAACTTCTTCTATAAAGTGTTTAAGTGAACCTTTCATCTGTGAAGCTAAAATTTTTGCAGCATCTTCACTTTTTGCTTCAATAAGTTGTGCAATTGCTTCAGCTTCGGAGAGATCTATACGACCATTAAAGAATGCACGTTTAGAAAACTCTCCAGCATTTGCAAGTCTAGCCCCAGCACTTAGTGCAGCTTTAAGAATGCTTTGTGCAACTATAAAACCACCATGACACTGGATTTCTACTACATGTTCTGCCGTAAAAGAGTAAGGTGCTTCAAAATAGATAACTATAGATTCATCTATGAGTTCATCATTAGCATTATAAATGTTGGAGAGGGTTGCATAACGAGTTTTAAGAGTATCCCGTTTTGTGAGAGTTTTTGCGATACTCAAAGCATTTTCACCACTGAGGCGAATTATTGCTATTGAGCCTATACCATTAGCAGTTGCTATGGCACATATAGTATCATCCATCATTTAATAGTTGTTATACTCATTAACAATGACATATTTCAGCCCATCACGTGTTGAACGAATAGCTACATATTTATTAGGGTAACGTTCACGAAGTTCTTTGAGTGCAATTTGAACTAAAATTCCATCAAGGATCTTTGTCTGAGCACGACCATCTTTATCTATGTTATCACAAACATTTGAAAGATAACGGTTCATTGATTCTTCTTGGTTTTTTAAAAATTCTGCTATTTCTAAACGTAACTGAACTTCGTACTTAGAGTTTATCCAGTTAAATATCATATATGAAAGAGCTTTATATCTATAACCCTCTTTACCGATTAGAAGTGCAGCATCATCACCTTTAAACTCAACTAAAAGCGTTTCATTATCATACACACTTACTTCAATACTTTCAACATTAAAACAAGTAAAACTGAAGAGTTTATTAATTTCAATTCCAACTTTTTGTGCAATGGATTGCATATCAACAGTTGCTTCAACTTGTTCTTCTTGTACATCATCTGATTCGTCAAACTCATCATCATAATCAGCAGTATAGTCAAGACCACTTCCCAAATCATCATCTTCATCATCTTGATCACTTACAAAAGAAGCCGGCATAATTGTGTCATTTAGTATATTAGGAGAAGGCTCTTCTTTTTTGGGAAGAGAAACTTTTTTCTCTTTAACCTTAACTACTTTTTTCTCTTTGGCTATCGGAGTTTCTTTTACTTTAGAAGTTTCTCTCTTCTTTACTTTCACTTCTACAATTTTTTCTTTAGTAACAGGTGTTTCTTCTTTCTCAGAAGTTTTTACAACTGCTACAATAATAGCACTTTTTCTAAAAAATCCAAGAAAACCCTTACTTGCTACCTGAACTACTTCTATATGAAGTTCTGTGATAGAACACTTTAGAGTAGCAGCAGCCTCAGCATAAGCGAGTTCTAATGTTACGGCTTCAATCTTAATCATAACTATTTCTCTTCTTTTGCTGCTTTGAGTGCATCTTTAGCATTCTTAAATTGCTGGTTTACAACAAACTGTTGTGCTATAGAGAAAAGGTTATTTACAAACCAGTAAAGTACGAGACCTGAAGGGAAAGTAATAAAGAAAAAAGTAAATATTACTGGTAAATATTTCATTATTTTTTCTTGCATTGGGTCTGTGAAATTGTTTGGTGTCATTCGTTGTTGCAAGAACATTGAAGCGCCCATCAGAATTGGCATTACATAGTAACTATCCATACGAGAAAGGTCATTTATCCAAAGAATCCAAGGAGCACCTTGAAGTTCTACCGCATTTAAAAGAACACGGTAAATAGCGAAAAATACTGGAATTTGAAGAAGCATTGGGAGACAACCGCCTAGTGGGTTTGCTCCATTTTTCTTATACATATCCATTGTTGCTGAGTTTAGACGTTGTGGATCACCTTTATACTTCTCTTTAAGCTCTTTCATTTTAGGTGCAAGATCTTTCATCTTCTGCATAGACACCATACCTTTATATGTAAGGGGGTAAAGCACAAGACGGATAATAGCAGTTAGACCAATAATAGCCCAGCCCCAGTTTCCAAAGATACCATGAAGCCACATTAAGAGTGCAAACAGTGGTTTCGCTGCAAAAGTAAACCAACCATATTCAATAACATTTGTAAGGACAGGGTTGATAGCATGCAGTGTTGCATACTCTTTGGCACCAACATATCCACTAAATTTAATGTTTTGTAAACCATCAAAATAAGTCACAGGGTTATCATCACGGTCGCGTTCAACAACGATGTTTCTCTCTTTTGCGAAACCATACATTACAGTTGCAGTGTATTGATCAAATGAGGCAATTAATGCTACACTAGAAAATGATTGACGCCCTTCAGCATCGCCATCTGCTGTAATAGTCATTAGATCACCATCTGAATAAACCATATCACCAACAACACTCATCATCTGCTCTGTCTCATTTACACGAGGACGTTGTCCAAGATAAATAAAGTAACGTTTATCTTGACTTAAAGAGATTGTAATATCATAATGTCCATCAGCATAAAATGTTATTTCTTTGGAAACTGTTAATGATGATAATGTCTGAGTAAGAGTTACTGTTTTTTTGCTATTTTCAATAAAAATTTCTTTTGTACTTGTAACATAGGGAACTGTTACGGCTTCTTTATTTAAATTTTCATCCATAAAACGCAGATAAAGAGGTTTTGTCCCTGTAGCTGAAATAAGTTGTGCGTGATGATCTTCTTTATCTCTAAACTTATCTTGTAACAGTTCTAAAGATGAAATACGGCCAAGTGTATCTATCTTTAGTATATAGTTTGCACTCTTAACACTCAAGATATTATTTGTGCTACTTGTTTCTTCTGCTGAAATAGTATGTCCAGCCTCAGATTCTACATTCACTGGTGTACTGGTAGCGACTGTATTCATTTCACTGTTAACAGTTGCAACTGTTTTTACTTTAGCATCTTGTGCTACCTCTGGTTCTGCTGGTGGAAAAATTGCTGTATAACCTACGAAAAATATGACTGATAATAGTACAGCTACTATTAATCTTTGATTTGGTGACATTTTGTCTAACACAAATTACCCTTTATATGAAAAATTTTTTATTATGTAATAACGGTCCATTTTATCTGGAACCAGCCAATATTTTATAGTATCTACCCCTAACTTTGTAGGTCTACAACGAAGTTTATTAAGCTTTGGATGCTCAATACCTCCATCAAATAATTGATTACAACGTAGTATTCTAGTAAAAGAGTGGTAAAACGCACTTGAAATTGAGTTGTTTTCGAAATTTAATCGTGCATATTCACTACAAGATGGGTAATATCGGCACGAACCAAAGCCAATTAGGGTAAAAAACTTCTGATAAAGCCATAAGAGTTTAAGTAAAAGTTTTCGCATTTGTAAGTACTTTTATAAAATCATTTTGTAGTTTTTGGGGAGTTGTATCAAAGAGTCCTACTTTTGCAACAAATACATAAGAGCCATCTTTGAGGTTTGTGGAGTATTCACGAAAGATAGCTCGCATTCTACGTTTTGCACGATTGCGTTTAACAGCATTACCAAGCTTCTTGGTTGCTGTAAAGCCTACTTTATGAACTCCATTTTGGGGAAGAAAGAAAACAACAACACTATTTGAGTGATGATTTTTTCCTCTGTTATAAACATATTGAAACTCTTTGTGGAGCTTCAGTGTGTTAAAACCGCCTAAACAGTCAATCTTTTACGACCTTTTGCTCTACGACGGTTTAATACTCTACGACCATTTTTGGTAGCCATACGTGCTCTAAAACCATGAGTTCTTTTTCTCGGTGTTGAATGGGGTTGGTATGTTCTTTTCACGACATATCCTTATGTAAAATTAAGTTCGAAATAATACAAAAAAGTTGCTTAAAGAGCGGTTAATCTCAAATCAATCTCTTTTTTTTGTAAATTATTGCAAATAATTCAATTTATGTGATAAGAAAAATTTATATGGTTAAATAATGTATTTTATACATTCATCACATTTAAGTTAAAGCTTTTTTAATACTTACTCCTATATACTCATTTTATTATACAACAGATTAAATAGAGGGAGCATTATTATGAATACATTTTTAAAAATCATCCTTTTACTCCTTATCTCTTCTCATACTTTATATGCATATGATGTACAAGAGCTTGCAAAAGAGTTAAAACTGCAAGCTGGAACAAAAGCATCTGTTCAATGGAAACGTATTTTCTCATCTACTAGGCATATGAAACGCTACAAGATAGACCATCTTGATCAAAAAACTAGAGATATTTTAGAAAATTACCTCATTGAACATGCAGCGGATTCCGATCAGCCTATTGTACCAGGACTATAAAATGAAAAAAATCACCCTTCTCCTTTTACCTGCTTTTTTAATAGCTGCACAGACAGATATAGATCTAAAACTGCTACAACTACAACAAGAAGTACAAAAGCTGCAAAAAGAAGTGCAGTACCATCAAGAAGATTTAGATGAGAGAATACCTATTATTGAAGAAAATGAGAAAAAAACTATTTTAGATAAAATAAATTTTTCTCCAGAAGTTTTACTTCGTTTTGATAAGTTTGATTATGATAATAGGAGTATAGAGAATGAACCTACTATGATTTATGGTAATCCTGATTATCAACCAGACGGCACATATAATCGAAGGACAGGGTACACAAAAGATTTTGATATTGCTACATCCATACGATTTAGACTCAATATGGAAGCTGAATTTGATGATGTTAAATTTCATGGTCGATTACTTTACATGAATTCATCGCAACCTAACCAAAGAGTATGTATACTCTCTCGAGACATTAAACCCGGAACAGTAGGCAGTGCTTTTGATGTTGACCGTGCATACATAGACTACACACCAAATAAAAACTCCCCATATGCCTTTACTTTTTCTTTTGGTCTCCTTCCTACTACAGGTGGTACTCCTATGCAGTATGGACAAGACAGAAAACGAAGTTCACTTTTTCCTGCTCTAGTCTTTGATATGGATACATATGGAATGATAGGAACACAGAAGATAGGTGATAGTACTTTTGTTAGACTTATTGTGGCAAAAGCCTATACTCTCAGACCAAGTTTTTACCCCTATCAGTGTAATAGAGAAAATATAGATAATACAAATATTGTCGGCCTCTATTCAGATACAAGATTTAACTTTATGGGAAATTCACTTCTCTCTTATGGTGTTAATATGCTCAATGACTTAAAAGCACATCCCTATTTAGGACCAGATATCAGTTCTTCGGACTCACATACACTTGGGACAATGCTTACATTTGGATTAGGAATAGATATAGAAAAGTTTGCAGGTACGAATAGTGTAGTTTTTTTACACACTGCTATTTCTAATCCTCATGGCAATGGTCAAGAAGATGACTATAAAATCATTCCTCCTTATGAGCCTCCTAATTATATAGGTTACACAGCAGATGGAAAAGTAGGTTTTACAGAAGCTAACTACGCTACAGGAACTATGCTCCAAGAGAATGGTTATGCCGTATATATAGGAACAAGATATGACATTACACCAACCGTTCATCTAGGTGCAGAGTATAACTATGGGAGTAAATACTGGTATAGTGCGACACAAGGTGCTGAGGATATGTTCAACAAACTTGCAACTAGAGGAAATGTATATGAAGTCTATACTATCTGGGATTTTCACAAATACCTTAACACAAAAATTTCCTACTTAAATATAAATGAAGA
>Ga0256826_1001478_pt1 | contig 14570 bp, 12 predicted proteins | sample CV79metaG_FD_185975 | JGI IMG/M metagenome (GOLD analysis project Ga0256826, IMG submission 185975) | Hydrothermal vent microbial communities from East Pacific Rise, Pacific Ocean - CV79 | ecosystem: Environmental > Aquatic > Marine > Hydrothermal vents | place: Pacific Ocean: East Pacific Rise...
TCATTTCAACACTATTAATCTTAATAGTATCTCCACCAACTTTACCAATAATATCTGTTTTTAATCCCAATGCTTTAGCCATAGAAATAACTGTTTCTAAATTCTCTTTACTGTTTACTTCTAAAATCGCTCTGCTTTGAGACTCTTCAAAAATCGCTCTCTCATCTTGAACTCGAATACCAACCGTTACCCCTTTACCAGACACTGCTGACATCTTAGCCAAAGCAATTGCCAATCCACCCGAACTTAAATCTTTTGCAGACGATAACAAATCTTTTGCATTTGCTTCAATTACTAAATCCCAAAGTTTAAGCTCTTTTTCATAATTTATATCACATAAACTACCTGTTGTCTCTCCAAACAGCTCTTTTACATACAAAGAACCACCGAACTCCATACCTGTCTCTCCAATAAGAATCAAATGATTTTCATCAGATTGAAATGAAGAAGGAAGTACTCTATTTTCATCTTCATTCAGTCCCACCATTGCAATAGCAGGTGTTGGGAAAACAGAAACACCATTAGTTTCATTATACAACGATACATTTCCTGAAACTACAGGCGTATTAAGCTCTAAACACGCCTCTTTAATCCCTTCACATGCCTGTGCAAATTGCCACATTACTTCAGGGTTTTCAGGGTTACCAAAGTTCAAACAATCCGTAATCGAAAGTGGTCTAGCACCAGACATTGCAACATTACGCCCAGACTCAATAACAGCCAAAGCTCCACCTTTTGCAGGGTCTATATAACAGTAACGAGGGTTACAATCAGCAGACATTGCCAACGCTTTACCGTTCTCTTTGATTCTAATACACGAAGCATCTAATGAACCTGGGGCTTTTGTGGTATTGGTCTGTACCATAGAGTCATATTGGTCATAAATCCACGCTTTATCTACCACTTCCATTGAACCTACTAAGGTTTCAAATGCTTTTTGATTCTCTACTTTTTCATAAGAGTCAACAGTTTTACCTGAGACCTCATCCAAATATTTAGGTCGAGTTGTTGGTCGGTCTAAAATAGGTGCTTCTTCACTCACAGGAGCAATTGGCATATCACAAACGGTCTCTCCGTACCATGTAAGTTCCATTCGTCCTGTATCGGTTACCTCTCCAATAACTGCTACATCTAAATCCCATTTTTCAAAAATATCAATAACCTCTTGCTCTTTACCTTTTTTTACACAAACAAGCATACGCTCTTGAGATTCACTTAGCATAAAGTCATAAGGAGTCATTCCCTCTTCACGAGCAGGAACAAGATCCAGGTTCATAATCATTCCAGAACCACTTTTCCCTGCCATTTCAAAGGCTGAACTTGTAAGACCTGCTGCACCCATGTCTTGGATTCCGACTACAACATCTTTGGTTTTAAAAAGCTCTAAACACGCTTCTAAAAGAAGTTTTTCAATAAAGGGATCTCCTACTTGAACCGTTGGACGAAGTGATTTTGACTCTTCTGTAAATGAATCCGAACTCATAACAGCTCCACCAAGCCCATCACGACCTGTTTTAGAACCTACATACATTACAGTGTTTCCAATACCCTCTGCAATTCCCAAGAAGATTTCATCGGATTTACACAGACCCAAAGCAAATGCATTTACCAAGATATTTCCGTTGTACGACTCATCAAATGAACACTCTCCACCAATGGTTGGAACACCCATACAGTTTCCATAACCACCAATACCTTCGGTTACCCCTTTTACCAAGTGACGTTGATACTTTGCAGTGTTGTCTTGATTTTTGATGTTTCCAAAACGTAAAGCGTTCATGTTTGCCACAGGTCTTGCACCCATGGTAAATACATCTCTCAAAATTCCACCAACACCCGTAGCAGCACCTTGAAAAGGTTCAATAAAACTTGGGTGATTGTGTGATTCCATCTTAAAAACAGCAGCCATTCCACCACCAATATCAATTACCCCTGCATTTTCTCCAGGTCCTTGAATAACCCATGGAGCTTTTGTAGGAAAACCATTCAGATATTTTTTACTTGACTTATAAGAACAATGCTCTGACCACATCGCCGAAAAAATACCAAGTTCTACAATATTTGGATGACGACCATCCAATATCTCTAATATATGTGTGTACTCTAATTGGCTAAGTTTATGTGACTTTAATACGTCATCTAAATTTTCTAATGGTTTTGACATTCGTTATGTTCCTATATGGAGATTTTTAAGAGCATTATTCTAGTGCAAAAGTTCTAAAAATGGGATGAATTTTATCTTATTCATATCTCTCTTTGGTATTTTTAAACAGAACTCAACACTCTTTAGAAATGTTCTTCTTATATAATTTAAATAAATAAATATTATTTTATATTTTTTATGTTAATATAAAACAAAATATTATTTATCAGGACTATATTATGTTTATTAAACTATTTACTTTTTTACTACCCTTTATCATTATGACTCAAGCACAAAGTTTTGATTTATCTGACTTATCTTCTATTGTTGATTCATATATGGAAGATAAGAATAAATTAAAAGAGAAGATAAATCAAGCAGGAAAACAGAGAATGCTAACTCAAAAGATAAGTAAACTCTCATTACTTATAGAAAAAAATATAAAAAAAAAGAAAAATATAAAAAAATTAAAAAATGCTGGTAGCATTTTCTCAAAAAATCTTAAAGAGTTATCGTCAGAAAAGAGTCAAATAAAAAAACAACTTGATTATATCAATAGTTTATGGAAACCCTTTTATGCAAATATTCAAAATATTATTAAAAATAAAAATATTAAAAAATCTACAGAATATATAATTAAAAACAACGAAAGATTACTTAAAGAGTCAAATAATCTAGTAAAATTATATGAAGAGTCAGATAAGCAATTAAACTATTTAGATAAAGCTAAACTCCATATTGTTAACCTTGCAGGAAGACAAAGAATGCTTTTAGAAAAAATGGGAAAAGAGAAGCTCTTGACACTTGAAAATAAAAATAACTATGACAAGAAGTTAAAGAGTTCAATAACAGATTTTGAAAAAGCTTTAAGAAGTTTGAGAGTAGGAGACCAAAAAGAGCATATTCCAAAACTTACAAATCCAAAGCTTATAAAAAAGCTTAATATTATTGAGCCTTTATGGAAAAAGATTAAATCACTCTATCTAAAAGAGTCTTTAACTAAAAAAGAGATAAGAAAGCTAATTCTTAAAAGCTCTTTAATTAGATTAGAGTATAACATATATGTTAAACTAGCTGAACTTGAGATAGAATATTAAAAATTAAGTTAAAAACTATGCTATGATTTTGTATGAAATTATTTAAACGAATCACACTAACCCTATCTATCCCCCTACTTCTCATAGCAAATGAGCCAAAAGCTCCTGTTCCTTATGATTTCTTAGCGAAACATGAGGTTAAAAATTTTGTTGAAATGATGGTAAACAGAAACCATTTTAAACGAAGTTATATTAACGAGGTTTTAGCCAATGCCATGTTAGACAAAGAGACGCTTGACCGATACACAGGAAAATATAAAATAAACACCACTAATGGAAGTTGGGAACGATACAAAGACCATGTATTAGATGCAAACACCATGCAACTAGCAAAAGAGTTTAAACAAAACTACTACCAAACCCTAAAACGTGCTGAAAATCAATACAACGTCGATATGGATTACATTGTAGGATTCATGGGCGTAGAGAGCAAATATGGAACATTCACAGGCGACTTTCGTGTACTTGATTCATTAGCAACCCTTGCCTTTCACAAAAACCGTATGAAAAAGTTTTTTAAATCCGAATTCAAAAACCTATTTTTACTGATGCGAGAAGAGAACCGAGACATCTACACTCAATACGGCTCATTTGCAGGAGCAATGGGTGCAGTACAGCAGATGCCCTCAATCCAACGAAAATTTGGAGTAGACTATAACAAAGATGGAGTAAAAAACCCGTGGGATTTAGAAGATTCTATTGGAATTATAGCAAAATTCATGCACAAAAAAGGGTGGATAAAAGGTGCAGTTGTAGCCGTTCCAACCAATTTTAATGGGAAACGATTCAAAACGCTAAGAACAAGCCACAAAAAAAGATACTCTGTAAGTTATCTACGAAAAATGGGAATCAAACCAACAGAGCCATTTAACGAAAACAAAGCCTATCTATTAAAAAATAAAAACAAGCATAATGATGATATTTGGATGGGTGGCAGAAATTTTAGAGTCTTGACCAAATACAACAACTCCACCTCTTATGGGATGGCAATACACATGATTGCTCAACATGTAAAGGATTAATCTACTTTCACTCAATTCATAGTTCGGGTGTAAACACCAATGCCAATGAATTAAGCTTTTGAACTTGTAGGGACATCCCTTGTGGGTGTCCACACTTATCCCAATATTTGGATACCCATAAAGGGTATCCCTACAAAAAAGAATCCAAAATTCCTTAATTCATTGGCATTGGTGTAAACACGCCGATTCCAAAAATGCGACTTGCATATACGGAATCGACGGCTTCAGCCTCGTTCTCTTTTTATTTAACCGCTTTCCCCAAATCCCACATTGGCATGAAGATACCTAACGCCATTAATAAAACCAAACCAGCAATAAAAAAGAGCATGATTGGTTCGATGTATGCAGCGAGGTTGTCGATTAAGTCTTGGAAACGGGCATCGTAATAGTCCGTTACTTTTCCTAGCATTACGTCTAGTTGTCCACCCTGCTCTCCTGCTCGAATCATTTGTAAGAGCATGTTTTCAAACAGTCCTGTTTGCTCAAAAGAATCCGAGAGGGAGATACCTCTGGAGATATTGGCATTGACGGTTAAAAGCTTCTCTTTTATGTAGGAGTTTGTAACCATATCAACAGCTGTATCGAGTGCTTCAGATAAGGGAATACCCGATTTTACTAACTCTCCAAAGACCAAAGTGTATTGATGCATAGAGGAGAAGAAGATAACTTTATGAATCAGATAAAATTTTGGATGCACTAAGATTTTATCTACTTTGTATTTAAAATCTTTATCACTTTTATAGTAATAAAGTAAGCTGTAGACCATAAGAACTAATCCCCCCAAAATATACAACCCATAGTTGCATTAGATAGAGGAGATAAAGGAATAACAAATGAGTTTTTTGATGGTCTAATCGACGACCTCCGAATCTACAACCGAGCCTTAAATGAATCAGAGGTAAAAGAACTTTATGAAATGAGAAATCAATAGGGGAAAGTGAAGAATGGGGGGGGGTGTGTAGGGTGGTGCTTTTTAAGACCACCAAAAGAGAAGATGGAATAAAATCTAATTCAATACAAAAAAATTATAATTCAACATATCCCCATTCTATAAATTTCTCTTTTAGCTTTTCATCATTTTCAAAAGCCTTAAAATAGAGATATTCAGGTGCTAAGTCCAAATCTTTATCCCAAATCAAAGTATAATCAACCTTGAAATTCTGAAATTTTTCTATATCTTGAAGTTTTTTAAATGGTTTGATTTGTGTAGTTTCAATAAACTCTTTTAAATCGACTTCACCCTTTTTTTTATCATTAAACTCAAGATATATTTTAAATCCATCTATATATTTGGCATTGGTAATATTTAACATATTAAACTCCTAAATTTAAACAAGAGGTTTTATCTTTCTATAGTCTCCACTCTCTTTCATACTGTTCCAGTTCTTCATAAGTTCATCTTGGTGGTCTTCTGCCCACTCAACAACCAAACCTAGAACCTTAGAGGGAAGCTTACCCTCCATAATTCCAAGTGTTTCTATTCTAATAGAAGCTTTGTGTTCATTATACTGAATATGAAAATGAGGAGGATTATGCTCATTAAAATACATAAAAATTTTAATACCCAAAAATCTACTTATCTCTGGCATGATTTTCCTTTTGTTATTTGGGCTATTATAGCACAAATCATAAAAAAATAACAAAGGGACGAAAAACTTCAAATAAAAAATAAAACTTTACAAACAAAGATGATAGTATAGGGATTCTCTATCTAATGACTTAGACTTAACAACAACCAAAATAGAAACAATCTATCAAAAACGATGGAAAGTTGAAGTTTTTCACAAAAATATCTCTTCCCTCTCTTGACTTTTGGGGTAGAATACGTGAGGAGGATAGAGAGGTGTTTGAGGGGTTGGAGGAATCGGTTCGGGTGTAAACACGCCGATTCCGAAAATGCGACTTGCATATACGGAATCGACGGCTTCAGCCTCGTTCTCTTTTTACTTAACAGCTTTCCCCAAATCCCACATTGGCATGAAGATACCTAACGCCATTAATAGAACCAAACCTGCAATAAAAAAGAGCATAATCGGTTCAATATACGCAGCGAGGTTGTCAATTAAATCTTGAAAACGAGCATCGTAATAATCTGTTACTTTTCCTAGCATTGCGTCCAGTTGTCCACCCTGCTCTCCTGCTCGAATCATTTGTAGAAGCATGTTTTCAAAGAGTCCTGTTTGTTCAAAAGCATCCGAGAGGGAGATACCTCTGGATATATTGGCATTGACGGTTAAGAGCTTCTCTTTTATGTAGGAGTTTGTAACCATATCAACAGCTGTATCAAGTGCTTCCGATACGGGGATACCTGATTTTACCAACTCTCCAAAAACCAAAGTATATTGGTGCATTGAGGAGAAAAAGATAACTTTATGAATTAAATAAAACTTGGGATGCACTAAGATTTTATCTACTTTGTATTTGAAATTCTTATCACTTTTATAGTAATAAAGCAAGCTGTAGACAAGAAGAATTAATCCCCCTAAGATGTATAGTCCATAAGTATTAAGTATGTGTTCCAAGAAAAGCAATACTTGCGTAGGAATAGGAAGAGCTGAATCGAATTTTTCAAACATCTCTTTAAATTTTGGGACAACCACCATAATCAAAATGGTAAAGGCTACCCCCATCGCAGCAAAGGTTATTAGTGGTGTACGAATGGCTTTTTTAAATTTTTTGACGTTATCTCGAATATTTTCCAAAATATCTGCCAGTTTATTGTACGAACCCGAGATATTTCCTGTTTTTTCGCCTAGATTGGTCATAGCAATCGCCACGTGTCCAAACTCTTCTTTATAGGGCTCGATAGAGTCAGCAATCGACTTTCCTGAGTTAATATCATTTCCCATGTTTTGATAAATCTGTTTTAATTTGGGGTTTTCAGTATTAACAGCTACCTCCGTAATGGCATCATGAATAGAAATTCCTGCATCGGTCATAACGGCTATCTGTCGAATCGCCGATATTTTATTGTTTAGCTGAATTTTTGGTTCAAACGTTTTTTTGATGTTCTTGAACATATCATCAAGCTGAGCACCTGTTGGTGCTGAAACTTCTACTGCTTTTTGAACCCCTTGATTGGGATTGTTTTGCTTGGCTATTCTAATTGCCTGTATCTTGTTATTCGCTTTGACTAACTCTATCCGTTTTTTCCCCTTAGAGAGGACGGTTACATTAAAATACTTCATTAGGACCTCGCTACTCTAATAATCTCTTTGGCTGTTGTTTTACCTGCCAATGCTTTTTGAATACCATCTTGAAACATAGAGAAAAAGCCCTCTTTGTTTGCTTGAACAGATAACTCCTCTTTTGATGCTCCATTAGCAATCATGGTAGACATTAATTCTGAAATAACCAATACTTCAGAAATCATCTCTCTACCTACATAACCCGAATCGTTACAAATTGCACAGCCTTTTCCCTCATAAAAAATTGCATTTTCAGGAACATAATCTTTAATATCTTCATACAGTTTTGGCGACAGTGTTGTCTGCTCTTTACAGTTTTGACAGATTTTTCGTACCAACCGTTGCCCTTGAATTGCTACCAACGCACCAGAGATAAGATAAGGTTCAATCCCCATATCCAACATACGCCCAATCGAAGCCAAAGCTGAATTGGTATGCAGAGTAGAGAGTACCAAGTGACCCGTTAACGCTGCTTGAATAGCAATACGAAGTGTCTCTTGGTCTCGAATCTCTCCAATCATAATTTTATCGGGATCTTGTCTTAGAATAGAACGCAAGGCAGCAGGAAAATCAAGGTCGGAGTTTTTATTAATCTGAACCTGTTGAATCCCTTCCATTTGGTACTCCACAGGGTCTTCAACGGTAATGGTTTTGTCTGTTACGGACTTAATCTCATTTAATGCTCCATAAAGGGTGGTTGTTTTACCCGACCCTGTAGGTCCTGTTACCAAAACAATTCCATAAGGGGAGTGAATACCTTTAATAAACTTCTCATAAGAGATTTTATTCATACCTGCATCTTCCAACTTTACCATGGACTTTGATTTGTCAAGAATCCTCATAACAATAGACTCTCCAAAGAGTGTTGGCAAAGTTGAAACCCTAAAATCAAAAACATTTCCATGCACAATTTTAGTAAAACGACCATCTTGTGGCTTTCTTTTTTCGGCAATATCAAGGTTGGAAAGAAGCTTCATCCGTGAAGATAGTGGCGAAAATATTACCTGTTCCATCCTAAAGTACTCTTGCAATAAACCATCAATTCGATAACGTACCAAACAGTAGTGTTCGGTCGCTTCAATATGAATATCACTTGCCCCTTTTGAAATAGCTGACTCTAAAATCAAATCAATTAGTTGCACAACAGCAGGAAGAGCCTTTTCATCAACTTTTTCATTTCCACCCTGTTCCAAATCTTGTTTAATATCTTCGGTAAATTCTTCTACTTTCTCTTCGGTATGCAGTTGACCTAAAATTTCTTCTATCATCTCTACACGAGAGAGAACCGTAAGCATAATCTTTCCATGAAAAAAACGCTCAATTGCTCCTTTGGCTTCAAAATCATTTGGGTTAGAAAAAGCAACCGTTACTTTATCATCTTCAACATATAGAGGCAAAACTTTATATTTTAGCAGTTGTTTTAAAGGTAGACGTTTTAGTAATTTAATGTCTATGTTTACACCTCTAATATCCATGTACTCCATATTTGCATCTTTCGCTTGACGCTGTAGAAGAGCTGTTGTGTCAATCCCTGAAATTGACTCTAAATCTTTCATTTTTATACTCTGTAGACGCAACTCTTTATTTAAAATTATCTCCATCTCTTCGGTATGAATCAATCGAACTTTAATAAGGTTGCTAATGCTTAGTTTACTCTCGCCATATTTGTTGATAAAAAGTTGTAATTTGTTTTCGTCTAGAGCATTCTCTTTTATTAATAAATCTATAATTTTTTGCATTTTTTCTCCTATTTATATTGGTATCGTTTCGTAAATTTTTCATCTTTATAAATATCAATAACCATGTATTGATGATTCTGTTTAGCCTTTTTAATATAAAGCTGATAACATAAATTTTTATCTATAAATTTATAAACATTATCTTCTAAGGTATATTTTTTCTCTAAAAAAAGAGTAAACAGTTTTGATACAATAAAGTTGGTATTTGGTAAATGTAACTCGCCTAAGGGCTTTTCATCTATTAAGGCTTGCAATAAAAGCTGTTTTTGTAAAAGTATTGTTCCAAAATAACTGGCATTGGCTCGTGCATCTTCTGTTTTAGTTAGTGCTGTCATGGGTATGGCTATTCTAGAAAGCTTATTGGTCTCTAAACACGAGAGTCCATAAAACGTTGAATAGTTTTCAGAATTTCTATTCTGTTTTTTATAATAATATTTATGTGCATAATTACAAGCTTTATCATATTCTTGTTTTTCATACAGTTTATAGAGTGTTGATAAGTTTGATGAGAACAGAAAAACCGTTGTCATCAATAGAGATAAAAGTAGTTTCATTATATGTCTCCAATCTTTATTTTTTCTATCATCGCTTTTACATTAGGCGATTTCGTTCTTTTGTAATAGATTATTAAAATTTTAATAGCTTCATTTTTTTTACCCATTTTTGCCTTTGCTTGGGCAAAGAGTATCCAACTTTCATCTAAATCAGAATCAATCTTATTGGCTTCTAACGCCCACTTTTCAGACTCTTTGTAATTTTTTTCTCTGTAAAATGCTTTGGCTAACAAGAGAGCATCTCGGGAATTTTTACTCTTAAGAAATTTCTTTTTCATTGTCTCTATATAATTTTTAGAACTTGAACCCAAATGAATTCTCTTGAGCCTTGTGGTATCACGTTCTTCATGGTTGCTTACTTTAATTTTAGAGAGTTCTTGTGCAGTTAAGTAGGTCGAAGGCTTTGCCCTAATTCTATGGGAAGGTATTTTTTCTTTATGAATAACCGATTTAGGAGTACGTACCCTCTCTTTTTCCATATCAATAATAGGAATAATCGGTTGAAAAAACAACTCTTCTACTTTCATCTCGACACTCTCTTCTTTTTTTACAATACTCTTAATATCAGAGATATTTTGCTCTTCAACAGTTGTTACATTAAGCTCATTTTGCACAACAGTTTCTTTGGAAAAAAAGTTATTTATAGAGTCCCGTTTTAAATAGCTATAATAGACACCTGCACCGACAACATAAACGATAAGCAAGAGTAGCAAAGAAGAGACAATCTTTTTCGTTTTATATATTTTCCATTTCTGTTCCAAATTGTCTATTTTATTCATGAATATATCCTAATCGCAGTGCAGCCATCTCTAAAATTTTTCTAGAAAACCTCTTAGTTGATAGTTTATGAGGCTCTAACTCATCGTAATATTCATAAATATCAAAAATAGTATAGAGGTATTTATTCGTCTCTCTAAAATTTCCTAACGTATGAGAATGTATGTACTTAAAATCTTTTTTTCTTAACATATTAGCAACCTCCATAAACCCTTTTTTAATCATTTTCTTTGTAATATAGAGTTCCAAATCGTACTCATTGGCATTACGCATCTCTATAACTTCCCAAATACGTGTTTTGAAATGCTCTTTTGCAACAATCTCTTCATTGTCTGTTTTATGCAAAGTAATTACAAATTTAATTACTCTTGTATCGGACAAAAGTCGTATTTTTTCCATAAGAGATTCACTATAAAGTTGACACTCATCTAATAAAAAAACAATCTCTCTTTGACCTTTAAGCGTCTGACAATACTGTAAAAGACCATCAAAATTCACTTTCATGTTTTTAGGAATTTGTTGTGAAGAGATGGATTCAAGAACACGTCGAAGAAACTCTTTTTCACTTAAGATAGGTGCTTCAAAATAGTGTATTTCACGGCTCTCTTTTAAATTGTGATAAAGCTTGTTTAAAAGCATACTTTTACCCGTCCCAGGTCGTCCAAATACTAAGAGCATCTTGAGTGGTTTATCCAGACCACTCTCTAATATTTTATAGTTGTAGCTTGCAGACTCTAAATCTACATAAGCATCTTTTTCAACACTGTCAATAAAAATATTTTTTAAAGCTCTGTATTGACTACTCATAATTTAACTTTTTATAACCCAACTCTTCTAATGAAAGCTCCTTATCCTTTTTAATAATATGTGGAGTAATAATCAAAACCAACTCATCCACATTTTCAATCTTTACCTCATGCTTAAAAAGGTGTTCCAACAGAGGTAAATCGCCAAGCAAAGGTACTTTAGAAATTTTTGTACCTGTTTTAGAAGAGATTAGCCCACCCAAAATAACATGCTGTCCATCTTGAAGTGTAACTACCGAAGATATTTGCTTTCTTGATAAATCTGGTGGAATATTTCTAGAACCATCTCCATCACGACTGACCGTATTTAAAGTATCTGAAATTGATGGGTTAATCTTTAGAGTAATCGAGCCATCATCTGATATTTCAGGGGTAATATCCAACAAAATACCTGCAAAAACAGAATCAATGGTCTCTCCTGTCTGTTGAGAACCCCCACCTGCTGAACCTTGAAGCAAAGAAGTCGATTGAATTTTATAAAAAAGTTCATTCCCTACAGAAATAAGAGCAGGCTGATTGTTCAATGTTAAAATTTTTGGGTTAGAGATGGATTTAACATCTCCTTGTGTTTTCAAAAACTTTATAATATTATTAATTTTAACCGAACCTCTGGTAATAATAGCTCCTGAATGTTTTGGATCAGTACCTGATGCAGACTCTATATCCCCTATAGATAGCTCCCCTCCATCAGGAACAGAAGTAAGTGAAGAGATATTAGTTTGCAACATACTAGCACTTGCAATTGCCATATTTTGAAAACTGTAAAGCTGATTCCAATCAACACCCGTACTGTAACTGTCATCAAACGTCACACTTAATATTTTTACATCAATAAGTACCTGACTCTTTAACTGTTTTGTTAAAGCATCAATATAAACAGAAACCCTCTCTAACTGACGTGCTGTACCTGTAACGGTAATCATCCCTGCTTCAGGATTAATTATTGGTGTTGGAGCTTTATACTCATCTTCGGGTCTATTTAAAAGAGAGTGTATCTCTTTTTCTATTTTAGACCAAAAAGTAAAATCATCTGAACTTTCAATAGAGACACCTGTTTTAGAACCTGTACTCTCTTCTCCTCCTGAGCCACCTCCTGATGAAGCTTTTCCAGAGTTTGCAATCGTCACATGAGCATTACTTGTACCTTTTCTATCTCCTGAAATATAATGCAATTTAAACGTTTGTGTATTTAAATACGATATTTTCAACCTTGAATCGTCTAAAATATAAGAGATGTCATTTTCAACCAAAATAATATCAAGGAACTCATCTAAAGAGGCATTATTTAATTTTACATAATAGAGTTTCTCTGCTAACATTTTTTTTGCTTCACTGTCTTTTACTATCAGCGTTAATCCACACTCGTCTGCTAAATTTTCAATAACATCTGCAATTGTTAATGCAGAATTTAATGTTGCTGTAAAAAGTTGAGACTCACAAGAGTTTGCTTTTAGTGGTGCTGTTATTAGTATTGAAAAAAAGACTCCTATAGTAAAAAAATTTCTTAAATTATTTTTTAAATAAATCATTATTTGTATCCTTAGTGTAACTTTATATATTTTTTCTTCTTTAAAGAGAGAATTCTTTCTTTCTCTGAACTTTTTAGCGTTACAGTTGTTTTACCAATATAAGTAATCTTATATTGATCTATTTTTGAACCTTTTTTGTACCATTTGTTATTAATAAAAACAGCATGATTTAAGATTGCATCCAATGAATAAGTGGGTTCAATAATCACTTTTTCAATCTTAATAACTTCCTCTTCCTCTTTTGTTAAATTCTCTTCTTTTTTTATCTTAACAATAAGGAAAGGGTTAACCGTACTCTCTAATTTTTCAATAGCAATTCCAACCCTCTCCTCTTTTATTTTAGAAATCATCTCTGTAATCTCAGCCGATGAGAGAGAAGCCGACCAAAGGAGTGAGGAAAAAAAAATAAAAAGTATAAATAGTTTTTTCATTAGTGATTAATCCCCCATACTGAAATATTAACATCAGCTATAACGGAGCTATGCTCTTTATTTAAATAGATAGAAGAGCCATAAATATCGGTAACCAAAACATTTTTTTCAAGTTTATTAAAAAATTTAACAATATTTTTATAAGGACCATTACACCCTACAGCAATTTGTAAGATATGTCCAAAACTCCCTTTATTATCGACATAGTTGTTCTCAATATAATCTATTTTTACCTTTTGAGCTTTAGCCTGTTTGGTAATCGAGTTTAAAAAATTTGACCAACTCTCTTTATTGAACATCAACGGAGACAACTCTTCTAAAGAAGCCGATATAAATGTAATCTCATCATGCATCTGTGCTATAGATTTTTTTAAACCAACAATCTCTTTATCGTATTTTTTAATATAAAAATCTCTATCTCCTGCTACGGTAATACCGTGAAGATACTGCTTATTACTCATAATTATTTTAGTAAGCTTCTCTTTTTTACGAACAGATTGATTGTATTGCTCTTCTGCATAGGGTAAAAAAAGGCTATAAGAGATGTACCCAATAACAACAAAGACCATTCCTATTAGCATCCACTTTTCATTTTCACTTTTAGCTCCAAAAAAGCTATCTAAATCATTTAATAAATTAATCCATGCTTTCATCTGTAGGTAACCTTTAGAATTCCACGATAAAACGTATCTTTATCGCCTATCTCAATACGCTTTATATCAATATTTTTAATCGCTAACGAGTACTCTTTTGATACATATTTAATGTATTTTGTAATAGATTTCTCATCTGAGCTTAAAAGATGCAATGTAAACTCATCTTCATTCGAGACTATTCTTTCTACATGTACCGAGTATTTTCTTAAATCTTTTGCAAACATGTATAAAAAATTTGATTTAAAGTTATAATTTACCTTTTTTTCATGAATAGAGGTTAATGTTTTTGCCTTAGACTCAAAAATAACTTGAAGATTTTTTAACTTCTTCTTTTCCATTTTAATAATTGATTGTTTATCACTCAATATTTTTTTATATTTTTTAACTTCAGTAGTCAAACTTTGATTCTCTCTATTTAATTTAAAATTATACGCTTCATTCATGTATGCAGGAACTAAATAGCCTAGGGGTATACCTATAGCAAACAGTGAAGCACCTATAAGAGAAAGAATAAACTGTCCACTTGAACGCTTAGTAAAAATTGGTGGTCTGGGATAGCTACTTATATTAATAATATTTTTAGAGCCTTCAAGATAGTCCAAACTTGATTTAACCATCAAATATTGAA
>Ga0256826_1001479_pt1 | contig 14565 bp, 12 predicted proteins | sample CV79metaG_FD_185975 | JGI IMG/M metagenome (GOLD analysis project Ga0256826, IMG submission 185975) | Hydrothermal vent microbial communities from East Pacific Rise, Pacific Ocean - CV79 | ecosystem: Environmental > Aquatic > Marine > Hydrothermal vents | place: Pacific Ocean: East Pacific Rise...
TATACTATTTGATACAAAATATAGATTTAATTCACGTTCTGGATGGCTCAGTTTTTATAAAGCAGTTGATGGGGCTACTATAGAATTACAAGATAATAGATATGGAATGAAAAGAATAGAAGTAAGAGCAAAAAATAGTAATATTCACTTAGGACATGTATTTCCAAGAACTGATGGGAAAAGAAGATTTTGTATAAATGCAAATGTACTAGAGTTTGTAAAAAGAGAAGATATCAAAAAATGATATTAGAACATATAATAATAGGTGAAGTTGCAAAAAAACCTTTGTCTTATGTAAATAAAGTAGAAGTAATAAAAAGTAAAGGTTTAAAAGGTGATAGATATTATTATAAAGTAGGTACATTCAATAAACCTCAATTAAACCAAGATGTAAGAGAAGTAAGTATTTTTGCTTATGAAAGTTTAGAAAAAATAAATAATATATTAGAAACAAAATTAGAATTTAAAGACTTAAGAAGAAATCTAATAATTAGAAATTTTGATTATGAAAAACTAAAAAATAAAGAATTTAAAATTGGAAATGCTGTATTTAAGATTGTTAGAACAGCTCCACCATGTAAATATTTAGCAAGATTATTAGATGTTGATATTATGAATGGATTAAAATATATAGGTGGATATAGAGCAGTAATAATTCAAAGTGGAATTATTACTGTAAATGATAAAATACTAGTATAAATCTAGTAAGTGTTTAGATTGATTTACTTGTAAATCATTATTTGCAGATGCACCATCTGTATTATTTTTTATTTTTTCAAAAATATTATTTATTTTATTTTTTAATATTTCAAAATTATTACTTTTTGTTTTATTGTCATCTTCTAAATATAGTTTTTTATTAAACTTAATCACTACTGCTTTTATATTACTTTTTGATTCATAATAGTCATTTGGAATTACAGGTCTATGTAAGTGCGCATTTATGATCACATGATAATTTTTAAATTCTTCTAAAATAGTATCTATTAAAACATGGTCTTTAGAAGATGGATTATAATCTATATAAATATCAGGTAAAGATAAAGTTTGTTTTTTAAACCAATACTTAGTATTTGAAAATGAATGACAATCAATAACTGTACATTTATTATGATCTTGAAGCTTTTGTTTTGTTTGAATATAAAGCTCTTTATGATGTTTTATATAGTATTTAGATATTTCATCTTTATTTTTTATTGTTCTTAGTGCTTTTTCTTCTAATGGTGTATTTTCATAAAACCAACCAAGTTTATAATGCAAATGCATCTCTTCTTTTGAATCATCAAAGAATCGTTCTGGATCAAAAAATAATCGAGAATAATTGTTTTGAACACTTCCAAATTCTTTAATCATATCACAAAATAAATCATCTAAATAAGAGTCAGTAAATTCATCTATATTTTGTGTTAATTCATCATCGCTAATTAAGTAGTCACCTCTAAATTGTTCAGGTATAGAAGTTCCACTATGAGGAAGGTGAATCAAGTAATGATTGTTCATAAAAAGCCTTTTTAATTAAAAAAAATTATACCAAATGTAACCTTAATTTGCATTATTATTGGTGAAAATTAAATTTTTTAGACTTTTTTTCTCATTTATACTGATAAATTCTTGACAATTCTCTAATCTTCTATCAAAATTAAAGCTATTACAATGTTCTTTAAATAAATCAATAAGAAAATCTTCACTTAAAAATGGAGAATTTAAACATGCTAAAATGACACAATTTTCACTTGAAATTTCTTCTAATCGTCTGATTATTTTAATATAATCTTTAGTAGCTTCAAAACTTCCTTTTTGAAAAGTAGGTGGGTCAATTATGATTATATCATATGGTGCTTTTTTTCTTATTCTTGAAAATGATTTTAAGATATTATATGGACCAAAATGAATATTTGAAGTACTTATATTATTTAGGTGATGATTATTTCTACCTTTACTTAATGCTCCTTTACTCATATCAATATTATTTACGCTTGATGCTCCTGCTATGCTTGCACTTAATGAAAATCCACAAGTATAAGAAAATAGATTTAATACATTTTTATCTTTTGCTATACTTTGTATGTATTGTCTCCCTTTTTTCATATCAGGAAAATATCCATTATTTTGGTTTGATTTTAAATCTATATTAAATTTTAAATCATCTTCTATTGCAAATAAATCATTAGCAAGAGTTCCTACTATTACTTCGCTTGGTGCTTTTGATAAATATCTTCTTTGTAGGTTTATAGTTGTATGTCTTGATGTTGAAATATATTGTTTTAGTAAATCTAATAACCGTATCTCTTCATCTTCTTGTATGCTTTTGTAAAATGCCACATTTAATATATTGTTTATAGAATCAATAGTTAAAAAAGAAAAGCCTTCATAAAAATCACCACGTCCATGAAAAACTCTTCTAAATTGTTCATCTAAGTTTATACTATTTTTTTCTAGTGTTTGTTTTAATAATTCAAAATTCATTATTTTAACCTATTTGCAAATGTATAAAGTACGGGTAAAAATAAAAGATTAAGAATAGTTCCCCATGCAAGACCAAATCCTAAAGCTATTGCCATAGGTTGAAATATTACAGCTTGTCCTGTTGGAAAAAACATAAGTGAAGCAACACCAATAAGTGTTGTAACTGAAGTTAAAATAATAGGTCTAAATCTTTTAGCAGAATTTACAAATACATCTTGTATATTTTTAGATTTTTTTAAATATGTCATCATAATAATACCATCATTTATAACAACTCCTGATAATCCTAAAGCACCAATAATTGTAGTCATACCAATATTTATATCCATAATTAAATGCCCAGCAAATACACCAAATAAAGAATAAGGGATAACACTCATTACTATAAATGTATCTCTGAATGAATTAAATAAATAAAGCATAGAAAGCATGATTAAAACCATAGCAAGAGATGTAGCTAAAATCATATCGTTTTTTAGTTCAGCATTTTTTTGTGCTTCACCTTTTAGTATTACTTTTACATTATCTTTTTTTATCTCATTTAATAATGGTTGTAACAGCTCTAAAGCTTCTGTTGCTGTAATAATTTTTGTATTTACATTTGAGAAAATATAAAAATTTGTAAGTCCATTTTCTTTTGTTATTTTTTCAAATGATTTAACAATACTAAAAGTACAAACTTCATTTAAGAATACTGTAGTACCATTTTTAAGTACAATTTCTTGTGTTTTAAAATAATTTAAATCATCTTTATATTTTGATTTTATTTTTATATCAATAATACCATTTACATCAAATACACTAGCTTTCTTAATATTTAAATATTTATTTGATAAAAATTCTCCTAAATATTGTTCATCAAGACCTAAACTTTGACCATAATTATTAATTTTAATTTTAATTTCATCAATACCTTTACTAGAAGAATTTGCAACAGAAATTATTCCATCTATAGTATTTAATTTTTGGCTTAATAGTTTAATATATTTATCTATTTTTACATAGTCATTTGATACAAGTCCAATTTTTATATCAGCTTTTATAGGTCCTACTTTTTTTTGTACTATTGATAAATCAACAAGGTTATACCGTTGTTTAATTTCTTTTTCTTTTAAATATAGTGCTAGTTTTTTTGAAATCTCTTGGGAAGTTAAGTCTCTAGTTCGACCTTGTTTATCATAATAAAAACTAAGATAAGGGGTGATATATTTATCTACAAAGTTTTGTGGTTTTAGTTTTTGTAATTCGATTGTTATATACATAGCATATGGATAATTTTCTGTATTTCCACCACTATCTTTTCTATATCCAGCAGTTGTACCAATATTGCTTATATAAAATTCATCTTTTTTGCTAATAAGCTCTTTTGCTATATCTTTTACTATAATATTACTTTGCTCCAATGTAGTATTAATATTTGCTTTTAGTGTTACATTTATAATACTAGAATCAAAAACAGGGAACATTTGAAAATGTGATTTTTTTATAATTACTACAGTTAAAATTGGAACTAATATTATAAATAATATTAAGAAACTTTTTTTCCAACGCATTAAAAAATGGATTAATGCACTATATAATTTATTTACACCTTCCCATGAAGTTGTTTTAGAATATGGTTTTAAAGTATGTGCTGCATGAATTGGTAAAAATAAAAATGATTCAATTAATGATGCAATTATTAATGCACTAAGAGCAATAGGAATTAGTTTAATTACTTCACCCATAGTACCACTCATCATAAGTAGTGGTAAAAATGAGAATAATGTAGTTAATGAAGCAATAGTTACAGGCTTTACCATCTCTTTAGAACCAAGAATAGCAGCTTCTTTTACATCCATACCATTTTCTACATGTTGTTGTATATTTTCACTCACAACCATAGCATCATCTACAACAATACCAAGTGCTAGTAATACACCAACTAAAGAGATAAGATTTATTGTATATCCAAACATATTAAAATAAATTGCAGCAATAACAAATGATGTTGGTATTCCAACACTAATAATAAAAGCCATTCTGGCATTTATAAGTAGGGCAACTATTAAAGTTATAATTATAAGACCTAGTATAATATTTGAAATAACAATATTAAGTCTATCTTTGATTTTTACTGATTGGTCATTTCTAATTGTATATACGACAGAGTTATCATCGTTTTTAGTATCTATTAATTTTATTATTTGCTTTTGTAATTTTGTAGCATCACCTTTTGTACTTTGCTTGATTATTAGATTAATTGCATCTTTTCCATCTAGTGAAAATAATGTACTTGTATCTTCATATCTTTTACTTACTTTTGCTACGTCTTTTAAATATATTGATTTATTTGAAATATTTAATCTTGTATTTTGTAGTTCTTTGGCACTTTTTGCACCATTTGTTGTAGAAATAAAATAATGCTTACTTTTATCTTCAATTTGTCCTAATGGATAAATATAAGATAATGTTTTTAAATTTCTATAAAAATCAATAAGAGGAATACCATAAGCTTGAAGCTTTTTTTCATCAATTATTAATTCATAAAATATATCACTATCTCCATAAATTGTGGCCTCAGAGATATTTTTTATATTAAGAACATCTTTTTTTAGTTCGTTTGCTTTTTTCTTAAGATCGATACTTTTATTATTTGATGATATAGTAAGCTCAAGAAGTGTTTTTTTTAATTCCAAAGCTTTAACTGTTGGTTCATCCATATCAGAAGGTAAATTACTTTTGTTTAAAGATACAATATCTTTTACTTTATTTACAGTATTGTAAATATGAGTACCTTTTTTTAGTTCAAGTATTATTGAAAATCTTGCAGGATTTACAATACTACTTATGGTTTTTACTCCTTGAACACTTTTTAAGTCATCTTCTAAATCAGATACTACAATTTTATTTAATGTATCAACACTAGCACCACTATAGCTACCGTTTACAACTACCATATCTAAATCAAATACAGGAAATATCTCTTTTGGTGTTTTGATATAAGATACTACTCCAATAGCAAATACTAACACAAATAAAGTATAGTTCATTCTTGAATTATTGATAAAAAATCTTAAAAAGTTTTCAAACATATTTTTTCCTAAAGCATAATTGAGCCATTATATCATTTTATGGCAAATAAAATTATATATAATTTGATATAATTATAAAAAATTATAGGATTAAAATGATAAAACAAATAGTATTGATTTTCTTGATGGTTTTATTTACAGGATGTGCGTATACATCAAGTACTCAAAATGGTGAAGTTGGAATAAAAAGAAAACAGTTTATGACACTTAGTGCATCTAAAATGCAAAAAGGTGCAACTCAAGCATATAGCCAAATATTAGCAAAAGCTAAAAAAGAAAAAACACTAAATATTGATAAAAAAACATTAAAAAGAATAAGAACAATAGCTAGTAGACTTATTCCTCAAGTTAAGATTTTTAGGAAAGATGCTTTAAAATGGAAATGGGAAGTTAATTTAATATCATCACCTCAATTAAATGCATGGTGTATGCCAGGTGGTAAAATTGCATTTTATACAGGAATAATAGAAAAACTAAATCTAAGTGATGGTGAAATTGCTGCAATTATGGGTCACGAAATGTCTCATGCTCTAAGAGAACATGGTAGAGAAAGAGCAAGTCAATCAAGTATAACAAATACAGGATTATCACTTGTAAGTTCATATTTTAAACTTGGAAATTTAGGTTCATCATTAGCTCAAAAGGTACTAGATATAACATTAACTTTACCAAATAGTAGAACACATGAAACAGAAGCAGATAGAATGGGAGTTGAATTAGCTGCACGTGCAGGATACAATCCAAATGATGCTGTTAATGTATGGGTTAAAATGTCAAAAATCAGTAAAGGTGCACCACCTGAAATACTAAGTACTCATCCATCAAATAAAACTAGAATAAAAGATTTAAAAGTATATGCAAAAAAAGTGTATCATTTATATAAAAATAAATAAAAAAAGGGAAGTGAATTAATCACTTCCCTTTTTTATTAATTATTAATGAGTATGCTCATTTATATCACTATCATCATAAGGATCAAGGTGAATATTAATAATCCAATCTTTACTCTTATCTAGTTGTTTTATTTTATCTTCTATATTATCACTTATTTTATGAGCAGACATAAGCGTAATAACACAATCAAATACTAAATGTACATCTACAAAGTTATTTTTACCAGCTGTTCTTGTTTTAAGCCAATGGAAATCATTTACTTCATCTTCATTGTTGATTATAGTTTGAATCTGTGAAGTTATATCTTCATCTAAAGAACTATCAAGAAGTACAAGAACACCTTCTTGGATAAGTTCATAAGCACTATATATAATATAAACAGCTATCAAACTTCCTATTACAACATCAAATATTTCATTTTCTGTTAAATAAACAAGTACAAGAGATACAAGCACTGCAATATTTGCCCATATATCAGCTTTATAGTGTAATGCATCAGCTTTTATAACCATATTGTTTGTATCTTTAGCAATTTTATTAAGATATATTACTAATGCTATAGTAATACTAAGTGATATTATCATAACTATAATTGATGTTTGAGCATAAGCTGAAATTTCACCAGTGATATATTTGTTTATTGCTACATAAAATAAAAATAATCCCGAAAGAGTGATAATAGTACCTTCTATTACACTTGCAAGTGCTTCAATTTTACCACGTCCATAGTTGAACTGTTCATCAGCTGGTTTTTCACTATTTGAAATAGCAAAATAATTAAAAATAGATACAAATAAATCAAGAACACTATCAATTGCACTTGCTAAAACAGCAACAGAACCAGAAAATATCCCAACTGTTAATTTTAATATTGTTAATACAAAAGCAACACTAGATGAAACTATTGTTGCTTTTTTTTCAGCAGAAATTTTGATATTTGACATTATTTTATAGTTTTAACAAATTTTTCAATTCTAGCAATTCCTGCTTTTATTGTATCTTCACTTGTAGCAAATGAGAATCTAAAGTAACCATCTTGACCAAAACCAAGACCAGGAACTACGGCAACTCCTTCTTTTGCTAAAAGTTCTTTACAAAATTCTAAAGAATCTTCTTGAACATTTTTAATATTTACATATAAATAAAATGCTCCATTTGGTTTAACTACACTTAATCCATCAATAGCATTAAATAAATCACAAGCTAAATCTCTTCTTTTTTCAAATTGAATTCTCATCATTTCAATATCTTCATCAGCTTTACCTTCTAAGGCTACGATTGAAGCATATTGTGTGATTGAGTTAATATTTGAAGTACTTTGTGATTGTAATTTTGTCATAGCTTTAACAAGTTCAACATTTGGAGTTGCTAAATAACCAAATCTCCATCCTGTCATGGCAACACTTTTACTAAGGCCATTTACAGTTATAGTTCTGTTATACATATCTTCACTAATACTAGCAGTTGCAGTAAATTCTAAACCATCATAAATTAACTTTTCATACATTTCATCTGAAACAACCCAAATATTTGTACCTTTTAAAACTTCAGCTAATGCTTCTAATTCTGTTTTACTATAAACTGAACCAGTAGGATTTGATGGGCTTGTAAGAATAAGCATTTTTGTTTTAGGAGTAATTGCATTTTTTAATTGCTCGGGAGTTATTTTAAACTCACTTGCATCGTCTGTTAATATTTCAACAGGTATACCATTTGCATATTTAGCAAGTTCTGGATAAGTTACCCAATAAGGTGCAGGAATAATTACTTCATCACCTTCATCAATTAATGCTTGAAAAATATTAAATAATGAATGCTTAGCTCCAACATTTACCATAATATCTGATGGTTTGTATGTTAGGTTATTATCTCTTTTAAGCTTATTAACAATAGCATTTTTAACTTCAGGAGTACCTGCAACTGCTGTATATTTTGTTTGGGCATTTGCCAAAGCTTCAATAGCAGCATCTTTTATTACTTGAGGTGTATCAAAATCTGGTTCACCAGCACTAAAACTTAATACATCTTTACCTTGGGCTTTAAGCTCAGCAGCAAGTGTAGATATAGCAATTGTCATAGATGGAGATAGTTTGTCCATTCTTTTTGCTAGTTTAGTTGTCATATTTTTTCCTTATGTATGTTATATAGGGAGATTTTAGCTAAAATTTAATCAATTTTTTATTAAATACTTGTTAATATAATATTAATATATAAAGAAAAGGTAAATATGAAAAATATATTAATAACAATTTTTATAATTAGTATTTTTGTTGTAGGTTGTGGATACAAGACAGACCCTATATACTTGGAGCATAATACTACAAAAGGTACAAAATGATTTATGATTATGTAATAATTGGTTCAGGAATAGCAGGACTTAATGCAGCAATAAATATACCAACAAGTAAAAAAGTATTGTTAGTTTGTAAAAAATCACCATGGGAATGTAATACTTTTTTTGCTCAAGGTGGAGTTGCTAGTGCTGTTGATGAAAATGACATACAATCTCATGTAAATGATACTCTAAATGCGGGAGTTAATTTAAATGATAAAAATGCAGTAGAATTTATGAGTGAAAAATCTATTAAAACAATAAAAGATTTAGTAAATGCTGGAATGGATTTTGATACAAATGCAAAAGGTGAATTAGCATATACAAAAGAAGCAGCACATAGTAGAAGTAGAATTTTACATGCAGATGGTGATGCAACAGGGCGAGAACTTCATATGTTTTTACTAAAAAGTTGTCCCCATGAAGTAAAATCAAACTCAATAGTAATTGATATTATGGTAAAAAATAAAGTAGCATACGGTATACATATTTTAAACGATGATAAAGATGAAATAATATATGCACATAACACAATTATTGCTTCAGGAGGAGTTGGTTCTATATACAGATATCATACAAATTCAACTACAATTGCTGGTGATATTCAAGGGATATGTTTAGAAAAAAATATAAAACTTAAAGATATGGAAATGATGCAATTTCATCCAACTGTATTTGTAGATAGCAATGATGCAAGAAAACAACTTTTAACAGAAGCATTAAGAGGTGAGGGTGCTATTATTGAAGATGAAGATGGATATGCATTTTTAAAAGATTATCACAAAGATGCAGAACTAGCACCAAGAGATGTTGTAAGTCGTGCTATATTTGATTATTCTTTAAAAACAGAATCAAAAATATATTTATCTTTTAAAAATTTCAAAAAACAGTTTTTTAAAAAAAGATTCCCAAATATTTATAAAGATTTAAAAGAATGTGGGTTTGATTTACCATTTGAAAGAGTTCCAATTAGTCCTGCATTTCATTATAGTATGGGTGGGATTGAAGTTGATTTAAATTCAAAAGTTGGAAAATATGAAAATCTTTTTGCTATTGGTGAAGTAGCATGTACAGGTGTTCATGGTGCTAATAGACTTGCTTCAAATTCACTTTTAGAAGGGCTTGTTTTTTCGAAATCATGTATTGAATATAGTTTAAAAAATAATTATAAAATTGATGAAGAAAAACTATCAAGTATTCAACAACCATATTATGAATTACAAAAAAAAGGTGACAAAGCCATAAAAAATGCTTTAAGAGATTTAATGTGGAAAAAAGTAGGGATAGTAAGAACACGACAAAACTTGATAGATTCACTAGATGAAATCAATTCTTATTTAGAAGAAGACCTTGGTCGATTACTATATTTAAGGTTACTTACGGCAAAATCTATTATTCAAAGTGCCATTGATAGAAAAGAATCAATTGGAGCACATTTTATTAAGGAGAATGAATGTTAAAACTATTATTAGTTAGTTTTATGAGTGTATTTGCATTCGCAAACGGTGGGGAACATGTAGCTACTACAATACCAGATCTTACAATGACTTGGGTTGGTATAGCATCGTTAGTTATTTTTGTTATTGGTTACTATTTTGTAGCTATGGAGGAAACATACCATATTGATAAGGCAAAGCCTGCTTTATTAACAGGTACTTTTATATTTATGTTAATTGCATTGTATTATGCTATGAATGGTTTAGATATGAACTTGGTTCATACTCAAGCACAACATTTAATACTTGAAATTGCTGAGATTTTCTTCTTCTTATTTGTTGCTATGACATATATTGAAACAATGATTCATATGAATGTTTTTGAAAGTTTAAAATATAGTCTTATCTCAAAAGGATATACATATAGACAACTATTCTGGGTAACTGGATTTTTGGCATTCTTTATCTCTCCAATTGCAGATAACTTAACAACTGCTCTTATTCTTTCAACTGTATTAATTACTATTGAACAAAAGAAAAAAGAGTTTTTAGTACCTGGTGCTATTAATATTGTTGTTGCAGCAAATGCAGGTGGAGCATGGTCTCCATTTGGTGATATTACAACACTTATGGCATGGACAGCAGGAAAAGGGACATTTGTTGATTTCTTATACTTATTCCCTGCTGCAGTTTTAGGATACTTTGTAACTGCATTTTTACTTAGTAAATTTGTACCAAATACAGTTCCTGAAGTTGATTTAGAAAAAGAAGTTAAACCAGAAACTATGAAAGGTGCTAACACTGTAATATTCTTAGGAGTATTTACAATATTTGCGGCTGTTATGTCTCATCAAATATTACATCTTCCTGCTATGTGGGGTATGATGTTTGGTTTAGCATTATTAAAAATGTATGATTACAGACTTAAAAAACTTCATGGAGAAGGATTTAATGTATTTGCTTCAATGGCTAAAATTGAAAATAATACTCTAATGTTCTTCTTTGGTATTTTAGCAGCAGTTGGTGCATTATACTTTGTTGGTTGGTTAGCATTAGCTTCTGTTGTTTATAATCCAGATGTATTAGGTCCTACATGGTCAAATATTGGTGTTGGATTCTTAAGTGCAATTGTTGATAATGTACCTGTTATGAGTGCTGTTCTTAAAGCAAACCCTACAATGGGACTTGAGCAATGGATGCTTGTTACTTTAACAGCTGGTGTTGGTGGAAGTTTAATTTCATTTGGATCTGCAGCTGGTGTAGGTGTTATGGGTAAATTACCAGGTATTTATACATTTAGTTCTCATATGAAATTTGCATGGACTATCCTTATTGGATATATTGTTTCATGTTCAGTTTGGTATACACAGTATCAAGTTTTAGGTATTGGTCACTAAGACTATATTTAAAATAAAAGAGCCAAGCTAAATAGCTTGGCTTTTTTTATGTCAAAATGAAAGATAAAATATAATTTAGTTATTTTTATAGTATAATTAAATTATGTTTTTACACTTAGATTTAGATTGCTTTTTTGCAAGTGCCCATAGAATTGATAATACAAAATATGATAATATACCAATAGCTGTTGGTGGACGGTCAAATCTTAATATATTTAATAAGATAAAACAGAAAAGGGTAATGAGCAATATAGAAGGTGCTTTTACTTCTTCAATATTAACTTCAAATGAAAATAAAACATTTGAAGAGTATTTTAAAGATCCCGATGGAAGGCTAAGGGGTATCATAACAACATCTTCATATGAAGCAAGGTCATATGGAGTAAAAACTGCTATGAGTGTATCAGAAGCTATAAGACTATGTCCTACGCTTACTATTCTTCCTCCTAATTATCCTTTATACCATGAACTTTCATATAAACTAAAAATACTCTTAGAAAAAGAGATTCCTCATGTACAGCAGGGTAGTATTGATGAATTTTATGGAAATGTTGATGGCTGGATAAAAGAAGAAGATATTTTAGAATTTTGTTTTAATTTAAAACAAAAAATTAAAGATGATTTAGGTTTACCAATTTCTATAGGAATTGCACATACAAAATATATAGCAAAACTTGCAACCAATCATGCCAAACCATTTGGTATTAAATATGTACCAAGACAAGAACGCGAAGAGTTTATAAAAAATATGCCAATATCAAATTTTCCAGGTATTGGAAAAAATTATGAACAAAGATTATTTAAATATGGTATAAAAAAACTTGGAGATATAAAAGATAATAAAGAATTATTTTATTCATGGAAGAAACCTGGTATTGAATTATATAATAGAATATGTGGAATTGATAATGATAAGATTGAAATAATTGATGATAAAAAGTCAATAGGTCTTGGTAGAACTTTTGATGCATTTGAAGATAGAATAGAGATAAAAAGAAGAATAAATATACTATGTAGACATCTTAGTTTTATTGCAATAAAAAATAATTATAAGCCATTAACTTACTCATTGAAAATTAGATATGAATATGGTAAGAGTAATAAAGATTATGTAAACTCTCATAGAATGTTTAATGAATCAGTTTTTAAACAAATGACAATTGAAATATTCAATAAAATAGATATTCATCCTACACATAAGATTGTACAATTAAATATTACTTTGAGTAATTTTTCATCACAAAAACAAACAACATTTGATATGTTTAATTTAGAAAATGATTTAAAAGAAGAAAATTTAAGTAAGTCTATGCATAAATTAAGAGATAAATTTGGTATAGATATTATAAAAAGTGCAAATGAGATGTAGTTTATCTCATTTGTTTAACTAACTATTAGAAGTGGTAAAATACACCTAAGTAAGCACCAGATACTGTTAAGTTTGAATTGAAGTTATCAATATCATCAATTTTAAGAGTTTCAGTTCTAACTCCAAGATTAGCACCAAGTCCTAAAGAAGATTGATAAACTAAACCAGCTTTAAAGTCTGTAAATTTATTTCCACTATATGATATTGTTGAAATGTCAGCTTCTACACTAAGACCTGTAAATGGTAAATCAAATCTACCTTTTGCATAAAGCATAGGTACTGTTGCTTTAAAGTTTTTACTTGTTGTATTTAATTTGATGTTACCATCTATTGTTTTAAGATTAAATCCTAAATCAACATTTACCCAGTTATCAAGTATTCTCCAATAAGCAATAACATCTGTTTGATTTAAAGTAATTTCAGAACCAACTTTCGCATTATAAGTATTCCCATCAAATTGAACAGCACTTGTTACTACTTTTGAAGCATCATCTTTTAAGTTTGTATGTTGAATTTTAATATTTGGAAGTAATGGTAGAGGGTGATCTAAATATGCCCAGAAAAAGCCATTTACAGCTGTTGAATCATATCCTAATGTTTTTTCAATATCTATATTACTATCAGCAGATGAACCACCTTGAATATTACCACTTGTACTAGATCCCCAAACTGCATAACCAGCTTCAGCACCTAAAAAATCAGCATGAGCTGATAAACTTAGAAGTGAAGCACATACTACACTTAAGATTATTTTTTTAGATTTCATTTTTAATCCTTTTTTTATATATGTCATTTTATCTAATTACTACTTTGTAACTATTGAAAACGTTATTTTGTTTATTTCTTTATGTTCTTTTATAAAATTATTTAAATCATCTATTGATAAGTTATTGATAAGTTCTAACTCTTTTGTTGAGTAATCAAATGGTAAACCTTTATAGTAAAGATTAAATGCTTTTGATAGTCTTTGTGAAAATGTTTCAGTTCTTAAAGGTTCACTTCCACTTAAAAATAATTTTGCTGAATTTAATTCCTCTTTAGTTACTCCATTTTGTACAAATTTTTCAACTATTCTTGATACCATATTTTGTGCTTTTGAAGTATTTTCTAGCTTTGTTTGTAAATAACCAGAAAAATTACTATGTGATTTTTTATGTGTGAAATGTGCATATACACTATATGCTAAACCATTTTTAACACGTATTTCTTCCATCAATCTTGAACCAAAACCACTAGAACCTAATATAAATGATGCTAATTTTGCTTTATATAAGTCTTTTGAATCAAAATTTAAATTCAATGGTGCAGCAAAATAGATATATGATTGTTCAGTTTGTTTTTTAACTGTTATTGACTCGCTATTTTTATTAATATCAATTTTAGATATTTTATTTTTTAATTTTTTATTACTAAGAGTAGAAAAAACTTTTAGTAAATCATCTTGAAGTATTGATTTACTAATATCTCCACCACTCACAATGATTAGATTGTTGATATTTAATATTTCACTTAGTCTTTGTTTTACATCTGTAATTCTAATATTATTTATATCTTCAATGTTTCCTAAAGATGTATTTTCTAAAGATGTATCTTTATA
>Ga0256826_1001480_pt1 | contig 14564 bp, 10 predicted proteins | sample CV79metaG_FD_185975 | JGI IMG/M metagenome (GOLD analysis project Ga0256826, IMG submission 185975) | Hydrothermal vent microbial communities from East Pacific Rise, Pacific Ocean - CV79 | ecosystem: Environmental > Aquatic > Marine > Hydrothermal vents | place: Pacific Ocean: East Pacific Rise...
CATGCGCCCCAATAATCCACTGAGTATTATGTAAAACTCTGTTCATTCCCATATCTGCTTGAATAATTGCAGCAGGAACAGCAAGACCAAATCCAGATAAACCACCTAGAAGATACTTAAGTTCCATTGTCATTTTAAGTGGACGAGCTTTCCATAAAGTAACTAAAGTAATGAAAAGTGCAAGACCTTGAGTAAGTAACTCAAATGCTGTAACCATCTCACCAGAAATAAGTTTCATCATTTCAGGTTGACCTTGATCACCAAGAAGGTGATGAGACCATACCATCCAAGAAACTAAAAGTTCAAGCATAAGTGCAGCACGAGCAACATTTTCCATAAATAGTTTTTGCCCAGTAATTAAAGTAGCTAGTAAGTACCATGAACCAGCAACATAGATAAGTACAAGACCATCAGCAACAAGGTCAAGACCCCACCAGAAAAAGTTTTTATATAAGAGTGCATCAATAGCATTTACATCAAGTGAAACTCCACCTAAATCCGCTACAAGATAAACAAATATTAAAATACCAGCACCTAAAATAACTACTGCATCTAAGAATGTATCAACCGTACCACGAAAAATTGCAACAACAGGAAGTGCTAATGCTGGCTCTTTTGTATATGGTTCTTTTCCTCTTAACTTATTGATAAGATTAAGTAAACCATCAATACCAAAACCAGAAATTAGAAGCTCTTTTGTAGTTTTATTTTTATGAATACCCACGCGAGCAAAAATTGTCGCATAAACATTATAAATAAATCCAAAAGTACCAATCATAATAAGAGCAATACCAAGTACAAATACAATTCCACCAATAGTATTAAACTGTGCAGTATCTGCAGGTAGTGGCCAGTAAAGAGTATATAATGGAGCATATTGCCATACAAAAGCAGCTATCCAAGCTAGTGCAGTACCAATTGTAATCATAAGCCAAACAAAGTTAGCAAGTTTTACACTATATAGTGGTTTTTTAGTTAAATATGGCACAAGAAACATAAATGCAGCAAAAACAAGCTGATATGTTGAACCAAAAATACCTACAATTGGATGAACAGTCATAATAGAGAAAAAATGATCAGGATGAAAGAATTGCTCTGGCATAATAGCTTTTGCTTGAGGACCAACCTGCACACCTCTCATAATCATACCTTCAAGTGCAACAAGACCATAAAATAAAAATGCCATTACAACAGCACGAAGAGTAACTTTTTGAAGAGCATTTAAACCTTCATGATCAAAGTTTGTACCATGTATTAATGTTTTAGTAAAACTCATTATTTAGCCCCTTTTTCACAGCCAACAACTTCTAAGAAGCGTTTAACTTTCATTAAATTTTTACCAGTATGTTTATCATACATAGCTGGACCAGCATACTCTGTTGAGTCTAAATCAAATACTCCATTATGATGAAATGTCCAAAGAATATCATTTGGACTATTTGGATTAACCTGCATCTGCATAACCATTGAACCATCTTGACGGAAAAGTCCAAAACCATATATTAAATCATTAGAAACTACATCAAAATTAATTGTCTGGTTACATTGAACTACAATTTTTTCAGCTGGAAGAGTCCAAACATGTTTCTTAATACTAAACTTATAAGTAGCATCATTTGAAAGACTATGTCTGCTGATATCTTGAGAAACCCAAGGAATTGAATTGTATGTAAATATATGGTGTCCAACACCACCCGCAACTAAAAATGCCATATACCAGTAAAATGGTATACGAACTACTGATTTTGCTTTTTCTCTAGTTAAGTTATATCCAAACCATGCAATTACCGATAAAATCATCATTGCATATATAGTATAAGCTACCCAGTGAAAAGACAATAACTCTAGGGAGTTTGTAAAAGTCATTTTCTTACCTCTTAATTTTTTATTAACTTTGTATACTACAATAAAAAGTTTTATATCGCAACAGAAATATGATTAATTTTTAATCATTCTATAGATTTGAATTCAGCTTAATTAGTTGTATATATTTTAATCGTATATCTATTTATTAGCTGTATAATATTTAATCATAAAGCAATATGATTTATTTAAAATTAATATTATAATTACAGCATCAATTTAAAATAAAGGTTTTTTATTTATGGCAGGTTTTAAAGATTTAAAAGGGCAAGGACACGCACCAACATTATTTATGGCTTTCTTATATTTCGATATGAGTTTTATGGTTTGGACAATGCTGGGTCCATTAAGTACAGAAATAGCTGAAGCTCTTGCTCTTGGTGGACATATTTTAACAGCTGGAGAGAAAGCAACACTACTTTCACTACCAATTCTTTCAGGTGCAATTTTAAGAATTGTTTTAGGATTTGGTGTTGATAAACTTGGAGCAAAAACAACAGCTCTTATATCTCAAGCAATAGTAATAGCATCACTTTTAACCGCTTTTTTACTCGGTGATAGCATAACTTACGAGATTCTTTTAGTAGTAGCACTTGGTCTTGGTTTTGCTGGAGCTGCATTTGCAGTAGCACTTCCACAAGCTGGTCAATGGTATCCACCTAAACTTCAAGGGGTAGTTTTAGGAATTGCAGGGGCTGGTAATATTGGTGTTGTAATTGACTTTATGTTTGCTCCAAAAATTGCTGAACTTTGGGGTTGGTATGCAGTATTTGGTGTTGGGGCAGTAATGGCAATTATTGTTTTTATAGCTTATGCTTTCTTAGCTAAAAATGCTCCATCAGATATATATACATCTCGCCCTAAAAAACTAAAAGATTATGCAAAATTACTTCAAGATAAAGATACTTGGTGGTTCTCATTGTTTTACGCTATTAGCTTTGGTGGATTTGTTGGATTTGCTGGTTACATGAAAGTATATCTCATGAACACATATTCTGCAGATATGTCAGCTTTTGGAATAGATATGTTTGATGAAACAAATGTAAAAGTAATTGCTGGTTATTTTGGAGCATTATGTATTTTTGCAGGAGCTATTCTTCGTCCTGTTGGTGGAAATATTGCAGATAAAACTGGTGGAGTAAAATCACTTTACTTTTTTTATGGAATGGTAGCTATTTTAGTAGCTATTAGTGCTTTAGTTGAATTACCATTTTATGCTGCTATTTTTGTTCTATTTTTAATCATGGCACATCTAGGAATGGCAAATGGTGCAGTATTTCAACTAGTACCTCAACGCTTTGGTAAAGATATGGGAATTATGACAGGACTTGTTGGTTGTGCTGGTGGTCTTGGTGGGACTGCACTTATTAAAACTCTTGGGTGGAGCAAGGGTGCTTTTGATGGCTATAGTGCTGGTTTTTTAATCTTTGGAGCAGTTGTTCTTATCGCCATTGCTGGATTAAGTATTGTTAAAACTAGATGGCGTACAACTTGGGGTGTACAAGCTGGTGGTAGAATCTAGTCTTTTACTAAAAATTTAGCCATTACGGCTAAATGATCAGAGTAACCCTTTCCCTTATGCTTTTTAATTCTAGCACGAGAAACCTGCCATCTATATATTTGTTTCTTTTTAAAAAGATATTTTTTATCAAAATTTGAAATAGAATTTTGTATATAAGAAATATCTTTAGAATTTAGTAAAGATTGAGATATAAGTATATTATCTAAAGCTTCTTTTTTACCTCTATAAATATAAGAATATCTATTTTCCTTATCTGTATCATACCAAAGGTTATAAAAATTATTTTTTATGTAGTGAGTTTTAGAAGCTTTTTTAGTTTGTTTAAGGGTCTTTAGTACATGATTTATACCTGTAATTCCATTTGTATCATTATGCTTTCTTTTTTTCTTAAAAATTTTATACTCTTCGTAATGTGAATTAAAATCACCAAGTATTATTATATTTTTATCATATCCAATTCTCTCAATTCTTTCTTTTAACACTTTTGCTGAAGTAATTCTCATACTTTCAGCTCCTGATTTTGACTTCCAATGATTTACAAATATATATAAATCTTTATTATTTATACTAAATTTCACTTCTAAAATATTTCTATATTTATAAGAAGAAGTAACTTTTAGCTCTTTTGCATATATAAAGGGTGTTTTACTCAACATTGCTACTTTTATAGCTGTATTTTTTTTATTTGCAATAGCATAATACTGATAGTATAAACCTTTTTGCTTAAGTATAAATCTCAAATCTTTCAATGCTTGAGTAGAGTGAACTTCTTCTAAACATATTATGTCAGCATCTATATCTTTAATAACTTTTGCAATATTATTTAGTTTAATATTATAGTTTTTTTTATTCCATAAAGATTTAGAAAATGGTTTATACTCTTTATATTTATAGCCTTTTTTCTCCAAATCAAAAAGATTTTCTACATTATATGTTGCTATCTTCAAAGTTTTATCTCCAAATGCCAATGAAATAAATATTAAAAGTAAACCTATAATTTTCACTAATTAATACCATTTAGTCTAAGTAACATATCTGGGTTAGCATCCCTACCCATTAACTCATAAAAAAGTTCACTCATACTTTTAGCTCCACCACCATTTAAAATAATTTTTAAATATTTCTGAGCAGTTTTAGAATTAAAAATACCCTCATCAACAACACTAAAAAAAGCATCAGCACTAAGAACTTCTGCCCATTTATAACTGTAGTATCCTGCTGCATATCCACCAGCAAAAATATGTGCAAAACCATTTTGAAATTTATTATATGCTGGAGTTTGAATTAACGCTGTTTTTTCTCTAATAGAATCAAGTAAATCTTGAACCTCATCACCTTTATAAAGCTTAGAGTGCAGTTTAAAATCAAATATTGAAAATTCTAATTGTCTAAGCATTCCACTAGCAGATAAAAAGTTTTTACTCTTTACTAACTTTTGTATCATCTCATCAGAAATAACCTCTTTACTTTCATAATGAGATGCAAAAAGTTTTAAAACACTTGGTTCATAAGCAAAATTTTCTAAAAATTGTGATGGAAATTCTACTGCATCCCACTCTACACCATTTACACCACTTACCTCATTTTCATTTACTGTACTAAGCATATGATGAATTGCATGACCCATCTCATGAAAAAGTGTAACTACATCATCATGTCTTAAAAGTGATGGATTTGTAGCACTTGAAGCTGGAAAGTTACAAACTACAAAAGCAGATGCAAGTTGTTCAGCCCCATCTTCTTTTATACAATGAGTTTGAAAATTATGCATCCAAGCCCCACCTCTTTTTGACTCTCTTGCTTCAAGATCTAAATATACTCTAGCCTTTAGTTTTTCATCAAGATATAAATCATAAGAAAATGCTTTCTCATCCCACAACTTTTCATCTACTTTTTTAAACTCAATTCCAAATAGTTTATGTAAAAAATCAAACATCCCCTTTACAACACTTTTTTGTTCAAAATATGGACGATAAAGTTCCTCATCTATCTCATACTTTTTTTTCTTAAGTATTTCACTATAGTAACCAGAATCAAAACTTTCTAACTTTTGTTTTGATAATTTTTGAACTTCATGTAGTTCCTCTTTTGCTTGAGAATAAGAATTTTCTATAAGTTTTTCTAAAAATGCTATAACTGTACTTTCATCTTTTGCCATTTTTGAAGCTAAAGAGTACTCAGCATAATTACTAAAACCTAAAAGATTACTCATCTCATTTTTTAAAGCTAATAGTTCATCTATAATTTTCTCATTTTGAGGGGCGCGAGTTACATAAGCCTTGTATAATTCTTCACGAATTTCACGATTTGAACCATAAGTCATATATGCAATATATGATGGCATTTGAAGTGTAAATTTGTACTTTACTTCACCATTTTCTTCAAACTTTGCAGTATCTAAATCACTTTGTGGTATTGCAGCTACATCAGCTTCATCTGTAATAATTTTTTCATAAGCATTTGTAGCATCAAGTAAGTTTTGAGAAAAGTTATTTGAAAGTTCACTTTTTTTGATATTTATTTCTGCTAATCTTATTTTTACTTTTTCATCTAAATGAGCCCCACTAAGCTCAAAAGATAATATATTTAACTCTAAAACTTTTAGTTGCTCATAGTTTAAAGTGTTCTTTTCATTTTTTTCAATCTCTTTATAAGCTTTGTATATATCTATATTTTGAGATATTTGCGTAGAATACTCAGTAATTATAGGTAAAGATTCAGCATATACTTTTTGTGTATTTTCTGAATTGTTTACCGAATTTAAATGTGATAATGGTGTAAAAAAAAGTTCTAAAACCTCATCAATCATTCCCAATGGTTTTACAAAGTTTTCATAAGTCTTATTTTGTATGCTTAAAAAGCTACTTATTTTTTCATTATTTTGTTTTATGATATTGTTTAAATTATCTATGAAGTTTTCTAAATTTACTTCAAATTTTATAAATGCTGACATATTTTATCCTGTTAATTTTATAGTTTGTATTATAGTATTTTTATTATGAATTCATCCATACTAGTAAGGCAAAGTTTATCACACTCATTACTATGAAAGCACCTTTATAAAAAGCTAATGGTGAGCGTTCTATAAGAGTTGCACTTTTTGTAAAAAATGGTTTTACTTTTTTAGGATTACTTAACTCATAAGCCATCTCTGAATAGTGTGAGTATCTCTGTTGTTTATCTAGGGAAATTGAACGCAGTATTACGCTATCTAACCAATCTGGTATATTTGAGTTATAAGTGCTTGGTTTTTTTGCCTCTTTAAATACAGGTGATTGAAAAGGTTCTATCTCCCCATAAGGATATTTTGATGTAAGTGTAAGATACAAAGTAACACCTATTGCAAATATTTCACTTGATTCACTAATGGACTCATTTAAAAATCGCTCAGGTGAAAGGAAACTTGGAGTCCCTGCTTTAGAATTTGTTGAAAATATCTCAGTAATACTTCCAAAATCAATGATTTTATATGTGATATTTTCATCATCATCTTTATCAATCATAATATTTTGAGGTTTAATATCTCCATGAACTAGGTCAAAATTTACTAAGTATTGCGACATTTTAAGCAATGTTTTTCCAAGATCTATGCCATCATCTATGCTTACATTTTTATGACTTAAATATTTATCTAAATCTTCACCTTTAAAATGTTGCATAACATAGTAACGATAAGTCCGATTTTTAGGAATTACTGCTTTTGGAAAAAATGGTTTTTTTAGTCTTTTAGCATTCCATGCTTCTTTTACAAAAAAATCTAATTGTACCTCATCATCTACACACTCATGAGGTGCAAACTTTATCACATATTGTTTTGTTTTTTTAGAACACAACCAAGTACGATTATTTTGAATAAGTGATTTTTCAAGTAAATAACCATCTATAAAATCATTCTCTTTTAGTACTTCAGGGATAATAAGCTTTTGTTTTTTAAGTGTCTCCACTTCATTTGCTTCTAAAACTTCAACTATAACTGCTGTAGTATCATCTGGCAAATTATCATCAACAAGTTTACTCGCTTTTTTAACAAGCCAATGAGATCCATTTACCACACCATTGTTAAGAGATTCATTATCTAGTAAATTATATAAACCATCACTACATAAAAGTATTTTATCATCTTGAAGTATATTATTTTCAAAGTAGTATGGTTCAACACTTTTATCTATACCAATAGCTTGTGTTAAAACATTTTCATAACCTTTTTCATCCATAGAATGATCACTTGAGAGTTGAGTTAAAGTTTTATTTCTATAAAGATAGACACGACTATCACCAACATTTGCACCATAAAGTCTATTGCCATCAATTACAACAAGTGTTAAAGTTGTTACAAGCTCAGGACGCTCATAATCTACCATTGATTCTTCATAAAGTATTGAGTTTATTGAGTTTATAAAACTTTTTATAGATTTTTCAATACTCCATGATTTTGGACGTATTTTAAAATTATTTATAAGATATTTTGTTACTCTTGATGCAGCTTCAGCACCCTCACTTGCACTACCAACACCATCACAAACTATTGCAATACTAAGTGAGCCTATATTTATAAAGCCATAATAATCATCACCAGTCAATTCTTTTTCTTTAGCTAGAGAGAAACCAGATATTTTAATATTGTTTTTTTGCATATATATTTTCTTTTTTATTCTAATTATATAATAATGTTTTTAAAATAACTCACACTCAAAAGTGGCTATAATTTCAGTAAATAAAATACTAAGTTAAGAGAATAAAATGAGAATAGCTTTTATAGGTGACATAGTTGGTCGTCCTGGTCGCGAGATGTTAAAAAAATATCTAAAAGATTTAAAAAAAGAATATGAAATAGATTTCATAATAGCAAATTATGAAAATGCATCTCATGGATTTGGCTTAACTCCTAAAAATGCTTCAGAGCTACTCTCTTATGATGTCGATTGTATGACTGGTGGAAATCACTCTTGGGACAAAAAAGAGATAGAGGGTATTTTTAACACTCATGAGATATTAAGACCACATAATTATCCAGATGAAGTAAGTGGAACTGGTTGCAAAACTTATGAAATAGCTGGGGAAACTTTAGCAGTACTAAATCTCATGGGACACTACTCTATGCCATTTACAGACAATGCATTTCGTAAAGCAAAAAGTACAGTTAAAAAGCTTCATGAAGATGGTGTTAAAAATATATTCATAGATTTTCATGCAGAAGCAACAAGTGAAAAAAGAGCCATGATGATGCTACTTCAAGGTGAAGTTAGTGCTATTATTGGAACACATACTCATGTATCTAGTGATGATTTTCAAATCTCTAAAAACACAGCTTACATGAGTGACATCGGACTTACAGGTTGTCGTGACAATGTAATTGGTATGGATTCAAAAGTTCCACTAAAGCAATTTTTAACTGGAATGAAAGGTCATTTTGATATACCTAAAAAATGTAAAAAAATTCTTCAAATAGCTGTTATGGATTTTAAAGACGGAAAATGTTTAAATGCTTTTAAAATAAAACAGTTTGATAATAATACTATAATAAAAACAGATGCTTGGATAGAAGAATAGAGTTTAAGTAACTAGGCTGTTATTTGGTAATATTTATCATTTTCTATATAAGTATTTACCATTATATTTTTTAAATTAGCTTCTTTTAAATCTAAAATATTTTGTGGTACATTTAGTGTTCTTTTTTTAAGATTATCTACTGGAGTTAATGGTTTTTGAATCAATGAAAATATTTTAGAATTATCTGCATAAGATACTTTTGCATTTTTTAAATTATTTATATTTTTAAATTTTTCTTCATTTTTTGATATTTGTTGGTCATGTAGTTTTTGCTGATTATTAAAAACCTTATAATTAGCTACATAATCTATTGGGAAATTTTTTGTAAGTTGTGGTGTTAAGGTAGTTTTTTGCGAAAGTTTTGATGCAAATGATGAGGACTCATTTTTTTTTACATCACTATCTCTTCTATTAATTTTCTCAGAAGTATTTGTGCTGATATAAGTGTTGTATGATGATACAAACATGATATCTTCCTTAACTGTTTACTAAATTATAGCTTAGAATTTCTTTAATTATTATAAAGTGTTATTTTGAGTTTATGATTACAGCTATGTAATAAAATAATACTAACATTTTGGTACAATAATAAAAATATAATTTTTAGGGTATTTATGAGTACAAAAATCGTAATTGTAGAAGATGAAGAAGATTTACTTGAACTTTTAGAGTACAATATATCAAAAATTGGTTATGAAGTTATTGGATTTTTAAATACAAAAACGGTTAAACAAATTCTTGAAGAAGAGGATATTGATTTAGTAATTATGGATAGAAATCTCCCTGGTGTTGAGGGTAGTGAGTTTGTTCAGCAACTTCGTGAAGAAGGAATTATAATACCTGTTATATATCTAAGTGCAAAAAATTTAGATTCTGATATTGAGGAAGGTTTTTTACGTGGTGGTGATGATTATTTAACAAAGCCATTCAATATGAAAGAGTTAATTCTTCGTATAAAAGCAATACTTAGAAGAACGAGTAAACCCTTAGAGGATGGATATTTATCCTTTAGAGATATGTTGTTGGATAAAAGTTCAAGAACTCTTAGTATTGATGGAGTAAATATAGAAATCACAAAACTAGAGTTCAACCTTTTAAGTGAATTTGTCATAAATAAAAATTCAGTATTAGATAGAGATTATCTTTTACAAAATGTTTGGGATGATTATGAAGAGTATCAATACCGAACTGTAAATGTAGCAATAAATAGACTAAAAGAAAAAATAGACCCTAGCAAAAGTAAAGATTACATTCAAACTGTTAGGGGAGTTGGATACAAACTGTGTTAAAAATACATCAAATATTTATAATAAAATTTCTTCTTTTATTTGTAGGTTCTTTATTTATAACCTCTGTTATTAGCTATGTAGCATTAAAAAGTATAATTATACAACATAATAAAAATCAACTTATAAATGCTATAAAAATCATAAGTCTTGATTTAGATAGTATTGACAATCTTGATATCTTTGTAAAAAAACTTCATGATAAAACAGCTCTTAGAATAACAATTATAAATAACGATGGTGTTGTTTTAGCGGAATCAAACGCAGATAAAAACACCATGGATAACCATGCTTCAAGATATGAAATAATGCAAGCTAATTTAAATAAATATTCTAGTATAACACGCTATTCCAAAACTATTAAGACAGATTTTTTATATGTAGCTCAAAAAATATCCTATAAAAATAAGGATATTTATATAAGATTTTCAATGAGTTTAGCACATATCATGAGTAATTTTTATTCTTTATGGATAAAACTATTTTTTGTTTTTGTCATTATAGTTCTTATTGCAACAATTATTACAATAAAAATGAATAAAAAAATAATCTATGATATATCTCAAATCACAAACTATTTAGATGAAATATCTAACAAAAACTATAAAGCAGTAGTAAAAACAAAATATTTTTATGAATTTTTACAAATCTCTCTTTTACTTAAAAACTTAGTTAAAAAACTTAGTAAAAATGATAAAAAGAAAATTAAAAATATTGCAAAATTAAGACTTATAAATAAACAAAGAAATGATATTTTATCAGCTCTTTCTCATGAGTTTAAAAATCCTGTAGCTTCCATAATGGGCTATGCTCAAACTATTCAAGATGATATAGATATGCCTTATAAAACTCGTGAGAAATTTTTAGCAAAGATAGTCTCTAATGGTGATAAAATCTCTAAAATGTTAGATAGATTAGCTATGAGTGTAAAACTTGATAATGGTGATTTAAATACTAAAAATACTAACTTTGATTTATCTATATTATGTAAAGAAGTTGCAACAAATCTAACTTCAAAATATAAAAATAGAGAGATAATAGTTCAAGCTAAGAAATTAATGGTTTTTTCAGACAAAACAATGCTAGAGTTAGTACTCATAAATCTCGTTGACAATGCTCTTAAATACTCTCATGAAGATGTAAAAATAGTTTTAGATAAATCAACACTATCTGTAATAGATAATGGCATAGGAATCAAAGAAAATGATTTAAATAAGGTTACAACAAAATTTTATAGAGTTGAGAAAAATTCTTGGGACAATTCTATGGGAATTGGTTTAGCTATGGTTACATATATACTAAGATCGCTAAATACATCTTTAGATATCAAATCTACATTTACTAAAGGTTCTACGTTTAGTTTTAATATAAAAGAGATGAAAAAAAGTTAGATTTTTGACTGAATAGTCATCTTTTTTGCTTCAAATAATTCTACAGCTTTTACAACCATTGGTGCATCTTTCATCTCTTTTGCATCAATTTCTACTACTGAATTATCTACACTTTCACAATTTGTTACACATGAAGCACTCCCACCCATCTCGGCATCTTCAATCATTGATGTACTTTGTGTATATGATTCTTCATGTTGTTTTAGTTCTGGAGTTTGAACTTCTACTTCTTGTATAGTTTTAGAACAAGCTTGATGCTTGATTTTTGTTTCAAATCCAAAAATCTCTCTTACGAGTTGTTTTATAGCTGAAAAACCATGTGTTAAAACTTTTTTACATTCTTCATTTGCACAACTTTCCCAAGTAAGTGCAGAATCAACATAAGAAACAAAACTAATATTTGTTTCAAAACATTCCCCAAGTTCAGCATTTCTATCTTTTATTTTTTCAATTAAACTTGTAAAAACAGCTAGATTTGGGTCTATTTTAATTGCTTGTTTTTTATCTTCATGAGCTACTATTTTTTGAATTTCTTCATTTGGAGTCTCTACATCAGCCGTACTTAATGGTATGGTCTTTACAGGTTCTACAATATTTTGTTTATCTTCATTTATATCCATAGCTATAGGTGCTTTTGCTATCTCTTTTTGCAAAGATTCTATCATTTGGTCAACTTCTTTTATACTAAGAGCTTCAACCATCTTAAAAAATATCAATGAAAGAACAAATGAACCATCCGCATTTACACTAAATAGGTACTTAGAATCTGATAAAATTCTAAAAAATCTATCTAAAATAAGTGTTGAAAAAAGAGGATTCATTTTATACATTTGTTCTTTTAGGTAAGCTATTAACTCATCAACAACCATCTCTGCTTCATAATCTTGTAAAACTTTTGTAAGTTCAACTAAACGAGCATAATCCTTTGCAAAAATAGTATTAAATAAATCTGTTATAAATTTTGGATCAACAAGCCCCAACATATCTGTAACAGTTTGAACATCAACATTATTTTTAGAATAAATTATGGCTTGATCAAGCAGAGTCAAAGTATCTCTTAAACTTCCACTTCCACTTCTTGCTAATATTTCCAAAGCATCTATTTCATAAGTAATTTCTTCAAGATTTAGTATATGCACTAAATGATTAAGTATTTTATTTGTTGCTATACTTTTAAATCTAAAATGTTGAGTCCGACTAAGTATTGTTGCTGGAAGTTTTAATGGATCTGTAGTTGCTAAGATAAATTTTACATACGCTGGCGGTTCTTCAAGAGTTTTTAAAAGCGCATTAAAAGCCTCTTTTGTAAGCATATGAACTTCATCTATAATAAAAATTTTAAATCTTGCAGTAGCTGGTTTATACTTTGTTTGCTCAATTAAGTCACGAATATCATCTATTTTTCTTGAACTAGCACCATCCATCTCTACAATATCCATGTGGGTGTTTTGAAGTGCAAGAATACAGTTTTGACAAGTTCCACAAGGTTGATGACTCATCCCATTTTCACAAATAAGTGCTTTTGCAAAAATTCTTGCTGTTGAAGTTTTACCACTACCGCGAAGTCCTGAAAACAAGTATGCATGAGAGAGTCTATTTGCATCAAGAGCAAGTGAAAGAGTTTGAGCTATAGTATCTTGACCTATAAGCTCATCAAAGTTTTTTGGTCTATATTTTCTTGCTAATACTTCTGAAGACTCTTTCACATATAACTCCATTATTAAATTAAAATTATTCTATCATTTAAAGTGTTAAATTCTCATAAGATTAGTATTTAATAAATATGGGACTTTGTTACTTTTTATATTAAAATTACAGTAAATAGTATAAGTTTTTACTATAAATCAAAAAATTACAATATAATAGGTTGACTTTTGTTTTAATTAATTTATATAAGGATTTCAATATGAAAATAAATTATAAAATTCTTTTAGTTGGACTAATTCCACTCATAGTATTTAGCTATTTTTCATATAGTTATGTTCAAAATAATGAGCAAATAAAAAAGAATCAAAGATATTTATCAGTCTCTCAAAATATGAAAAATAAATTAAAACATCTTATTGATGAGAAAAAAGAAGCTATTTTACTTATAGGGACTTCACTATTTGCAAATGAAAATATTAAAAATATACTCTTATTAAAAAATACAAGCAATTTTGACTTAAAAACATTTTCTTTAAAACTAAGAGAGCATTCTTCTTTAAGAAATGTTTGGTTTCAAATAATTTCTTCAGATGGAGTTAGCTTATACAGATCTTGGACTCAAAGAAGAGGAGATTCTTTATTAAAAGCTAGAATTGACATAACTAAGATGATAAAATCACCAAAAATTATTTCCTCTATAAGTACTGGAAAATACGATATGACTTTTAAAATAATGGTACCAATTTATAATAACAACAAATTTATTGGTATTATTGAAACAATAGCAAAATTCAATTCTATATCAGAAAAAATGCATAAAAATGGGTTTGAAAACATTATACTTGTTGATAAGTCTTATAAAAAACAATTAACAAAAGCCTTTACAAATATGTTTATTCAAAACTACTATATTGCTATACTAAATCCAAATAAAAAGTTACTAAATTTACTAAAAGAAAAATCTGTACAAAATTATATAAATATTAGAGATTATAAAGTTGATAAAGTAAATAATCTTCTTATTACAACTTATAAATTACTAGATATAGATGGTAAAAATATGGGATATTTTATACTTTCTAAAGATATAAATAAAATCAATATGTCAGATATAAAATATGAGAAACGTAATATTACTTTTATATTTGTTTTAATTTTCTTATCTATTACTTGGATGCTTTACTATTTTTATATTATAAATTATAAAAGTTTTGTAGAAAAACAAAACAAAATTTTAGAAAATAGTGTAGAAGATAAAACAAAAGAATTAAAAGATAAAAGTGAGATTTTAAAGTATCAAGCAGA
>Ga0256826_1001481_pt1 | contig 14563 bp, 17 predicted proteins | sample CV79metaG_FD_185975 | JGI IMG/M metagenome (GOLD analysis project Ga0256826, IMG submission 185975) | Hydrothermal vent microbial communities from East Pacific Rise, Pacific Ocean - CV79 | ecosystem: Environmental > Aquatic > Marine > Hydrothermal vents | place: Pacific Ocean: East Pacific Rise...
GAGCGCAAAGATCTTAATGATGATGATGTTATTAAAATAATTCAAAAAGAAGTTAAAAAAAGAAATGATGCAGCTACTCAATACAAAGATGCTTCTCGTGAAGATCTAATGCAAATAGAATTAGATGAAATAGCTATATATGAACCATATTTACCAGCACAATTAAGTGATGAAGAACTAACTTTAACAGTTAAAGATATTATCACTAAAGTTGGTGCTACAACTATGAAAGATATGGGCAAAGTTATGGGAATGGCTAGCAAAGAGTTAGCAGGAAAAGCTGATGGAAAAAGAATTAACGAGTGTGTTAAAAAATTATTAGCATAATTAAATATCTCTATATCTAGAGATATTTAACCATTTTTAAGAGTACGAAGAGCAGCCTCTTCATCATCAGTACGCATTAAAGACTCCCCAACTAAGAAAGCATCAACACCAGCCTTACTTAAGTCATTAAGTTGACCATGTTCATATATACCACTCTCAGCTACAATAACCTTACCATTAGGGATAAGAGGAATCAAGTCATAACAAAGGTTCATATTCATCTCAAAAGTTTGTAAATTTCTATGATTAATTCCGATGATGTCACTACCAGCATAAATAGCTTTTACTAAATCAGGTTTATCATGAACCTCAACAAGTGCTTCCATCCCAAGATGTCTTGTATATCCAAGTAACTCTTTTAACTCTTTTTTAGAAAGTGCTGCTGCTATTAGTAAAATAAAATCAGCACCATGTACCATTGCTTCTAAAACCTGATACTTACTTACAATAAAATCTTTTCTCAAAAGAGGCACACCAACATAACGTCTAATCTCTCCAAGATAATCTAAATTTCCTTGAAAAAAATGTGGTTCTGTTAAAATAGAAATAGCACTTGCTCCTCCACGTTCATAAGCCTGAGCAATAGCTATTGGATCAAAATCTTCACGAATAATACCCTTAGATGGACTTGCTTTTTTAACTTCAGATATGATTCTATATGGATCTTCTTCAGTAGCTGTTAAAAAAGGGAATACATCCCTTGGAGCACGAGCATTAAAAGCCAAAGAACGTCCTAACCAATCAAGTGAAAACTTTTTTTCACGCTCTACTAAATCTTCTTTTGTTTTTTTAATTATATCATCAAGTATCATCTATTTTTTCGCCTTTTTATTACTTTTACATTTATTAATTATTTTCACATGCTTTACAATTTCAGGATTATCTCCACCCTTCATTTTAGCAACTTTATTAATTATTTTTTTAGCTCTTTTGCAATTACCAAGTTTATAATAACCCCATGCTAATGAATCAAGATAGTATGATGAATTAGGCTCTATTTTAAGAGTTTCTCTAATATACTTCATACCTTTATTTATGTTTATCTCATGGTCAATTAAAATATAACCCAAATAATTTAAATAAATAGTATCTCTTGAAATATCTATAACATTATTCAGTTTTTCAATAACGCTATCAAGCATTTTTTTATTATTTTTATTTTTAGCACTCTCATATTCAAAGATAGCACTTTGACCAAGAAAATGGATATCTCCATTTTGTTTATATAATTTTTCACCTAAAGGATAGGCTTTTTTATAATCTTTAATTTGAATATATACTTGAAATAATAGTTCATCATTATTCTTACTTTTTTCTAAAAATGATATCAAACCAAGATAATCTTTTTTGTATCCATAAATTTGAACTATTTTTTTAGCTATCTCTTTATTTGAATTTATTTCATAAAGTCTTAAGTAAGTTGATAAAAGACCATCAATATTATTATCATTTGAATAAAATCCAATTAATCTTGCACAAATAAGTTTCGAGCATCCTTGTATTCTTGAATGACTTTCTAACTGTGCTATTGCTTCTTTTTTTCTTCCAAGATTTACATATAAGACTATAGACATTTTATCTAATATTTTTTCATTATAATCTTTTACATATGCACTTTCAAGATACTTTAAAGCAGTATCAAACTGTTTTTCTTTTACATATATTTCACTAACTAACAAATAATCTTCTATCTCTTTTGAACTTTCTACTAGATTTACTGCTAAATTTTTTGATTCTTCAAATCTATCTAGTTTAATTAGTGCAAATATTTTAAATCTTACTAGAGCATAATCATCTATACTTTCATTAAGTTCTTCATCAACTCTCTGAATTACCTTTTCATTTTTATTGGCTGATAAATCATTTTTAAGAGAACGGTAAAGATACTCTTTTTTATCAGATTTTTCATATAGTGTTTCAAAAAGTTTTGATGCTCTTGAGTAAAGTTCAAGTTGCTCCATTCGAAGAGCAGTAAGTATATAAATATCCTCTTGAGCAAATGTTTTTTTATTTATTTCTAATTTTGGTGAAGAGTTTGTTACACAACCAGATAGTAAAAAAACTGTTAGTAAAAAGATTAATAATCTTAAATATTTAAGCATCTATGATTCCTGGGCATTCTAATTTTAACTCATCAACTCTTGTTTTATAATAATCCCAAAATGGAAATGTTTTACACTGTGATGGTCTAGCATCATAGATTTCACATCCATTAGACTTACTATCGTAAAATACGCATTCATAACTCTCACCAACTTTATTTTCTTTGATTGAGTACTTATACATCTTTTTAAAAAGATACTTTAGCACAAAATCTTTAACACTTAACTCTAAAAGCTCTGCAATCTTCTCAATTTCTGCTTTTGTGACATATATGTATCCACTCTCACCAGTACAACACCTACCCTCACACGTAGAACAGGCACTGTAATCAAATGTATAATCAAAGCCATCTTCTTTAATTATAGTTGACATTTAATACTCTGTGTTTGTGCTTTGTCATATATAGCCTCTACATGTAGAGATACTTTATCATCTTCAAAATGAATAAATGGTTCCCATACTTTCATCATAGATTTTGAACCATTTCTAGCATGAACCAAAACAAGTGATGCTGCTCTATCTTTTTTTGGATGAACAAATTGAACATCAACTACTCGCATATTTACCTTATCTAACTCGGCACAAATAAGTCCAAACTGTGTAGCATCATAACAAAATATAAAATGACTTTTAGGCTTTAAAAGCTGTGATACTTTTTTAAAAAATTTATTCATTGGTAGATTTACATTATAACGAGCATTAAAAAGCATCTCATCTTCACTTTTTGTTGCACCATCATGATAAAAAGGTGGATTTGAAACTATATAATCATACTTTTCCTCTACATGTAGAGATAAAAAATCGTCTTTATAAAGTTTGTAAGGTATGTTGTTTACTCTTGCATTATTTATAGCATACTCAGCAAAATTTTCTTGTTTCTCAACTGCTTCAAGCTCTACATGTAGAGCATCCCTTGCTACTAATAAACCAACTATCCCACAACCAGCTCCTACATCAAGCATACGACCACGAGGTTTAAAAGAAGATATAAAGTCATAAAGAAATACAGAGTCACTATTGTAACAGTAACCTGTTTCTGGCTGATATAAAAGCATAAACACCTTTTTGATATAATAATGACATTATATCTCAAAGGCATTAAATTATGATTATTATCCCTGCTCGTTTAGCATCAACAAGATTTCCTCAAAAAGTTTTAGCAGATATTGGAGGATTACCAATGGTTGTCCGCACTGCAAAGAGAGTAGCACATCTTGACCGTGTCGTAGTTGCTGCTGATGATGAACTAATCATCTCTACATGTAAAGAGTATGGCATAGAAGCGATGCTAACTTCAACTACTCACAAAAGTGGAACTGACCGTATCAATGAGTGTGCGACTATTCTACATGTAGAGGATGATGAACTGATAATAAATGTTCAAGCTGATGAACCTTTCATAGAACCTGATGTAGTTGAATCTCTTATGAAAAGATTAAAAACATTACAAGAAAAAGATGCACCTTTTATTATGGGAAGTTGTTACAATGCTATAAATGCGGACTCTGCAGAGGACCCTAATCTTGTAAAAGTTGTCTTAGATGATAAAGATAATGCAATCTACTTCTCTCGTTCAAAAATACCTTTTAATCAAGGTGGAGGAGCTAAATACTTTGGACATATTGGAATTTATGGTTTTTCTAAAAAAAGCTTAAAAGAGTTTTGTAATCTAAATGATGCACCAATTGAAGACATAGAAAAGCTAGAACAACTCCGTGCTATTTATCATCAAAAAAATATCTCTATGGTAAAAGTTGATTCTACTGGGTTTGGTATTGATACGGTTGAAGATTTAGAGCGGGCGATAGAGATATTTTTATAAATATCTCTATTTTACTTTATTATGTTCTTGGTTTTATAAAAATAGTAAAATCACCAAATTGTTCAGATAAAGCAAATTCATGTTTTTGACAGAAAGTTGAATTCATAACACCAATCATATATTCAGCCTCTTTTTTAGCTTCTTCTTGAGTTTGGAACTCACTAGTCTCAGCCATCCCACTTTTTAAAAAACATCTACATGTATTTTGTACATTAACTTTATATGCCATTTATTTTCCTTTTTAGAAGTCAAAAATATCATCTAAGTCTTCAAAAGACTCATCTGCACCTTCCTCATTAATTTTAAGCATACCAGATATAGTATCACAATTAACGACAATAGTATCATTCATAAAATCTACACTAGGAGCACCAGTATGAAAACTCATCTCAATCCATGATGCCATATCAGAAGCAAATGCTTTACACATTGGTCCTAAATCTTCAGAATTTTTCATAAACTCTTCAACATGGTTAGCCATCTCATGACTAAGCATTGTAAGAGCTTTTGATATCTTATAAATTTCACTATATGTAGATACAACTGAACCAATTTTTTCTAAAAATGTATAAATTTCTTCTATCTCATCTTCAGTTACATCACCACTTCCAACAACTAACATAAGAGAATTTAACTTAGATGTAAACTCTTCTAAATCATATAAATCATCCTCATCTATATAATCAAATACGTATAATTCTTTTGATGATTCCATAACAATAAGATCTTCTACTTTTTCTACTACTGGTTCTTTTTCTATAATTACTTTAGGCTCTACTATAAGTTCTTCATTTTCTTCTACTAAATCTACACTACAAAATTTCATTAATTCAAATGATATTTTATTATCAAGAAGTTTATATTCACAAGCAAGCTTATTTTTCTTTATAATTAACTCAATAATTTTTTCAGGTAACTCATCAATGTTTGTCATAGTAAAATACTGATACTCATCTGATTCTTCTATAAATATTTCACACTTCAAATTTAGTCTAAGTTGAGTTTCTGCTATGGAAAATATTGTACGAATTACATCTGAAAGATTATCATATTTTGACTCTGCATTTAGTAAGAAAAATTCCCAAAATTCAGAAATCGCATCTTCAGAATTAATTATAAAATTTGTATATCTACTATAAATATTTTCAGAAAATAGATTCTTATATTGTTGATTATGTTTAAGATGTAAATGTGCGTTTTGTCTTGCATTTATAAGTGTAATATAATTTGTAATCCTACTTATAAATATATCAGAATTAACAGGCTTAGATATATAATCTTCTGCTCCATTACTTAAAATCAATTTTTGTCTAGTTGTATCATCAACCGCAGAAACTGCGATAATCATTAAATTAGGATGAGCTTCTCTTATAATTTTAGTAGCATCAATCCCATCCATAATCGGCATCATAATATCCATAAGAACAATATCAAAATTATCTGAATTACACTTATCTACTGCTTCTTGTCCATCACCAGCTTCATCAATTTTAAACACACAATCTTTAGTTTCTTCTTCATAGTCTTCTAAAAGAAGTCTTAGTATCATTCTATTATTAGCATTATCATCAACAATTAAAATATTCAATTTTTAGCCTTTTAACTTTTTTAATAACTCATTTACACACGCACTATAATCTTTTAAACCCTTAGAGCGTTTTTCATCTAAGATTATTGGAGATCCTGATTCAAACTGTTTTGCCAATTTAATATCTACACCAATAGGATCTAAAACTTTATCTGAACCAAATGATATTTTTACTTTTGCTAAAGATTCTTTATGTTCATTTATATGTGGATTATACATAACAGGCAATATATAAATATCAGCTATTTTTTTACCAATTTGAGACGCATTTTGATAAACTGCACGCATCATTTGACCAACTGCTACTACACCTAAGTGATGAGGGACAAAAGGGATAACTATACTGTCAGCAACTTCTAAAGAATTTTTTAAAAGTGCATCAAATGTTGGCGGAGTATCAATAACACAATAGTCAAAAAAATCTGCTATATTTTCTCTTTTAAAACGACTTTTTAAAACACCACGTAAATCTGAATATTCATATACATCAAAAAATGCTAATGCCGGAGAAAGTGTCAAATTATCATGAACAGTAGGTATAAAACTTTCACTAAGTGTATGTCCAGTAAATATAGAATGAACACCTAAGGTTTCACTAGGTTCACAGCCTACACCTATACAAGCATGACCTTGTGTATCAAAATCTAAAAGTAAAACTGAACCATGTTTCGCTAAACCAGAGGCAATATTTACTGCTGTCGTAGTTTTAGCTGAGCCACCCTTACGGTTACTAATTACAATGGTTTTCACTAGTATCAAATCCTTCTAAAACTATTTGAAAAAGTTTCTTTTCTTCAGTAAATTCATAAACACAAACATAACTTTTTTTGTATGCCATTATTAATTGTAAAATAGCTAAATGAATATCATCACAACCAGTAAAATCGAACTTTATTTCATCACCAGCATTACCTTGTAAAAAATCTCTTAATTCTACAACATCATCTTCATAAATAACAGATGAAAATGTTGCTGTTTTATTATCATATACTATAGCCATGATATCCCCTTAATTTGGTAATTTTATTGTTTTAACTATATTTATTAAAACACCATCTAAATCTAGTATTCCAGATAATTCCAAAAATTTATTATTTGAACTATCATCATCACTAACCATAATATCACTCTCTTCAATATGTGCTATATCTTCAATTTTATCTACTTTTACAGCAAAATTCAATCCATCATTCTCATAGAAAATTAACTTTTGTAAGGAATTAGATACTTTTTCTAATTCCTCAATAAAAGTATCCATATTTTTCATAGTATTATTAAAAATTTCATATATTTTTGTTTCTAAAATATTTTTAGCTTCTTCTTTATTTTCTTCATATATTTCTAAAGCATGTTTAGCAGATTGATGAAGATTTTTATGATTAGCTATTAAATTTTTTAAAACAGCAGAAACTTCATCGTCATATGAATTAAAATCATTCAACCATTTACCAAGTTCACACTTACTAGCATCAGTTGTTTTTGTAAAATCAGATCCATTCTCTATTGCAGACTTTAATTCATCAATCCAATCTTGATGAGCATCTTTTAGTTTTGAAAAAAGTATTATTAATTCATCATTATAAGTTGGCATTCCTATCAATTTTCTAAAATTTAAAATTTTAATAACAGAATCTTCATAAGAAATCATACCGTCTATAAAGGGATGTACATTAGGAATAGAAGTAAGATCTACTGACTGTATTATTCTTTGTACATTTTCAATATTTAATGCATATTTATTATTATCAACACTAAAAACTATTAAATCTATCATATTAAGCTACCTCAATTTGCTCTTTTAGCTTTTGACTTATACCTAAAAGTCCAATAGGATCAATAGACATAATTATTTGTCCATTACCAAGAAGTGCTGTTCCTGAAAATAAAGGATGATTTTCCATTATTCCAACAAGTGGTTTTTGAACAACATCTAACTGACCTAAGAATTTATTTACAACAACAGCTAAAAGATTATCTTTAATATTTAGAACAACAATTGAAAGAGGTTGCCCTTCCATCTCTTCTTCATCAAGCATAGATTTTATAAATAAAAGGGGAATAACCTCTCCACGGATATAAACAAAAGGCTCATTATGTAAATATTCTATCTCTTCACGCTCTAGCTTAACAGTTTCACTTACACTATCCATTGGAATACCATAATGAATATTATTCATATGAATATGAAGAAGTGATGTAACAGCTAAAGACATAGGAATAGATAAAGTTATTACAGTCCCTTGATTAGCTTTAGTTTTAATATTTATTGTTCCACCAAAACTCTCAATTGATTTTTTAACAACATCCATACCAACACCACGACCAGAGAACTCTGTAATCTCTTCCGCAGTTGAAAGACCTGGAAGTAATACTAACTCTGCCATCTCATTTTCACTTAGGGCATCAATTTGTTCTGGAGTTAAAAGACCTTTTTCAAGAACTTTTCCAGCAACTCTTTCAACATTTATACCGGCACCATCATCAACAATCTCAATAACAATTTTATCAGATTGAGCATATGCTTTTAGTGTTACATTTCCACTAGCACTTTTACCTTTTTGCTCACGAACATCTGGCATCTCAATACCATGGTCAAGTGAATTTCTCATAATATGAATCATTGGATCAGCTAACATCTCAATCATATTTTTATCTAACTTAGTCTCACCACCATGCATCTCTAATTTAACTTTTTTACCAAGTTTTTTACTAATATCACGCACAAGTTTAGGATATCTATCAAATACATATGAAATTGGTAACATTCTCATACCCATAATTAAATCTTGAAGTTGTTCTGTTAAACGATTTATAAATATATATTTATCCATAATTTCACGTTTGATTGTATCATGAGTCATACCAATGACATTATCAGCTAGATAAGGAAGTGAATTTTTAGCAACAAGTAATTCACCTGCTATATTCATAAGATTATCTATTGATTCTTGATCAATTTTTACAGTTTTACCAACTACTGCTTTTTCTTTTACTACTTTTTCTTTAGTCGGTAATTTTGGCTTAGATGTAGTTTCTTCAACCTTAACTACTTCACTTTTAACCACTTCAACTTTTTTAACTTTTTTAACTATATCTACTTTTTCTTCAATAATTTCCACTTCAACTTTTTGAGGTGTTTCAGCTTCTGGAGAAGATATACCAAGAGCTGATTCTAAATATGATTTAACTTCATCTACTGAAGATAATGATGGTACAGAAGAATCCATTTTTCTTAAACTATCCATCATTGATAAAACTCTAGCTAAATCATCATCATTTTGAATATATTCAATTGCTCTATATTGTTGTTCTTGAATAGTTTTTATTATCTCTTTTGTTTGTTCATTTACCTGAAGAGTTCCGGTTTCTTCTGTAGATTCTTTCACCTCTTCATCTTTACCTGATTCATCTGCCGTAATTTGAGAAGTATAAACTTCACCCTTATACAAATTTTGAAAAAAATCATTTAATTTTCCAACATCATCTTCATTAATAAATCCAGCAATATCTAAAAATCTATTTAATTGTGCAAATTGAAGTGTATCTGAACCTACAAGTTCAAGAGAACGTTTTACTTCATCTACAATAGAAAGTAAATCTAAATCCTCAGCAATAGAAGATAACTCCTTTAAAGAATCCAATTGATGTCCTGAATCTCCTGAATCTATCCCAAGTAATGAACTAATATCTAATGGTAAAAATACTAATTCATCTATAAAGTTAAAAAGTGAGTCTTCAATCTCTTCATAAGAAGCATCCACAAAAGCAGTAAGCTGTGTTTTAAGAAGTAATCCATCTTCATCTTCTGTACCACTTAAAATCTCTTTTGTATTTTTTTCACTCATACAAGAGTGAATACCTAAAACTTTATCCCCTAATAATGAAAGAGTGTAAACAGGATCATTTCCATAAACCATACATGATTCATCTATATCAAATGAAATTGCATACATATTTGAGTTAGAACAAAAATCTTCATCTACTTCAGGGTTCGTAAATTTTATTGGATGATTTTCAATACTTCGAAGTGTATTTAATGGCATATTTATAACCGAAGATGGATTATCTAGAAGTATAAATGGAATATTCCATACAGCTTCACTCTCTAAAGTTTTTCCCATTTGAGCAGAAAGTTCTACAACAATTTGCTTAACAGTTTCAGGATCAGCATCAACTATTCCTTCACTCTCTTCTGCTGCTTCGATTAAGTTTAATACTTCATCAAAAGCATTATAGAGTGATTCTGTCATACCATCTGCGAATGTTATTCTACCATCTCTTAACATATCTAATAAATCTTCTGCATGATGAGTTATGTCTCTAACAGACTCAAAACCAACAATACCACTACCACCTTTAAGCGTGTGAGCAGCACGAAAAACAGAATTTAAAAGTTCAGGGTCATCACCGCCAATCGCTTCAATATTTTGATCAATAAATGCTAAATTTTCTCTAGCTTCACTTAGAAACTGTTCTAATAATGGATCCATAATATCTCCTTAATTCTTTATCAAAATATCAATATAAGCTTGAAGTACATCAGGCTTAATTGGTTTCGTCTCAAACAAATTAGCACCTACTTTATATGCAGATATTTTATCTTCATCTTTAGCTTGAGTAGTAACCATAATAACTGGAACAGTTTTATGATTATCTTGCTTACGTAAATCAGCTATAAACGAGTAACCATCCATAATTGGCATATTCACATCAACTAAATATAGGTCTATTTCAGCACCTAAACTTTTCTCTAGTGCTTCCATACCATTTTCTGCTTCAACAACTTCCATACCCATAGATTTCAATATTGAACCATGATAATTTCTTACTGTTTTTGAATCATCTACTACCATTACTGTTGACATAATATCTCCTAAAAAAATTCTATCTCTTCTTGGTCACTTGAACCAAGTTTACCTGAAAATGCTTCTCTTCTATCCTTAGCTATAGCTAAGGTACTTTTTAACTTACCATTGAGTTTGTCTAAAGAATCACTTACTATCTTTTCATCAGATTCATATGCATTCTCAAAAATTTTTATACTTTGTTGTACACTATTTATAGCTTCTATACTTGCTGAGAGTTGTTGAGAGATTATATCTTGATACTGTAATGCTTGCGCAGCACCCTCATCTAACTCTATACTATTTTTTTCCATAAATTTGCTAAGCATCATCATAGAATCTTGAGACATCTTAATAGTGTCTTGTTCCACCTCTTTTAGATGTGTCAAAAGTTCATTAATAGAAGATAACATATTCATCTTATTCTCCACTACGGTAGTCTTAAAACTCTTGTTATTGCTTGTTTTAATTGTGCTGGATTAAATGGTTTTACTATCCAACCAGTTAAACCTAATGATTTACCTTTTTGTTTTAATTCTGCTTTAGTCTCAGTAGTTAACATTAAACACGGAGTTCGTGAAGTTGAACTCACTTTTCTAAGTGCTTCTAAAAATTCAAATCCATTCATAACAGGCATATTTAAGTCTGTAATAATTAAATCTGGAGTCATTCCAGCTTGTATCTCAGCTAATGCTGTTTGTGCTTCCGTATATTGTTTCACTTCTATTGGCATAGAATTTGTTACCATTCTAGTTGACGCTAACGCAGTCTCCGAATCATCTACAAATATTACTAATGGCATATTATTTCCTTTTTATTTTATTTTATTTTTGATAAATTAAACAGTTATCTATTTTTTTCGCTGTAAAAACTGATACTATTCTACTCATGTATTCAGCATGTCCTAGAAGAACATAACCACCTGGATTTAACATATCGTAAAATGTCATTGCAACCTCTTTTCTTGATGCATCATCAAAATATATAAGCATATTTCTTGAGAATATAACATCAAATTTACCAAGTTTTCTCATCTGTGCTTTATCAAATATATTTGCTACTTGAAAATCAACACTACCTTGTAAATCATCACCTAATTCATATCCTAAGGCTTTTTTATTAAACCATTTATTCAAAATATTTTTAGGTATAGCATGAATAGAACGATCTGTATATTTGGCTTTTTTAGCTTTTTCAATAACTGTTGAGTCAATATCTATACCAACAACTTCAATATCTCTTTTTTCAACAATATCACCCTCTTCTACAATATGAAGTATCATAGAGTATGGTTCTTCTCCCGTTGAGCATGGAGATGAAAGTATACGAATTGGTCTTCCTGCTGGCATAGTTTCATTAAGTTCTGGAAGTATTTTATTTGCTAAAACTTCAAACTGATCTTTCTCTCTAAAGAAATAGGTTTCATTTACAGTTACAGCATTCATTAATTCTTGAAACTCTTCACCATCTTTATCGTCAAAACGAAGCTTAAAAAAATATTTTCTAAAGTTATCAAAACCTAACTCATTAGCTCGTTTATCTACATACTTAGCAATTTTATCAAAATGCTTATCTTCCTCAAGATATATCCCACTTTTTCTATAAACAAACTCACCAATTTTTGCAAAATTCTCTGCTGATAAAAGATATGCCATTTCTTAACCCTTAATCATTTGAATTGCGCCGTTTACCGCAAATTCGACATAGACTTCATCTTTAAATCTATCTTTTAATGATTCCAAGAGAGGTATATCTTCAACTTCACCTATCTCACCCATATAATCAACTGCTGTCATAGCTACATTGATATCTTCTTCATCTTCAAGAAGTTCTACCAACATATCACGAGACTCAGAAAAATCTACATCACCAAGAACATTAATTGCAAAGATTCTCAGATCTCTATCATCACCAATTAAAAACTTAACTATATAATATTTGATAGCTGTACCAAAGTTTCTAAGTATTGATATACCAAGATTTCTTATATAAGCATTATCAAGTTTTAAAAGATCCATAATATCTTCTATTGGAGCATCTTCAGGATCCATACTAGAGATTACACTAGCTATTTTAGTTAATACTTTTTTATCTGTTTTTTCTGGATTAATTAAAGATAAAAGATATTCTGGGCCACCTTTGAATCTAACTATCTCTTCTACAGCATAATCTTTTCTACTCGGATCTGTATTTGCTTTACAGTAAGCTTGAGCCTCTTCAAGTGCATCAAACTTTGGTAGTTCTTCAACTACTTGTTCTACATGTTTTTTTACTAAAGCCATTACTCTCTCCCTACTTCAATGTTGCTATTTTTTTTAAAATATTTATAAAATCTAGTTGTTCTGAAACACCACCACGATCATAAGCTTCTTTAGGCATACCATAAACCGTAGCACTATCTTCACTCTCACCTAATGTATATGCACCAGATTGTTTTAGTTCAACCATTCCATCAGCACCATCATCACCAATACCAGTCAACAATACACCTATAATATTTTTTCCATTAAAAATATTTAAAGAGCTTTTCATCATCTCATTAACACTTGGTTGAAAAAAATGATTACCCTTTTCTTTATCTTCACGAATAACTATTTTACCAGATGTTTTTTTAGCAAAATTCATATGAACACCACCACGAGCAACATAAATATTTCCAGGTATAACTTCCATATTTGATGAAGTTTCATAAACATTTAATGAACTAGCACGATCTAATCTACTTGCGAATGCTGCTGTAAATTGAGCTGGCATATGTTGAACTATACAAACTGGATATTTATAATTAGCTGGTAATGATGCACATATTTGTTCGATTAAGCCAGGTCCACCGGTTGAAGATCCAATTAAAACTATCTTCTCTATATCCCTACTATCTAATGTATTTTGAACAACTTCTTCTCTTTTTTGACGAGTTCTTCTTTCTCTTTGTATAGGTCTTGGCCGTGGTCTTGATAATCTTCTTTTTGGTATACGGGATAAGGATTTCACTTTTGTTAATATATCTTCAGAATTTTCTGCTTTACCAATATTCATAGTTCCAGGTTTTGATATATAATCAATTGCACCTAAATCAAGAGCGTCCATAGTTATACTTGCATTTTCTGTTGTTAATGAACTTACCATTAAAATTGCAGTTGGACGATTTTCCATTATTTGTCGAACAGCTTCTATACCGTCCATAACTGGCATATTTATATCCATAGTGATAACATCATACTGCATAGACGTAGCTTTATCAACAGCTTCTTTACCATTTTTAGCAGTATCAATATCCATATCTAATGTTGATATTAGTTCTGTTAACTGTTTTCTAACAAGTGCAGAATCGTCAACTATTAAAACTTTTTTTGCCACTAATTATCCTTGTTTGATATTATTTTTTCTATATCCATAGATAATATCAATCTATTTCCATTATCTAAATGAAGTACATGAGTAAAAAGTTCATCTTCTTGTTCTTTTAACTCTTCTTGTTTTATAGCTAAGATATCACTAATACTATCTACTATAAATCCTATCTTATTAGAATCTATATTACATATAATAATTTTAGAATTTTCATCTATCTTTTCTTTAATATTTAATATTGTAAACAATGAAACAATAGGAACAATCTGACCTCTAATATTTATCATACCATCTATGATTTTATCTGTATACACCACATCTGTTGAAGAAACAATATCTATAATTTCAGCTACAGTATCAACATTAAAAGCATATTCTTTAGATGATAATTTAAAAACTATTACTTCTAAATTATCATCTTGGTTTTTTACTTCTTCTATTTTTTCTATTTTATCTTTAGATTCTATATAAGCTCTATTTTTTTCAAATATCTCTTCTATTATATTTTTATCAAGAAATGAGACTAAA
>Ga0256826_1001482_pt1 | contig 14558 bp, 13 predicted proteins | sample CV79metaG_FD_185975 | JGI IMG/M metagenome (GOLD analysis project Ga0256826, IMG submission 185975) | Hydrothermal vent microbial communities from East Pacific Rise, Pacific Ocean - CV79 | ecosystem: Environmental > Aquatic > Marine > Hydrothermal vents | place: Pacific Ocean: East Pacific Rise...
TATCAATTGGGCTTTTTCATTGTCAAGTTGAGTATCAATATTTTGTTCTCGAATGGTTCTAAAATTTGCCTGTTGAATTTTTTGAATAATGCCCGAGGAGTCGACTAAGCTATAGGATTCAATAGCCCAATTAACCTCATCAGAGGTATATCTCTCATTAAGGCTCAAAGCAATAGCACGAATCGTGCTTCTATAAAGTTGTTTCTGTTTTTGTAATTTGAGCTTTAAAAGTTGAATCTTATGGTTCATAAAGAAAATAGACTCTACATAAAATTTATCATCCATTAGTTTTCGTTTGATTTGGAGTTGATTGTTGTAGAGTTCTATGGTTTTTTCTAAAAAAGCCATTCGCTCTTTTTGAAACTTGGCATCCACTAAAAGTTTATAGTTCTGCTCTTGAAGCTGAATGTTTTCTCTGTCCATGCTTGTGTTCAAATAACTTTGTTCACTGTTAAAGTTCTGCTTCTCCAAATCGTAACTGTCAAAATCTTTTGGATAAACACGAACAGCAAAATTCTCTTGACCTTGTTGCTGTGCATCTTGTGAATACTGTGTATCTACCCGTATTTTGTCGATATACTCTAGGCTATTGGCTTCTAGTTTTAAAGTACTATGTTGATAATGTGTTTTATTATGAAGCTGCAAAAAGTCATCAATAAGAGGATTAGCATTGAGCCAACTAATACTTATCGTAGTTAATATGAATAATGGGACTCTTCTTTTTTTATAATATCTCATAGCAACTCCTATTTACTTGCTTGATAAAAATAATTAATTATTTTATCTGAAGAAGATGTCTCTTTTTTCTCTTCATTAAGAACAATAATTTTCTCACCTAAAATAAAACTATTTTTAGGCACAGAAATAATAACCTCAATACCCCACATTTCAACATTTTGGTAACGTTTTAGACGACTGGGATAGGGCAAAACATTGGCAGAAAAACTTTGAATACGCCCCTCAACTGTTGTGTTTCTATCCAAACCTGTAATGGGTTGAATCTTAACCTCTTGTCCTACATGAACTTGATGTTTATTGTCAATACTAATGTAGCCTTTGACATAAGTAGGCTTGGCATCATTGAGTAACATCAGAGGTGCAAAGGCTTCAACCTCTTCATGTACACGATGATTAATACTAGAGACAATACCATCAAAAGGAGCCACAACAACCAAAGCTTTCTCATCATTTTTCATCCCTTGTAATTCTGTATCTAAACTTGTCTGACGATTTTTAAAAAGTTGCATTTGGTCATTAAGCTCTTTACTAAGACCTCTCTTTTGACCTTTATAGAGGGCAATAGCATTGTTTTTATCTCGTTTTAACTGTTTAAGTTGTAAAACCAAAGGATTAAGGTTGGAGTGACTCTCACCTACAATGGTTGCCAATAACTCTTTGTTTATTTTGATTTTACGTCTTAAATCACTAATGGTAAACTGAAGATTGTCCATGTTGATTTTATATTGTAAATCCAATTCTTTAATTTGAGATTTAAGTTGATTTACTTTTAACTTCTCTTCCGAGTGATGTTCTGCAAGTTGATTCGTCGTCATTTTTTTCTCTAGACTTAAATCTTGACGTATAAGTGTCGCAAGTAAATCCCCTTTTCTAATGCTCTGTCCAGCTTTAACATAAAGTTGTTCTACACGATAAGAGTAAGGATAATTTATCTCAACAGCATCACTGTTTGCAATACCAAAGAAACGATGTGCTTCACTCTTATAGACAATACTCATTCCAACAAAAGCAATAAGTGCAAGGCTTAGTAAGAAATATAAAAAATAGTTTCTCATAATAATTCCTACAACTCTACTGTGGCTTCTTGCATCATAAAAGTTAAGCCATTAATATCAGGTATCTTTTGGAGCTCAAGTACAAAATCATTGTGTTTTAATTTTCGTTTTAATTTGACTTGGTACGCATATTCAAGTCTTTTTCCTTGGGAAATATCACGCAAGGTAATCAGTGCAAATTTTTTAGCATATTTTTTAAAAATATCTTCTAATTGTTGCTGACTCTCTTCCTCATTACTTAGATTAAAACGTAACATCCCATCAAAGTAACTGCTTTGCCCAAAAGGAGTAATATATAAAATCCAAGCCACAATGACAAAAGCTAATGTTCCGACAATGGCTATATGAAAACCAAAAACACCACAAGAAACCCCTACAGATAAAGAAGCAAAAACAAAAATAATATCTCTAGGGTCTTTAAAGTTGGTACGAAAACGAATTACACCCATGGCAGCCATAATGGCAAGTCCTCGTGCCAATGAATCTCCTACGGCTTGCATGACTGTTGTTGAGACAATAGAAATAAGTATTAAAGTCTGTACATAATTTCTAGAGTACGATAAAGCTCGATAAGTCTTCTCATAAGTAATAGCGATGAGTGTAGACAAAATGAAGGAAAGTATTAATGCGTACACTAAACTGACATAGGAGACATTCTCTGTCATTGTTTGTAATGAAATAAAATCTAACATAAAAAAACCTTTTTATTTAAGTAATTTATATAATAAGCTAGTTTAATGAAGTTTTTATGAAATTTTATTATAAAATATTATAATTAATTATGATGTATAATCTAGAGTATATTATATTTGTTGTTTGAAGAAAACATTAGCTAGACTTCGCTAGTTTATATCTAGGAGTAGTCATATGAGTTATGGTTCGTGGTTTCAAGAGCATGGAGAAAAACATAAAAAAATTATTGAAAAACTGTCACATCTAAGTGATGACGAATTAATTAGATATTTTAGATTTGACAACATGGTTCAAAATGAACCTGATTTTTGCCCTTTATACGCAGAAAATAAAAAATGTCATGACAACAAAGAGCTAAACTGCTACTTTTGTGCCTGTCCAAACTTTAGATTTAACGATGAAGGGTTTAAACAAGTAGAGAAAAAAACACTTTTTTCTACTTGTAACATTGACTCAAAAGATGGCAGTCAATATATTTCAGACACTGCCATTCACCAAAACTGTGCTGGGTGTTTTGTTCCTCACTCTGAATTTTACATCAAAAAATATTTTACCCGTAACTGGTTTGAGGCAATGTATAAAGTAAATAACACTTAAAAATTTAAATTTATTGCATAAGTTAATATAAAAAAGATTATTATGGGAAGTAATGCACCACAAAGTGTATATTCTAAATAAAAGAGTATCAACTACTTATAAAGTATATTTTTTTTCTATACAATAAAAATAAATAAAAGGGAGAAAAATGTCAAAAGTAGAATCACCAACACAAACATATACACCGTATGAGCAAATCAACAAAGAGCAGTTAAAAATAGACATTGAAGCTATTAAAGTAACCATTGGAGCAGCCAATGAAGAGGACTTTCAACATCTACTTAGAATGGAACGATGGGGAAGAATAGCTACTTTTTCAGGCTATGGACTTATTGCCGTATTGAGTTTACTAGCACTCTTTATGCCTTTAAGCACCTTGCTCTTTTGGTCTGTAGCAATTATTGCTGCTGTACTTATTAGTACTGGAAATGTTGCACGCTGGGCGAATGTTACCCATCCAATTTTACATGGAGCTTATGACAAAGTTCCAAATGTACCTTACAAATACACAAGAAAAGGGTTTGCATCTGGAAGCAGACGTTACCTCGATTGGCTTGACTGGATTAAACCAGAAGCATGGTCTTACGAACATAATATTATGCATCATTACCATCTAGGTGAAGAGGATGACCCCGATTGTGTTCAGAGAAATTCAGCATGGATTCACAAGACTAAAATACCAATGGTGGTTCGCTACTTAATTGTCTTTACACTCATGGCAACATGGAAATTTACCTATTATGCACCCAATACCCTTCGGATTTTAGACAATAAAAAACGTAAAGAAGATGATAAATTAGGTATTACTCACTTGGAATGGAACCCTAAAAAGAAAAATGGTTTTGAACTTTGGATGGACTATATTTTACCCTATGCAATAATAAAATTCATTGCAATACCTGCTATGTTTATTCCTTTTGGAATTACAGCTGTATTTAATGCACTACTTATTATTTTGATTGCTGAGCTCTTTACCAATATTCACTCTTTTATGGTCATTGTACCCAACCACTCTGCTGAAGACATCTACATGTTTGAAAAACCTACCGAAGAAGATGGAGAGTTTTACCTACGTCAAATCATGGGTTCAGTGAACTACAATACAGGTTCAAACCTTATTGACTTTGGACATGGATGGTTAAACTACCAAATTGAGCACCATCTTTTTCCAAATCTACCACTCAGTCAATACCAAAAAATGCAACCCATTGTAAAAGAGGTCTGTAAAAAACACAACTTAGAATACAGACAAGAGTCTGTCTTTAAACGGGCAAAAATGACCATTGACCTCTTGGTTGGTAAAACAAAAATGTTAACTATTGATGGAATTTAATTGATATTAACCTTGGAATAAGTATAATCCTAATTATTAGAATTTTAACTTCTATTCCAAGGACAACCATGAAAAAAATTTCATTAAAAAAAATTTTATTTACCTTATTGGCTTCAAGCTATCTACTTATAGCTGATACTCTACCAACCAGTATTACTACAACCATTAGTAAAATTACTCAAAATGGTGAGATTCAACTCGCTGCAAATGTTCCAGCAGGAATGAGTGGTATTATTGTACATAACTACGGAAATGCTCTTTCAGCTATTACCCATGCTAGCATCTCACAAGGAGAAGGAAAAGCAAAGTTAACACCTTACACAGCCATTCTTCATGAAAACATTCCTAACATACAAACAGAAGCACAAGTAGGTGACAAAGCTATATTTGGAAACTTTTATGACAATGCCCTACTCATTGCACCCAATCAAAAAGTTTACAGAAGCATTACAAACGCCTACAAAAAGACTTGGCTTCACCCTGATGCCTATGCACTTAACTTCATGAAAGAAGGAGAGACGGAACTTTCTTTAGAGCATCTTCACAATTTTTCAGAACACAATCAAGTTGGATTGGTGCTCTTTGCTATGAAAAATAGTCTGCTCATTTTAGACCCTATTTCTCAAAAGTTCATAGGAAATATCCCTCTTCAACTTAGTACCGATGATGCCATGGCTCCATTCTATGCAAGATTTGAGCAAATGGATGTTTCAACCTTTGGATTTTCAAACAAGCACTATACTCCTTTCTATCAATCAATTGCTGGACTAAAGTAGTATGATAGAAAAAAAACATTTAAAAGCTTTCACAGCCATTGTTGGTTCTGAAAACATTTATGATGATAAAGCCCACATGTTGGCTTACAGTTATGATGCAACACGTACCCGTTTTGAACCTGATGCTGTTATTTTCCCTAGACATGAGCAAGATGTTTCTGACATTTTAAAGTACTGTAACGACAACCTTATTGTTATTACAGCTCGTGGTGCTGGTTCTGGTTTTACAGGTGGTGCTTTACCTGCCAATGGTGGCATCATCATGGCAATGGAAAAGCACATGAACAAAATTTTAGAGATTGACACAGAAAATATGGTAGCAGTCGTTCAACCTGGTGTCATAAACATGGATTTACAAAAACATGTTGAAGAGCTTGGACTTTTCTACCCACCAGATCCAGCTTCGGAAGAGTACTCTACCTTAGGTGGAAATGTATCTGAAAATGCAGGTGGTATGCGTGCAGCAAAATATGGAATTACCAAAGACTACGTCATGGCACTAAGAGCTGTTCGTACCAATGGAGATGTCATTCGTGCAGGAAAAAGAACCATTAAAGATGTGGCTGGATACAACACAGCAGGTATTCTCATTGCCTCGGAGGGAACCTTGGCTGTTCTTACTGAACTGACACTCAAACTCATTCCAAAACCAAAATACAAAAAAACCTACATGGGAATCTTTCCAAGCGTTGACAATGCCATGAATGCTGTTTTTAAATCACTCTCAGCAGGTGCTAACCCTGTAGCAATGGAATTTTTAGATGCCTTGGTGATTAAAGCACTTATTGAAAAGCTTGGTGTTAACTTACCAACAGATGCAGGTGCTGTTTTGGTTGGAGATGTTGACGGAAATGTTCCTGAAGAAGTTGCTTTTCAACTAGAAACTTTAGAAGCTTCATTTAAAGAAAATGGTGCAACAGAGTTCAGAATTGCCCAAGACGATGCAGAAGCAAAAGAGTTATGGTATGCAAGAAAAAATGCTTCACAGTCCATTACCATTTTTGGAAACAAGAAACTAAACGAAGACATTTCAGTTCCTCGTTCAATGCTTCCATCTGCTCTTTCAGAGATTTATAAACTGGGTGAAAAGTACGGCTTTAAAGTACCCTGTTTCGGACATGCAGGTGACGGAAACATTCACGTAAATGTCATGATAGACATTTCACAACTGGACGAAGGTCATAAATGTATTGAAGAGATTTTCCAACTGGTCGTTGACATGGGTGGAACACTGTCTGGCGAACATGGAATTGGTACTTCAAAAGCTCCATTTATGGGCATTGCTTTTAATGAACAAGAAATTCAAATGTTTAAAGACATTAAGAAGTCGTTTGACCCTAATAATATTTTGAATCCTGGGAAGATGGGACTTTAAATCTAATAATATTTGATTTTAACGGTGTAGTCAGTGACTACACCCCACTGAAGGGAAAAACATGAAAAAAAAACCCATAAAAATACGCCAACTCATCAAAGAGTACTATGTCTTCATTCGGGATTTTCTCTCGGCTCTTTTTGCTGACAAGCTCTCTTACTACTCTGCAAGTCTAAGTTATTACACACTTTTTTCCATTATTCCACTTTTGGTCATCATCTTGTCTATCTTTACAAACTTACCCCTCTTTGAAGATGTCTACAATGATATACAAGCCCTTCTTTTTGAAAACCTTATGCCTACCCATTCAAAAGAGATTTTAGGGTACATTAACACCTTTGTAGAGAATTCTGGTCAACTCGGAATGATGGGGGTTGTCTATGTCCTTTTTGCCTCTATGATGTTTTTTAAAAACTACGACTACATTGTTAATGACATCTTTGAATGTGAACGACGAAGTTTTTGGTCTTCAGTTACGGTCTACTGGACCCTTGTGACCTTAACTCCCATCATGCTTGTACTCTCTTTTTATGTTTCTGCACAACTGCAAGTACGACTTGATAAACATGACTTAACTGATGGTATTCACGTTTTACAAATTTTACCATTTTTCATCATTTGGTCTATTTTCTTTTTGACTTATAAAATATCTGCAAATACACATGTGTCAAAAAAAGCAGCTGCAATTAGTTCTTTTATTGCTTCTTTAGTTTGGTATATTGCAAAAAGTGGATTTATATTCTATGTACTTCATAATAAAACTTACATGAGTATCTATGGAGGGTTAAGTACCCTCCTTTTCTTTTTCCTATGGATTTACATCTCATGGGCAATATTTTTACACGGTTTAAAATTTTGTCATTTACTTGAAGATGATGAAGAGATAAATGCCATTAAGTAATTATTTACTCATAAAAGACATAAGCTCCAGAATATTGCTTTGAAGCAATGATTTTGGTTGCTTCTGCACGTGTTTCACAGAGAATAACTACCTTGTAAAGTATTTTATCACTACTAGAAGAGGGTACATCCACCACTTGCATGTTAAAACCACTAGCTTCTTCTGCGTTCATAAAACTTTTTGCATTTATTTCACTACTAAACGCAGCAACTTGAAGTTTAACCTCTTGATTACTTGTATCTCCACTAGTATACTCATTTTTTGCACTGTACATACTTTCTGGTGCTGGAGTTGTCATGGCATACTCTTTCATTGACTCTTCTTCATTGTCAGTCAAATAAGGATTACTTTCATCACAAGGTATTAATGCTTTTGCTTTCTCTTGTTTTAGACCAGTAGAAGAAGTAGCCTTTGTACCAGTGCCTTTCTCTTCAATGCTAACTTCAGCAATACCCTCTTGCACAATACCAATCTCTTTCGCAGCTTGATATGACAAATCAACAATACGATTCTCTTTAACGGGTCCACGGTCATTCACTCTGACCTCTACAGATTTATTATTTGAAAGATTTGTTACTGTCAAGATGGTTCCAAAAGGGAGTGTTCTGTGTGCTGTAGTATACGCATGCATATCAAAGAGTTCACCAGAAGCTGTGGGTTTACCTTGAAATTTCTCACCATACCAAGAGGCATCTCCAATGGTTTCAGCACAAAGAGAGAAAGAGTTTAATAGTAAAAGTGTTATGAAAGATTTTAAATACATTATTCAATCCTTAATTATAAATTTAAATATAATATCTTAAATTATATTAAATTATTAATTAAAAATTAAGAATATAGATATATATTTAAAAATAATGAAGATTTAAAACAGTTCTAAATAATTCCCACCAATAAGTAACCAACAGAGAATATGCAGTATTACAGTAAAAAGTACAGCTGTCGCACCAATGTCTTTTGCAGCTTTGGCAAGAGGGTGAATCTCTGTCGTAACCAAGTCAACAACATTTTCAACAGCAGAGTTGAGTAACTCTGCAATCATAACCATAAAATAAGTTACCAATAAAACCAATTTATACACCAATTCAAAAGGGAAAAAATAAATTGCAGGGAAAACAATTAAAGCGACAAGTAGTTCCAACTTAAAGGAGGTCTCATTTTTTATTGCATGAACAAGACCATCCAATGCATACGAAGCATTTTTAAAAAGTGTATATTTTGGTTTATTGTTCATTTTATAGTCCAAAGGTTAAAAATACTTGACCGTCACGAACATCAATTCCTTTAACAAAACCTGAACCCATCATACCTGCTTCTTTAATGTTGTAAATGGGTCGCTTAGCTATGGTCTCTGAAATTAAAAGTCCTAAAGAGTTTCTCATGTCATCGGTTAAATACTTTGCCAATGAAAAGTCATGAAACTTCAACTCTTCTACCATTGGGTTTGCCAAGTAAAGGTTTTGTGTTTTAGGGTCAAATCGTACACCTGATGCCAACTTTAAACTTCCACCAATACCTTTTGGAATAAGCATATTTGTAAAATTGAATGATGTACCAATATTCAGTTTATCAGACCCTTGTTGTCCCAAAACACTAGGGTCTGCAATCTCTACTGTTCCAAAAGTTCGACTCTCTTTTACAGGAAATTGGTTTGCCAAAGTTGTGTTAATCATTCCCATTGGAATTGCAACAGAATATCCTCTACCTTGTGGGTCAACACCAACACACGCTGTAAACAGACCTATAGATAGTCCCAGTGCCATCAACACCAATTTTTGTACCATACTTTTCATTTTTATCCTTTGTTTTTTAATTTATACCATGTTCTTCATTATAAGCTCTAATTTTACGTAAATATGCAGCCCGTTTTTTTTCACGTAGGGTCTCTCTTCTGTTCAAATGTATCTTAGCTAGAGTTTCATCTACTACTAAATATTTTTGTTTAACCATCTTTCCAATAATCTTCTGAAAAGTAGGTGCTGCTGTCTGAGAAGCAAAATAGACTTTTTTAGGTTTAATTACAAAAACACCAATGGTATATTTATGTCCTCTCCTGTCATTAGCAAAACCAAAAAAACTACTGTGATACTTCTCTACATATTTTCCTCTCTCCGAAATATGTGCCGTTCCTGTTTTTCCACCAATCTCTAACCCATCATACTGTGCTGCTGTTCCCGTTCCTCTATTAACAGTACCTTGTAACATGTCATTAATAATGTCTGCTGTATGAGAAGAGCAGGCTTGAATAGCATTAATCTCACGAGGAGGTGTAAACATTTGACTGTTTTTGTCCGTCATAAACTGAACAATCTTTGGAGTAACAGCAACTCCACCATTATTAAATGCACTGTAAGCTTTAATTAACTGCATAAAATTTGCTAACATTCCATAACCATACGCTGTATTGGCTGCATGCACTTTATGATTTAACAAATGTGCTGATTTAATTCTACCAATCAACTCTTTTGAGAGGTCAATACCTGACCGTGTAGCCAAGCCAAAATTTTTCCAACCATTGTAAAGTTCTTGTCCTGTCAATCTCCACGCAATTTTTGAAATACCAATGTTAGAAGAGTACATAATAATACCCTTAGGAGTCAATCCCTTAAAATACTCATCATCTGAAATGGTATAGTTTTTTGTAACTTGCAATTTACCTTCTAAACGAATTTGCTTGTTAATATCTACTTTATTGTGATCCAGTGCAATGGCAAGAGTTAACGGTTTAATGACTGATCCTGGTTCATAAAGATACTCTGAAAATTTTGGATGTAAAGCTTTTACATCTTTTTGTCTTATGTGTTTTGGGTCAAAACGTTCAGAAGTTGCTAACGCTAATAACTCACCTGTTTGTGAGTTCATTACAGCTGCCATGACTTCTTGTGCAGCTGTCTGCTCTTTCATCTCGTCAAGTACCTCTTCTACTTCCCGTTGAAAAGAGAGTTCAATATTTAAATGTAAATCCATACCATCCACACGAGATACTTCTTTACTCTCTGCTGTACGTAAAGAGGTTCCTAAAACATCACATTTTCCTTGAACCAATCCATTCTTCTCTGGTAATAAATAAGCACTATACGCTTTTTCTAAACCTTTTATTCCTATGGGTTGTTTGTAGTTGGCTGACTCTTTTGTCTTCATGTATCCAACCAATGGAGTCAAAAGATTTTTGTGAGGGAAATAACGTGTTTCACTAGAAGGTAAGACATCAAGACCGTAAACCAAATGAGGTTTTTTAGGGTTAAGAGGTCGAAAAATTCCCAGTTTACTCATTTTGTATGAGAGCGATTTTAAATCACTTGCCAAACGATAATCTAAATTATCACTCAATACAATTCGACCATAAATATTTTTTCCAGATTTATTTACAAATTTAGAAGCAATCTCCCTTTCACTCAATCCAGAGTAAATTGAAAAAAGTTTAATAAAAAGATTTTTCTTTTTAGGATCAATACTTCGAGTATTCACCTCAGCACGAAACTGTTTTTTACTGTAAGCAACTACAAAATTGTCAGCCGATATAATTCTGCCTCTTGTTGCTTTATTTTCAATCTTTACAAATTTATTATCAGTATGACGATCAGAACCTAATGTTTGTCCTACTGTCATTAAAAATATAAAGAAAAGAAAAAATATTCCCATAAAAAGTGCTAGGAGTATTGCTGACCTATAACGTATCATTTTATTTTCTGTGGCTTGCTGCATATTAACCTTTATTCTCTATTCCAACATAAGTAGAGCAATTTTACTATTTTTTTCACAAAATTCTGATAAAATATCTTCACTAAAACAAAAAAGAATATTAATATGATTGATAAACCCCTATTTGGCGCTACCGTTATCCTTTTAATTTTGGGATTAATTATGTCGTACTCTCTCTCAACTTATGTTGTAATGAAGTATCACTACGCAGATACACACTTTTTTATGCGACAACTTATTGCTGTCACTATTGGTATTTCTATTATGATAGGTCTCAGTAGACTCGACCCAGACAAGTGGTTTAAACCCATTGGAATGATGCTTTTTATGACCTTTCTAATTATTTTACTCATCATGCCATTCTTACCAGAAACGATTGTGCGTAATATTGGTGGGGCAAAACGGTGGATTAACTTAGGGTCAGTTTCTATTACCCCTGTTGAATTCTATAAAATAGGATTTATCATGTTTATCTCATGGTCACTGGTAAGAACCCGTTTACCTAAAGGAAAAATGGGACTAAGTTCTGAAATAAAAATTTTTATTCCTTATATTTTTGTTCTATTTATCAGTACTTTACTTATTGCTGTTTTCCAAAAAGATTTAGGTCAAACCATGGTACTCTCTTTGACCCTCATTATTCTGTTTATCTTAGTTGGGAGTAGCTTCCGATTTTTCTCCATTCTTTTTGCACTTGGTTTAGGAAGTTTTGTGCTACTCATTGTGACACAACCACACCGAATCAAAAGGGTGAAAGAGTGGTTTCTCTCACTGGACAACTCCTCTAACCGACTAGAAACCTATCAAATTTCAAACTCTTTAGATGCCATTCAACATGGTGGCTTTTTTGGACAAGGACTTGGAAATGGTCAATACAAGCTGGGCTTTCTCTCCGAAGTAAATACCGACTTCATCTTGGCTGGAATAGCCGAAGAGTTAGGATTTTTTGCCATTCTGATAATTACTTTAACCATGTTTTTTATTATTTTCAGAATTTTTAAAATTGCAGCAAAAGTAAACAATCCAACCTATTACCTCTTTTGTGTAGGCGCAGCACTACTCATTGCGTTCTCTTTTCTCATTAACTCTTTTGGTATTTCAGGAATTACACCCATTAAAGGTATTGCTGTTCCATTCTTAAGTTATGGAGGTTCACAAGTCATTGCTTCCTCTTTAAGCATTGGTATTATTTTAATGATTTCAAAAAAAGTAAATAGGAGCTAACATGAGTATTGTCATGACAGGTGGGGGAACGGGTGGTCACTTGACCATTATTAAAGCTGTAAAAGAAGAACTTTTAAACGAAGCACTTATCTACATTGGCTCTACAAAAGGTCAAGACAGACAATGGTTTGGAGAAGATAAACAATTTAAAAATACCTATTTTCTTGAAACACAAGGAGTGGTTAATCAAGGTTTTCTAGGAAAAATAAAATCCATCTCCATGCTTCTCAAAGCAACCATGCAAGCCAGAAAAATTCTAAAAGAGTCTAAAGCAAAAGTAGTTTTCTGTGTGGGTGGTTTTTCAGCAGCACCTACCTCTTTTGCTGCCATTTCATTGGGCATTCCACTTGTCATACATGAGCAAAATGCAGCCATTGGTTCACTCAACAAACTTTTACGCTCAAAATCCAAAGCCTTCATTAGCTCCTATGAAGAAGAGAGTCCTATCAAAGCTTACCCCATTAAAAAAGAGTACTTTGAAAAAACACGCATAAGAGAAAATATTAAAACCATTATGTTTTTGGGTGGTTCACAAGGGGCAAAAGCCATTAATGAATTGGCTCTGAAACTTGCACCAACACTCAAAGAGAAAAACATTAAAATCATCCATCAAGCTGGTGAAAGAAACATTGAAGAGGTTAAAAAATCTTATGAGCAGATAGGCATAGAAGCAGAAGTTTTTGGATTTACCACACAAATCTCTGACTACATGCAAGAGGCTGACTTTGCCATTGCTCGGTCAGGTGCCTCTACTCTTTGGGAACTCTCTGCCATGGCTTGTCCTGCACTCTATATTCCCTACCCTTACGCAGCTGGAGACCATCAGTTCTACAATGCTAAGTTTTTAGTTGACCAAGAGGTTGCATGGATTATGAGAGAGAGTGAACTTGACCATGAAAAAGTTCTGGCTCTTTTAGATGAAAACATGAGAGAAAAGAGTGAAAAACTTCAAAAGCTTATTGAAAAAAATGGTGCGTTACAAATTGCTGAATTGCTGAAAACATTTAATTAAAATCAATATTTGTGGTCGGTGAACCGACCCTACGGCTAAAAACCTTAATTTCTAACCCGAAATCAATCCTACTTAAACCTACTTTCGGTATAATCCCGACGCTTTTTATATTTTTCTATAAAAGAGAAGCAAATTCTCATGTAGTTATTCCTTGAACGGTTGCAGATTTATCTGTTGAAGGCTACAGTGGCATAAACCTAAAAGACTACGGTCTCTAAAAATATTATTTTTGTCTTGGTATACATATAGTTATATCTATACTAAGACTTTTGCAAGGAGCAAAATATGGTAACAATGAAAGATTTATTAGAATGTGGTGTACACTTTGGACACCAAACTAGAAGATGGAATCCAAAAATGAAAAGATTCATTTTCGGAGAAAGAAAAAATATTTATATCATTGACTTACAAAAAACACTTAGATACTTCAAATACACATATAACGTAGTTAAAGAAGCAGCATCTGAAGGTAAAACTGTAATTTTTGTTGGTACAAAAAAACAAGCTCGTTCAGCAGTTAAAGAACATGCTGAGAGATGTGGAATGCCTTACGTTTCTACAAGATGGTTAGGTGGAATGCTTACAAACTACCCAACAATGAAAAAATCAATCAGAAAATTAGAAATCATTGAACAGATGGAAGAGAATGGTCAACTTGAGCTTTTAACTAAAAAGGAAGCTTTAATGTTAACTAGAAAAAAAGCTAAACTTTCTTCTTACTTAGAAGGTTTCAGACACATGAAAAAACTCCCAGACATGCTTTTCGTTGTAGATGCTGTTAAAGAGCATATTGCTGTTAAAGAAGCAAGAAGACTTGGTATGAAAGTTATTGCACCACTAGACACAAACTGTGATCCAGATGTTGTAGATTACCCAATTCCAGGAAACGATGATGCTATTAGATCAATCAACCTTTTCTGTAAAGAGATGGCTGAAGCAATTATTGAAGGTAAAGCTGAGCTTGCTGAAAAAGAGGGTGTTGCTGCTGAAAATGCACCAGCTGCTGATGCTGAACTTGGTGAAGCAATGATGGCTCAAAAAGAAGACCCAACAGTAGTAGCTGAAACAGCTGTTCCTGCTGATGCTGAAGTAAAAACTACTGCACCTACAGAAACAGAAGTTAAAGAGATTGTTGCTGAAGCTGTAGCTGAA
>Ga0256826_1001483_pt1 | contig 14556 bp, 13 predicted proteins | sample CV79metaG_FD_185975 | JGI IMG/M metagenome (GOLD analysis project Ga0256826, IMG submission 185975) | Hydrothermal vent microbial communities from East Pacific Rise, Pacific Ocean - CV79 | ecosystem: Environmental > Aquatic > Marine > Hydrothermal vents | place: Pacific Ocean: East Pacific Rise...
AAGATGCTTAATTTTTGCTTTAACTTTACTTGCTTGGAAGTTTTCTAACAAGGCTAAAAAAACTGTATCAGAAGAAGCAAAATCAGTCTTACCAACAACATTCATCTTCTTTTTAGTTCCTTTAACCGTACCATTAAGTTTTAAAGCGCCTCTTACATCAGCACCAGTTATTGGTTTTAAAACAGCAAGTTCTTTTACATTTACGCCATATTTTATATCAAGGGCTAAAGGCTCTGGAATTAGCTTTCCTGAAGAAGTTAATTTTGCAAGGTTTGAGCTAAGTATATAAGTATAATCAACATCATCACCTTTTAAGTTGGCATCAAGATTCATGTTAAACGCAGTATGAGGAATAGTAATATTGAAATCTTTTTTCATTACTTTAGTGTTAAGTTGCCCTTTTAATGTTTCAAGCTTGATTGTTCCATCCAACTTATGTGCTGTTATGTTTTTAAAGTTCACATCAAGATTTATATCTGCACTCGCATATGCTTTTTGATTTACCATAAAAAGTAGTCTGTTTAAATCTGCCGAATCAATCTTAGCAATGATTGAAGTTGGATTTAAATCAGTGAGTTCTATATGATAAGTAGTAGCACTTTTAGCCACATCACTTTTACCATCTACTTTTAAAAATGCCAAATCACCGACAACTTTTCCTTCTGTATGGAAAGAGCTTTGAAGCTGCGTTTGCGTTAAAGGTTTTAAAGTTTTAAGCTCTTGGAGATTTACACGATACGCGATGTTAAAAGCTTGTGAAAAAAGTGAATAGTTTCCAGAGATCAATATAGTGTTATTTTTATTTAACTCCAAAAGAATCTCAAATGTGCTCATACTGAGTTTAAAAGTTTTGAGTTTAGAATCTAATTTTGTTTGTTCTATTATCTTTGCTTCTATAGTTGGTTTTAGTAAGTTATTACCAAAAGATGTAAATGCAAGGGTATAAATACCAATAGTAACAACTAAGAAAACACCTACAATCCATGATACAATTTTCATATAAAACTCCTAGAATTAAAATTTATACAATAATACTCTATCTTCATTAATTATGCAATTTTATATTAGACACCTTAAAAGTTTCCTAAGGTAACAGCTTGCAAGAGGAATCAAAAATTTTAAAATATTGTGTTAACTTTTTGGGCTACTATAATATAATCCTTGAATGTATAAAAAAATATTTATAGCAAGCTTTTTATTTTTCTCTATTATCATTGTAGCCTTTAAACTCTATTATGGAAATGAAGCCCAAGAGCAAAAAATATATAGTGTAATGGATCAAATAAAACTGAGCTTTGATTCACAATTAAAATCAGATAAAATGGATGATTTAAAAATAGCTTTATTATTGGCTCAAAACATGAGTCTCATTGATGCCCTAGAAAATGATGATGAAGATAAAGGCTATAAAATACTCTCAAATATAACTCAATCCATAAAAAACAATACAAATATATCTATTAGAGCACAAATCATCACAAAAGATTTAGATATTCTAGCAAGAAGTTGGGATGATATTTATGCAGGTATGCCAATTGGTGATTATCGAGATGATTTAAAATATTTTGAGACTCATAAAAAACCAAGAACTTCTTTAGAGATTGGGAGAAGATTAGGAGTTAAAGCTACAGTACCTATCTATAAAGATAAAAATCTACTTGGCTTCGTAGAAGTTATATCGTTTTTTAAATCAACAACAGAATTTTTGTCTTCCATAGGAGTAGATTTATATGTTCTTTTAGATATAAAATATACAGATAGTGCTGTTTTAATGCGAGAAAATTTATCTATAAAAAATTATATTGTCTCTAATCTTTCATATAACTACAACCATGTTCAGAGTTTGAATAAAATAGACTTTAAAGAATTGGCACTCTCTAAACTTGTATCTTTGGATGATAAATATATTTTCTATGATACAATGTATAATGGTAAAATGACACCAATTGGTAAATTTCTTTTTGTCCTGCCAAAAAGGTATCTTGGGTATTTTAGAAATCCTGAGGATGATATTTCATACCTTATAAATGTAACAAGAAGTTCACTCTACAATGTTGTAAAACAGCAAAAGTATGGAAATAATATGTACAAAGAGTATCAAGCTTCTAAGTTAATTCAATTTAAAAATTTAATTGCCAAGGAAGACAAACAAATATTTTTTAACGAAGCTTATAAAAAATTTGATGCCTTAAGCAAGGATGAACTTATTCAACTCATGTTAGATAAAAAAGTAGCGAAACATATAGATGGGAAAATACGATGAAAATATTATTATTGGAAGATGAATACTCTTTACGAATTAGCATTGAAGAGTTTTTGATGGATTTGGGCTATGATGTAGATGGTTTTGTGGATGGAGAAGATGCCTACAATGCTATATATGATAAAAAATATGACTTATTACTCTTAGATGTAAAGGTTCCAACACTTAATGGTTTTGAGCTATTAGAAAAAATACGCATTGACGGAAAGACAGAGCCTGCAATTTTTTTAACATCTATGACAAATTTAGATGATTTAAAAGAGGGGTATCGCTATGGATGTTGTGATTATATTCGTAAACCATTTGATTTAGAAGAGTTGGAGTTACGCTTAGAGCAAGCTTTAGTGCAGATGTCAGAAGACGATAGCTCTTGTATCGGAATAGCATGTGACATCATTTATGATGTGAAAAAAGCAAAATTGACAATCAAAAATGAAGAAGTGGTATTAAGGAAGATAGAACAAGAGATGTTAGAGGTACTGCTCAAGCATAAAAATATAGTTGTTTCAACGCAAATGTTTCAAGATGAGATATGGGGTGAATATGTTGAACCAGCTACAATCAGAGTACATTTAAATAATTTACGAAAAAAACTTCCTAGCACTGTGATAAAAAATAGACGCGGTCAAGGGTATATTATTGAAAGATAAACGCTATTCTACTAAATATGCTATTATTTACACAGCTCTTGTCTCTGTTATTTTATTGACACCACTCTTCTTTTATTTTATTTACATGAAAAATATTCATTCCATCCAAAATGAGTTGTATCTTAAAGAAAAATCTTTACTTGTCATAGGTGCTATGGAAGCCTATGATAATAATGAAGAGTATTTTGAATACCCAAGATTTAGAACATTCAAGTCTGGACTTTATGATAAAAATTTTAAACCGATATTTTCTCTTGTAAAAAATCAAATAAAGTATTTTAAAAGTGGTTATCATATAGATAATAATAACAATGCTTTTCTGATTATAAAACTACCAAAAAATCGCTATTTTGATGCAAAATATTTAGTGATTACCAATAAACTATCTTTCGCTATAGTATATGAAAAAATCATGATAATACTTTTTAGCGTCTTGGTACTTATTTTTATTTTAAGTATGTTTTTTTTACGCACATTCGCACGACCTTTTAAAAAGCTCAACATAACCCTAGATAATTTTATCAAAGATTCCATGCATGAGATTAATACACCTTTGTCCATCATCAATGTAAATATAGATCTATTTATACGAAAAAATGGATCAAATAAATATCTGAATAGAATGAAAGCAGCCACAAAAGTTTTATCCAATATATATAATGATATGGATTATCTAATAAAACATGAGAGAGTTGAATACAAAAGAGATTCTTTTGAACTGTCTCAATTTCTGAAAGATAGAGTTGATTATTTTGATGAAGTTGCATTAATGAAAAATATAAAATTGAATTTACAGTTACAAACATCTAATCTATATATCTACATTAATCAAAAGCAGATACAAAAGATTATTGACAACACCATTTCAAATGCTATTAAGTACTCACATGATAACTCTGAGATTGACATTGAAATGTATGTTCAAGATGAAAAGTGTTATCTAATTTTTAAAGATTATGGAGTAGGTATCCATAAAATCAATGATATTTTCAATAGATATTACCGAGAAAATAAAGATAAAGGTGGTTTTGGAATAGGACTCAACATAGTTCAGTCCATCATTAATGAACTTGACATTGAATTAAAAATAGAATCAACACCCAAAGTTGGAAGTCAATTTATGTATATCATCCCAAAAAAATATACACTCTCTCTTTAATTGTTAACTGGTAAATAAGCAAACCCTTCATCTTGTTTATCAATTAAACCAATACTGGCATTTTGAATAACTTTTACAAAATCAAGAACACTTTCTTCTTCAATTTTACGCTTTTCTAATCCAACCTTACAAATGTAAAATTCAACATTATATGTATTTGCTAAAGAAGCCACTCTCTTTTTTAATTCATGATAGGATTTTACTAATTTTTTATCATTTTTAAATACGGAGTGCTTAATATCTTTTAAAAAAAACTTATAAGAACCTCCATGAATAATAACAGCAACTTCTAGTTCTTTAAAAGTACTCTGATAATAAGTTTTGTTTGCCACTATTCCTTTGATCAATTTTTTCTCAAAAGTTTTCAAATCACTTGTGGTTAAGTCATATACTACTTTTAAAGTATCATCATTTGCATGTAGAGTAACAAAGAAAAGTAAAAAAATAATTGTTTTTTTCATCTTAAACCTTCTTTTATTCTGTATAAATTAATTTTTCACTTATCTTATTGCCATTAAGCTCAACATAACGCATAGGGTACATATCTAACTCAAGTGGACGAATAAAACCACGAGTGACTATTGTTTTTGTTCCTTGCAACTCTCTTACTGAGTCAACATGTGAATGTCCAGAGAGTGCTAAGATAAGATTATCGTATGCAAACAGTTTCTTTTGTGCTTCTTGAGTATTTTTCAAAACATATTTTTGAAGATCTTTTTCTTCTATATCATTTCTATAGTTTGTATATGGATGATGACTTACCATAAGTGTTGGCTTTCCCTTATCAAGTATAGAGCGAGCAAAAGCGAAGGTCTCTTCTGTATAAATTCCATTGTTTGAGTTTTCAACACAACTATCAAGTCCAAGAATATAGTAGCCATTCTTCTCTAAAACCCAATCTTTCCCTTTTACTATTAAAGACTTATCTGAACAAAACAGTTCTTGAAACTCTGGGAGTCTAATAGCGTCATCATTTTCAGGACTAGACTCTTTGTTACCTCGAACAGCAAAACTTGGACAGTAGAGTTCTCCTATAATCTCTTTAAACTTTAAGGCATCACTATCTTTAGGATCTAGATTATTAAAATTATCCCCACCAAAAAGAACAAAGTCTAGATCTTTATAATTTTCATTTATAAATGAAACCATTAGTTCCACAGCATCTATACTGTTCTCATCACTTAAATCCATATGAGAATCTGTCACATGAATAAACTTTAAATTTTGTTCACTTTTAGCCGTAGCCATTAATGGTAAAGCACTCATTGCTAATGCACTTTTTATAAAATTTCGTCTTGATATTTTTTTCATTAAATTATTACCTCTATACAATCAGACTACTACTATATCATAAAATTAGAAATAAAAATTCTAGTGAGATTGACACCTTTTCATAAAATAACTTCTAATAAATATACATTTTGCGTATAATTTACACTCTTTTGCTACTATACAAGGTATGAATAAGACGATAAAACAACTTAAAGAAGAAATTTCAAAACAAGTTATTGGTCAAGAGGGGATGATTGATGCTCTTTTGATTGCATTATTTACAGAAGGGCATGTACTTTTAGAAGGTATGCCAGGTTTAGCTAAAACTACTGCTGTTCATGCTCTCTCCTCAGCCATTCAGTTGCAATTTAAACGCATTCAGTTTACTCCTGATTTACTTCCCTCAGACATTATTGGTGCAGAAATTTATGACCTTAAGTCTGGAAATTTTAAGATTAAAAAAGGGGCTATATTTACAAATTTTTTACTCGCTGATGAGATAAATCGTGCTCCTGCAAAAGTACAATCTGCCTTACTTGAAGTTATGCAAGAAAAACAAGTAACCATCGGTGATACTAGCTATAAAGTACCTAAGCCTTTTTTAGTTTTAGCAACACAAAACCCTATTGACCAAGAAGGAGTATATGCCCTTCCTCAAGCACAACTTGATAGATTTATGTTCAAGATAATCGTTACGTATAACTCTGAAGAGGAGGAGTTAGCAATAGCTACTAAAGCAACAGAAGGTGGTTTTGAAATAATTAATCCTCTTATCTCAGAAGAAGAATTAAACAATATAAAAGAAGCAGTAAAAAACATTCACATTGATGAAGAATTAAAGGCTTATATAGTACGGCTTATCTTTGCAACACGAGATCCTGCAAAGTACCATTTAGAACACTTGCAAAAGTATATAAAGTTTGGGGCAAGCCCAAGAGCAAGTATAGATATGATGAAAGCAGTTAAAGCAAGAGCATATCTTAGAGGCAATAGTTTTGTTTCTCCAAGTGACATTGTACTTTGCATAAAAGATGTTTTGCGACACCGAATAGTTCTCTCCTATGATGCGATTGCAGACAGAGTAAACGCAGATACAATCATACAAGGCATTTTAGAGGGGATAGCTGTTCCTTAAAGGATATGCAAATTATGCAAAGTTTACTCTCTTCAAACAAACCCCTCACAAAAATACTCATACGAACACAACAAGAAATTTTTAGCTCTAAGACAGGAGAAAACACAACAAAATCACAGGGCTCCGGCTATGATTTTGTACACTTAAAAGAGTATGAAAGTGGTGAAAATGTAAAATATATAGATTGGATGATAAGTTCAAAATACAACAAACCCTATGTAAAAGTATTTCAAGAGCAAAAAGAAATACACATGCTGATTGTACCTCTTTTATGTGCTTCTGTTCATTTTGGAGTAAAAATTTTAAAACAAGATATTATTGCAGAAATTTGTGCACTTCTCTCATTTGCTTGCATAAAACAAAATGATAGCTTTTCAAGTTATATCAGTAATGATGAAACTTTTTTGTGTACTCAAAAAAGCAAATCTATCTTCGATGTAAAAGAGTTAGTGCAAAAAACATTTGAGTATAAAACCTTACATAAAGGTATGAACTACCAAACACTTTCAAGAGTATTATATATGCACGAAAGAGAAAAATCTTTACTCTTTTTAGTAGGTGATTTTTTTCATACAGACTCTTTTGATGTTCATGCTTTAGCTAGTAAACATGAACTTATCTGCATTATTGTAAGAGATAAATTTGAAGAAGAACCTGACTCTTTAGGCAAACTCCATCTCACAGACCCCTACTCAGGTAACTCCTCTTTTGTAGAGCTAAACACCAAAGCAAGTGCAAAAATAAAACAAGAAGTTTTAAGAGCAGATACAATTTTTTTTGAAAAGCTCAGAAGAGTCGGAGTTCGATTTATAAAAATTTATACAGATGAAAATCCTGCAAGTAAAATAATGACTTTAATGAGTCATCTCTCGTGAATAATTTTCAGTTTGAGTATCCTTTTGTTCTAGTTTTTTTTCTCTTATATCTCGTAATTACTTTTGCTTTTAAACGCAAAGAACAGACTTACTTTATTCCAAATTTTGTAGGAGTTCTTCCTTCCATAAAGAGAAAAAAAGATGTTAGGAGGAGCTTAAAGATTTTCATAATACTCTTAAGTATTATTGATCTTGCTAGTCCTATACAAAAGTACAAAACTATTGATACAACACTTCACACCCTCGATATAATTTTAAGTTTAGATACAAGTGGTTCTATGAGTCTTGTTGGATTAAACCCACTTGATTACAATCAAACCAGGCTAGATGTAGTCAAAAATGTTGTAAAGGACTTTTTAAAAACACGCCAAAAAGACAGGATTGGGCTTGTCGTCTTTGGCAATAGAAGTGCAGTCGTTTCTCCTTTAAGTTTTCATTCAAAATCACTTTTAAACTCTTTAAACAAAATAACTACAGGAATAGTAGGAAAAAGTACTGCACTTATAGATAGTCTTGTGCAAGCTAGTAAACTTCTCAAACACTCTTCGAGTTCCTCTAAAATTATCATTTTACTAAGTGATGGTGATGACACTGCAAGTAAAGTTCCCTTGGCAGTCGCCTTAAATATTGCTCAAAAACAAAACATAAAAATCTATACTATTGCTATAGGAGAGAGTAATAATAATTTATTAAAGATTATCTCTCAAGAAAGTGGTGCAAAAAGTTTTGTCGCATCAAATACACAGAATCTCAAGGAAATTTATAACACAATAACGGCACTAGAAGCTACAACTCATAATCAAAAGAAGATTACAAATCTCCGCTATTTATATCACTACCCACTCATACTTAGTCTATTTTTACTTTTAGTTCTCATGTTTTTACAAACAAAAACTCAACATATTGGCATATTTTCAAAAAAAATTTTAAAAGAAATTACACTTTATCCAGAACTTACAAAATACTTAGCAGAAAAAAAACTACTTTTCATTGTATTGATTTTATTTCTGCTGGCTCTTTGGCAGCCACTCTTTTATGTGAAGCGAAACTCAAAGCAAAATGATGTGTTCCCTTTGGTAATAGCTCTCGATATTTCAAGTTCTATGGCAAAACAAGATTTTTACCCAAACCGTTTAACTTTTGGAATTAAAAAGATACAAACTTTTCTACAAGCATCACAAAATCTTCGCACATCCCTTTTGCTTTTTAGTAGAGATGCTTTCATCGCTTCGCCTTTAAGTGAAGATATAGGCTCACTTGAGTTCGTTCTCTCTAATCTTTCTCTTAGCTTTAAAAATGGAAGTAATCTTTTTTCAGCTCTTGAGGGTGCAGAGTATATTTTGCATGATTATAAAGCCAAAAACATTCTTGTAATTAGTGATGGAACAAGTAGCCAAAACTTTTTGCAAGAGGCAAAATATCTTCAGGAAAAAGGGATAAAACTCTTTGTATTATATCTTCGCAAAAATATTTCGCAAAGTACGGCACTAAAAGAGTTAGCTATCTACAGCGATGGCACATTTGTAGAAGCAGGTTATTCCAATGCAGACATGAAAATTCTATTTCAAAAAATTAGCCAAAATTCTCAAAAACAAGAAATACCTTACAATAATAAGAGCAAAAAAGAGTCTGTGCAACTTTTTTATTATCCACTTTTTATAGCTATTTTCTTACTATTTTTTACTTTTACACGAGAATATGAGTTCAAAAGAACAAATTTCTCCTTGCTCTTTATAAGTTTACTACTTTTAAAGGGAGTGCAAATACCTCTAAACGCAGGCTTACTAGATTTTAGAAATATAAAAAGTGCAAAGGAGTATTATAATAAAGGAGAGTATCAAAAAAGTATACAAATCTACAGCTCTCTTGAGCAAACCAATGGCATAAAATACAATCTTGCGAATGCTCTTTACAAGGCACAGATGTATAAAAAAGCCATTAAAACATATAAAAATATTATGCCAGAAAAAGCGAAACAGCAAGCTATAGTTTATTATAATATTGCAAATGCCTATCTTCATCTTCACAAGTATAAGTTAGCCAAACGCAACTATATTTTATCTTTAAAGCTAGATAATGATACCATGGCACAAGACAACTTAAATGCTTTATTACTTTATTTACAGAAAAAACAACATCCAAAAAAATTTATAAAAGACAAATATAAGCTTCCACAAAAAATAAGTGCTTATGCCAAAGAACCTCAAAGTAAGATAAGTTCACACTACAAAATTCAACTTACAGAACTTGTACCAAATGAGCTTCAAAAATGGAAAGAAGAGATTAAAGAAGAAAAGCCTCTTATATTTTTACAAAAAATCAAAACAAATAGGAGTAGTCAATATGCGAATAAAAATGATTAGAATTTTACTACTTTTATGTTTTTATACTTTTGCACATGCTATTACAAATGACTACTCCTTGGAAGTAATTCTTAACAAGAAAAACATTTATCTTGGTGAGAGTGTCAAAATGGCACTCAAGTTTAGCTATAAAAATGCGGAAGATTATAGACTCAAAGATGTAAAAATAGCATATTTCACAGTAAAAGAATTGGATTTTTTTGACTACAAAGAGAACAATAACACTTTTGTAGAGAAAACAAACTACTTACTCACACCACAAAAGAGTGGTCTATTTACACTCGGAGATTTTATCATGGATGTAGAGGTACTTACAAAAGAGTATAAAGATTTTGATAACAGAAGCAAATATACAAAAAAGTTTTCTATATCCTCAGATAGTGTAAAACTTCATGTACAAAAGTTACCAAATAATATTTCAGTTCTTGGAGAGTACACAATTGATGCAAGTGTTGATAAACATAAAGTTTCTGCAGGAGAGGTAGTAACTCTAACACTTAACCTCCAAGGCATTGGAAATATTAAAAATTTAGACACTTTAAACTTACATATTCCAAATGCGACTTCTTACCTTGTAATGAGTGCTAAAAGTAGTAAAAAACATCTTTTTAGCAAAACATTTGAAATTATTGCGGATGAGTCTTATACTATTCCTCCATTTGAGTTACACTATTTTGATAAAAACTTAAACATTGTACGAACTACGCAGAGCAAATCTTTTTTTATAGAGCTAGACAACACTTGTAAGACACAAACGCAGTCTAATCATTTCAAGATAATAAATAAAAAAAGTCACACTTTTTATATAGAAATTTTAAGTGGTTTGTTTCTTATCCTTATGTATATGTTTTACAAAATTAATGTTAGAGGAAAGAAAACTACTTTTCTTTCCTCTCTAAAAAATACAAAATCTCAAGACAAATTGTACAAGAAACTTGTCGTTCACTTAGGTAAAAACAGTGAGTTAGACGAACTAATATATCTTTTAGAATCAAAAGACACTAGTCATTATAAACAAAATAAACATCTTGTTATGAAATTAGTAAAGAGAAACTTTACAGAAAAACAACCTTAATAGATATAAATAAAGTTGATTTTACATTAATTTTACAATTATCAATTATAATTATGCTGAAATTTAAAATGGAGGGGACAAGAATGAAAAGAAAAGTGATTTTATCACTACTTGCAACTGCTTCAATATTTGCTGCTGATTACAGTAGCGTTATTGAACATCCAAACGCAAGTAAGATGATTCAAAAAGATTTACTTGCACCAGCAAAAACATATGTAATGCCAGCAGGTTGTATAACAACGGATACAGATGCTATTGCTAGAGGTAAATTTATTTTCCATAATCTAAACGGAAAAAAAGCGAAAAAGAATCCACCTAAGGGTTTAGCACGCAAACAAATGAAACCAGGAAAAACATACCTACCAGGAAGTAAAATTCCTGCAAAACAGTATGGTAACTGTGTAGCATGTCATAACATAGAAGGTGCAAGAGGGGCTGGTAATATTGGTCCTGATTTAACAGGATACAAAGACATGTTTATGGCTACAGGTGTAAGAGATAATCAATTCGTGTACCAAAAGATTGCTGATCCACGTATCGATAATAAAAACACACACATGACAGTAAACTTAACTACAAAGTTATTTACTCCAAGAGAAATATGTGATATTACTTCATATATAGTATCAAAAAAATAAAAGGAAATTAAATCATGGAAAGAAGAAATTTTTTGAAGAACGTGGGTGCAGCTTTAGCTGTAAGTGCCGTTATTCCAACGATAAGTTTTGCAGGTTCGGCTCCTAAAGGTGCAAATAACATGTCTTATAAAACTGCACTTGATGCAATTACTGGGGGGAAAACTCCTAAAGAGTCTCCAAAAGTTAAACTAAAAGCTCCAGAAATTGCAGAGAATGGTGCTGTTGTACCAGTCACTGTTAATGTTGAATCTCCAATGACTGAGAAAGATTATGTAAAATCTATTCATATCTTATCAAGTAAAAATGGTAATGCACGCACAATAGATGTTAATTTAACTCCTGCAAATGGAAAAGCAATGTTTTCCACTCGTATTAAACTCGGTGGCACTCAAGATATTTTTGCTGTTGTTGAACTAAGCAATGGTGATTTTTTAATCGCTTCTCAAAGTGTAAAAGTAACGATTGGTGGGTGTGGTTGATATTCAACCGAACTATAAATAGAAAAATAATTAAATAAGGAAGTAAAATGAAAGCTAGAAAATCACTCATCAAAATTAAACCTAAAAAGTTTAAAAATGGTGATATCGTTAAAGTAAGTTTTATGGTTATGCATCCTATGGAAACTGGATCTCGTAAAAACAAAAAAACAAAAAAACTTATCCCTGCTAAGTATATTAATAGTGTAAAGTTTAACTACAACGGTAAAGAGATCACAAACATGACTGTTTGGGAGTCATTATCTGTAAATCCAGTATTTACAACTTACATGAAAATCACTGGTAAAGGTAAGCTAACTGTTACTTACACTGATAATACTGGTGAAGTTAATGAAAAAAGTAAAAAGATTAAACCAAAAGGATAGGTTATGAAAATAGGAATTAAAATAGCATTGTCTGTTGCTCTTCTCTCATCACTATCTTTTGCAGGTGAGCAGTTTGCAATGAGTGATTCTGATCGTGCAATGTATGCTGAAATGTTAGAAAATAATCCAGCAGATCTTATGGTTGCAAATGGGGAAGAACTTTTAGGTGAATTTGTTGGAGGGGATGCAGGACTCGCTACATTTTTTCATGTAAGTGAAGATGATTTACCAGCATATATAGCAGGTTTTCCTCGTTATTTACCAGAATTTAAACAAGTTGTTGGACTTGACCAAGCACTTCAAGGTGCTATGAGTAAAAATGGTCATAAGCCATTTAAACTTAAAAGTACAGATATGTTTGACATGGATGCTTATGCAAAATCACTTGCAAATGATGAAAAAATTCAGATAGATGTGAATGCAAATAAGCAGATAAAACAAGCATATGCATTAGGTGAAAAAACATATATGACAGCTCGCGGTGGTCGTGGGCTCTCATGTAACTCTTGTCATTCAACTGATATAGTAGGGAGTGTACTTAGAACACAACCTTTACCAGATTTAACATCTAAAGGCGTTGCAGTCGCTGCAACTTGGCCAGCATATAGAATGACAAAGTCTTCTTTAAGAACTCTACAACGCCGTTTTCAAGGATGTATGAAAAATGCACTTTTAAAAGTTATACCACTTGGCTCACCTGAAATGGTAGCACTAGAAGTATATCTAACACAAAAAGCAAAGGGTAGAGAGATAGCTATACCTGGGTTAAAAAGATAACATTATGGATATTTCAAGAAGAGATTTTATGCATATCGCTGCTATTTTTGGACTTGGTGCAGCAACGGCTGCCATGGCAAATCCAAACTCAGGTGCTAATTTATCACTGAGTGATATCTATGACTTTAATGCAAAAGGTAATTTTACACTTTTGCATATGTGTGATATTCATGCACATATTAAGCCCTTATACTGGAGAGAACCATCAACATTGATTTCAGCTCCAAATTTAGTAGGAACACCTGGATTTTTATGTGGTGATGCTTTTGCAAAACATTATGGTTTAGAGCCAAGCAGCCTTGATGCTTATTTTGATACTTATGTTGATTTTGAAGCATTAGCAAAAAAATTCGGAAGAATGGGTGGAATAGCACATATAAAAACATACTTAGACCATGTAAGAAAAGAGAGAGGAAATGAAAATGTTCTTTTCCTTGATTCTGGAGATACTTGGCAAGGTACTGGAGTTGCTCTTAAAACTCGTGGTGAAGCTATTGTAAAAGCACAAAACTATCTTGGTGTTGATGTTATGGTTGGACACTGGGAATTTACTTACGGTAAAGAGAGAGTTAAAGAGCTCATCGGTATGCTTGATGCAAAATTTATCTCTCAAAATGTTGTAGGAAATGACCCTTTTGCAGATGAGTATGAAGAGCTTATATTTGAACCATATACTATAGAAGAAAAAGGTGGAGCAAAGATAGGAATCATTGGACAATCATTCCCATTTACTTCTACTGCAAATCCTAAAGAGTTTACAGAGGGTTGGAGTTTTGGTCTGAGACTAGAAACACTTCAAGAATATGTAAATGAACTTAAAAATGAGCACAAAGTTGATTGTGTTGTTGTTCTTTCTCATGATGGTTTTAGTGTTGATCAAGAAGTAGCTAGAAAGGTTAAAGGAATCGACTTTATTTTAAGTGGACATACTCATGACCCTTCCCCTCAACCTATTACTATAAATGGAACTGTGATAGTAATCGCAGGAAGTCATGGTAAGTTTATAGGTCGTCTTGATATCAATGCGAAAAATGGAAAAGTGATTGATTATGAGTACAAGCTTGTTCCGATGGCATCAAATATGATTCCAGCAGACCCAGCAGGTCTGAAACTTGTAAACGAACTCTACAAACCTTTTGATAAAGAGTTCGGTGAAGTTCTTGGTAAAACAAAAAACATACTTTACAAACGCGATACATTTTTCTCAACTTTTGATCAGTTGATAAATGATGCCATCATGGATGAAATGAAGTGTGACATCTCATTCACTCCAGGATATAGATGGGGAACAACTGTTTTAGCAGGTGATGACATACTGATGGATAATGTTTATGAGATGTGTGGTATTACTTACCCTGAGGTTTATACATTTGAGCTCAAAGGTGCAAAAATAGCGACACTTTTAGAAGATATCGCAGACAATGTTTTCAACGCGAACCCTCTGTATCAACAAGGTGGAGATATGAGCCGTTTAGGTGGTGCAACAT
>Ga0256826_1001484_pt1 | contig 14555 bp, 6 predicted proteins | sample CV79metaG_FD_185975 | JGI IMG/M metagenome (GOLD analysis project Ga0256826, IMG submission 185975) | Hydrothermal vent microbial communities from East Pacific Rise, Pacific Ocean - CV79 | ecosystem: Environmental > Aquatic > Marine > Hydrothermal vents | place: Pacific Ocean: East Pacific Rise...
TTAAATATCTCTTTATTAAAAATTTTACCAATCATATATTTTGAAAATTCCATATCTCTAGCAATTACACCTTTTATTCCATTTCTGAAAGAAAAATTAATGAACTTTACATAATTATGTATATCTTTACTATAAATAATAAGTTGAGAAAAAAATTCTTTATATCTTTCATTTAACCAATTATTCATATACTCTTTACTTTTTTTATCTAAAGAAATATAAACTTCACGTATTTCATTTAATAAAACTTCTTTTTCATTAAGAAATAAAGATGAAGAAACTAATCTAGAAAGAGAAGCTTTTAAAAAATCTATTTGATTTTGAAACTGAATAGAAATAAGTGTATTTAGAAAATTATGATAAAAGTTTGGAGTATAATGCACATACCCTGTACTCCAACGATGATGAATATATGCTTTAACATCAAAATTCATAACATCAATTTGAATAGGCTTAACTATTTTAATAAATAAATTATCTAACTTTTCCCATCTATTATTTAATCTTTGAATAAAATTTTTATTAAAAAATTCTTCGTCTCCTTCTAAATTAGTATAAGAATATACACCTCTTGCCTTATTTAAGATAATTTTTGTATTAGGAAGATTTTTCCTTATAAAAGTTGAAAATAAATACATACTTTCTTTTAATTGCTCATCAGTTGGGACAAAAATATTATTAGAAATTAAATTTTTTTTAAAAAAATCTGATTTTGAAATTTTCCATTCATTAACTGTTAAAAAAGATTCTTCAAGCTGAATAGTTTTAAATCTACTATCTGCAAAAAAATCTACCACAATCATACTTGGTTGAGTCTGTATTAAATTACTCAAAAAAACTTTATTTAATTCACTTTCTGTTGATTTTCTATCCCATCCTTCTAAAGGGTATAATTCATCAGATTCATATGAAATAGCACTTGACATTAAACTCATAATAGTTGTTTGATTTTGAAATGCCACAATATTAAAAAAATCTTTGTAATTTTCATTAAAATAACTATTAAAAATATCCCGTGTTACACAAGAACCAAAAACTGCTATATCGCAAGTAGTTGAAGGCTTTACTATATTGTTTATAATTTTCATTTACATAACCTTCATTAAAATTTAAATACTTTTTCTACAATTCGTTCTGTAGCTTTTCCATCATCTTTAGGCAGATATTTTCTTTGAAACTCACTATAATCAATAGAAATATCTTTAACAGAAAGTATTTCTTTATATAATTCTTCTTCTGTTTTAACAATTGAACCAGGCAAATCTTTATCATAATCTAAATAGAAACCTCTTAATTCATCTCTATAGATTTCTAAATCATAAGCATAAAAGATAATAGGTCTATTTAAAGTAGCATAATCAAAAAATACAGAAGAGTAATCAGTAATAAGCATATCGCTTACTAAATATAGTTCTTGAATATCAGAAAATGATGATACATCTTTAATTCTCTCTTGCTGACTACTATCTAATTTGATATTCTCTTTAACTAAAACATGTAATCTTAATAGAAGAATATACTCCTCGGGAATCTTTTTTAAGAAATTATCAAAATTTAATTCTAACTCCATCGTAAATTTATTCCCCTTCTTTTTACTATTATCTCTAAATGTAGGTGCATATAAAATTACTTTTTTATCTTTTGAAATATTCAACTTTCTTTTTATTTTTCTAATATATTCATCATTCTTTGCTTTATTGATTAAAATATCATTCCTTGGATATCCTAATTCTAATATCTCTCCCTCATATCTAAATGCTGACCTAAATTTTTCTGTGGCATAAGGACTCTGAGAAAGTAATAAAGACCACTGATTTTTTGCCTGTTCAACGCGTTCGACATATCCATTATCTCGACCATGAATACTTTCTAAATCAAATAACATTTTTTTGATTGGAGTTCCATGCCATGTCTGTAAGTAAACTCCTTTTTTACGTCGTGTAATATAAAAGGGGAAATTTTGATTATTAACCCAATATTTTGATGTAGCTAAATAATAATAATACTGAAATGATAAACGTTCAACTACTTTACAATTATTAGGAAGATTATAAATCTTTCCATTTTGAACCCAAATATACTCTTGATTAGGATATTTTTTTAATAACTCTTCAAAAATATATCGTGGAGCATCCCCATATTGCAGACCTAAACCACTTTCAAAAACTACTCTATTTTTTAAAGGAAGTTTTTTCATTACCTTATAAAGCTTTTTCATTAGAGGAAAATAATGCTTTCCTTTTCTAAAGCGTTTAAAAATAAGTTGTATAAACTCATTTTTAAGAAAAGAATCTATAGGATGATATTTAACTTCAAACTTTTCAATCTCCTCTTTAATTCGTTTATTATTATTGGTGTCTTTATACTTTAAAAATTGCTGGGACTTCTTTTTATTCTCAGAAGTCATCTTAAAATTATTTGTAATATAATAAAGAAGGCGATCCAAGATATCCTCTTCACTTCGTACAATATCCCCAGGTAAATCTTCATTAATATCTAAATGAGAAGGATATTTTCCTAAAAACCTTTCGGTATCAAACTGATAATAAATAACAGGTTTTTCAAGGAAAGAGAAATCAAATGCAACACTAGAATAATCGGTTATCATTAAAATACTCTCTTTAAGTAATTGCTGAACATTAACTTCTCCTTGAGATATTACCTTGATTCCATCTAAAGTAAATGTATCTACAAATTTTTGCATATTAGGATGTAAACAAAAAACTATTTCTAAATTATTTTCTTTAGCTAAAGAGATCAATCGTTGAGATTCTAATAATGATTTATATCTATGATAATAATCAGAAACTATAAAAGTATCATAATTTCCAAGCCAATCACGCCATGTAGGAATAATTAAAATATTTCTTTTTAATGTTATATCATTTGCAAAAAGTGTATCAAAACGAGAAAGTCCTGTTACTTTAACCTCATCATCCATATAAGCTAAATCATCTATAGCAAATTTTTTCTCTTTTTCTGAACTTACTAAAAACATATCTACATTAAAATTATCAACTGCCTTTCCATAGATATTGGCTATATTTTTTGTACCAAATACACCATGTTGAATAAAAATTTTCTTTGCATTAATTTCTTTTTGAAACTCAGTATGGGTTAATGGGAGAAGATAGTATGGATTATGAGATGCAATCAAATGAGTAGTCCTAGATAATATCTCAAAATGTTCCTTACTTCTATAATTTACTAAATTTCCTAATTTTTTGACATTTTCATACTCAATAGATGAAAAATCAATAACATAATAAACCTTTTTCTCTGGAAAATTTTCACGCATATACTTAAAAAAATTATAACCTGTATCTTGTGCTTTAAATGGCTGTTCTCCTACCAACCATACTGGTTCTTTTTTCTTTCTATTTTTTATATTTTGATATGTATCAAAAAGTTCTTTATTAACCTTTTCAACAGTAAATGATATATTTTTTCCTTTAAAAGTAAAATAAGGATTAATAAAAGTAATATCATCATGCACTATCTGTAGAACCTTTGCTTTTTTACGTACAAAATAACCTGGATTCCCCACTCTTTTTTCAATTAAATTTTTAAAATTTGGGAATTGAAAACCTAAAAATAAATCATAGGTATCTTCTTCAAAATCAAAGTTAGAAAAAAAGAGTTCATCTTTAAAAAAGTAATTAAAATTTCCATTTTTTCTGTGTATCTCTCGTCTTTTAAGAGATGATGTAAATACTTTTCTAGTTCTCCTCCCTTTCAATATAATAACAATTGTTTCTGCTTTATTAGAATAGGATTGAATTGAACCACCAAGTACTATACTTCCTTCCTTAAAAATCAACTCTTTTAATTTTATCTTTAAGTTTACAGGTATTGGAGTTTTTTTTGCTTCTTCTACTGTACGAACTAATATAGAAAAATTATTATTTAGGGTTAAATAAGGATAAATTTCTATATTAGAATAAGAGACCAATTTAAATTTAGAAAATTTTGTATCTTTAAATTTACCCAAATAAATACTCTTATCACTTGTAACAGTAAGAGAAAATTGATTAAAATGATACATATAATCTAAAAGAGTAAGTACTTTACTTGTTGTAGACCAACTCATAGAATTTAATATTTCCAATATATTATTTCTATTTTTAACAGTATGAAGACCTGAAATTTTAAGATTAATTTTATGAGAGAAATTTTCACTTATGGCTTTATATGGAACTTCACAAAAATAAGATCCTTTTTTAAATTTCATATCAACTTCTAATAATGAATTATTATTAAAAAGTACAATTTTTATAGGTTTAAAGGTAGCACTAAATATAAATATAAATTTTATTTTTGTATCGGTTTGAACTATTTCTACTTTTCTTTTCATATTAATCCTCAACTAATCAATATAGATATTATACAAGAAAAAACTGATATTCTTTATGGTACCATTTGGTTAGTATAAATTAAATTAGAAAAGGTATTTAAAGATATGTTACATAGAATATATTATATAATAGGAAGAGTTTTTGAATCTAAAAAAAGATGGGAACTTGCTCTAAAACTTTATCTTAAGATTCCATATAATGCTAAAGTAAACTATAGAACAGCCTTTTGTTATAAAAAGAGAAGAGATTATGGAAATGCTATTTTTTTTTTTAAACAAGCCATATCCAGACAAGATGACAAGATTCATTGGTATTTAAATTTAATTGAAGTATTATTAATTCTAAAGAGAGAAGAGGAGGCTATAGAGTATTTAAAAGAATCTTTGAAATTGAAAATAAATAATAAAAACAAAAAGAGAGTAGCTCTATTTAGAAAAAAAATTCAACAAGGTATACAAGAGCTTGATACCTTTGTAGATACTATAGAGATGGTAGATTCTGAATATTTGAAGATAGATATAGTAGGAAATATGAATGATTTTAATTCAGAATCACTTCAATTAGAATTTACCAATAGAAAAAATGGCTTAGATATACTATCTAGTTCTTATTTAGTAGATTTTAGTAGTATAAAGATAGATGAAAATGGTTTATTTCGAGCTATAGCAATGATTTCTTTAAAAAAATTTCAAATTGAAAATGAAGTAATAAATTATACATGGGATTTTTATATAAAATCAAATAAGAAAAAAATAGCTTTAAAATATTTTGAAAAAATAAATAGTTTAATCAAATATCAAAACATTGATTTAATTCCATACCAAACAAAAAGCAGAACTTTAGCGATATTATCTATTAGAAAAGAGTCAAAATTTATAGACTCTAAAAAAACAGATATTACATTGGTCATATCAAGAGTAGATGAAGAGGCTTTTTTTATTAAAAATACGATTACATTGGCAAATATATTGGTCTCATTAGATTACAATGTTACGATACTTTCCTTAGATTTAAAAGTTAACTCAAACAAGTTTGCAATCTCTCCAAAAGTCAACTTTGATTATATCTCTACTTCTATGTTATATCATAGTGATAAAAATATAGATTTTACAAGTTCAGATATAATTCCTTCTGAGGAATATATAGAAAAGCTAAATGAATATCTTCTAAAGATAGATACTGATATATTATATACTCCTATTTTTGGAGATTTTATTTTGAATCAAATTCTAAATATAACCTCGGGATCAACCTTAAAAATAGTTGCAGAGTATAATAAGAGAAGATATAATACATATATAAAGTTGCTAGAAACAGAAGATGAAATATCTATAGATACTATTACAGATAGAGTTCAGACAAAACATTTTTTTGATAATATAGATTTAATTTCAGCAGTCCACATTATCTATCCCGAAGCAAAACCTCTTTTTAGAGAGATAACTGATAAACCAATTATTGCAACATTCTCAAATGAAGAGAGTATAATTCAAGAGTGGAAGAGTCATTTACCTAAATTAGATAATAATAAAGAAGAGGAAGATTTATTATTTTATTAATAAATCCAAAACTTCTTGCCATACTTTTGCTTTGTCAGCTTTATTTGAGGATATAGAGAACCCTTTTAATCCATTATTGTTTCTATCTATAAACTCTTTTTTATCTACTATATCAACTGATTTAATATAATTTTCAAGATTAATATCTTTATCTTTAAGTGCATCATAGTTTAATATAACCTTTGTATCTTTTGGGATAACCTCTAATATGTTGTTAAATATAGTCAAATTAACTGCTGAAAAATATAGAATATCACTACTTATATTGGTAAAATATTTTCTGACTATAGGTATAAAAGAGTTATGGACTATAGCTTTTGGATTATAAATATCTAGAGGTAATATCCCTTTTTTTCTATGTATATAATTTGATAGATACTCAAAGTTTATACTCTTTGAAATAGGTATATTATTGGCAATACTCAATACATCCATAACAATAATTGTAATAGAGTATCCTATTTTAGCAACTACATTTGCTAGTTCAATAACATTTTGTGTCTCTTTATCTTTGTAATCAATCCTAAACATTACAAATAGTACAGAGGGTGGGGTAGTTGAATTTTGTAATTTGGTAGTTTTACGAATTGCTATAACTGAGTAACTTTGATACTTTGTTACATAAGGTATAAAATCATAATTTAAACTTTTAAATATTTTCTCTTCTTTATTATAATATTGAAGACGATACTCTCTATTTGCAATCCCAAGAAAAAAATCAAAAGTGTAAATTAGTATATCACTCTCAATCATTAATTTGTTTAATGGTAATATAAAGGATAGTTGAATAAATCCATTACTAAATTGTTTTACTTTAGAACTTTTAAACTCTTCTACTCTTATATTACTATCTAACGGAGATTTTCTACTTTTTAATATTAGCAACTGTTCTGAAATTTTTGTAATATCAGAGTCTAAAAAGCCAATAACCTCAATTTGTAAATCTCTATTATTTAATTTAATTACCTCTTTTATAATATAGTTCTCTATTTTACAATTTATCTTTTTATGTTCTAAAATAGAGTTGAAAACACGTTCAGAATTTTTATTATCAATATTTTTAAAAAATTTCAATCTTCTATCTTCATACTTTTCATTAACTTTCCATCCAGCTCTTGTAATCTGTTTTATACTATCAATAGTCTCTTTAATACTATAACATATATCAGCAGGAAGGTCTTTTTCAAAGTCAATATATTGTTCTCCACCTCTAAGTTTTAACATATCATCAAAATCAAATGGAACATAGATAACAGGCTTATTTTGGTATAAGGCATCAAAAGAGACAGAAGAGTAATCAGTAATAAGCATACCACAATTTAAAAGTAAATCTTGAACATTATCACCATTTTTAAACATAATATTTTTACTATTTATTGTAAATTTATCTATAAATCTTGCAAGAATTATATGTATAAAAAAATGAATAATAATATTATTTTCTTCAATATAATCTATAAATTGTGTATTCGTTAATAAATTATTCCAAAAGTTAAAATATCTACTCTCTAAGAAAACCTCTGAAGTTACTTTTTCTAAATTATTTCTATGTGTTGGAATAATTAAAATGGTATTGCTACGATTTTTTTCATTATAGAGTCTATCCCATCTTGGAAGACCATTTATAATAACTTCATCACTTTCATAGTGTAGATGTTTTGTAATAAAACTTTTTTCTAATTCTGAACTAACATTAAAAAAATCATAATCTCTAACCTCTTTTCTAACAGCATTCATAGATGTTGTAGTAGCAATAACACCATGTTGAAGAAATACACGTAAATAAGATTGATATTTGTTTTTATAATTGGTGATAGTCTCAATTTTAGGTATTAAATAGTTTGGCATGTGTGAAAAAACTAAAACTTTGGCTTGTGATGCAATCTCAAAGTGTTCAAAACTTCCATACTCAATAACTCTAGTAGGATTAAGATTTTTATAATCTGGAGATGATTTCTCAATTACATAATATAGCTCTATATGTGGGTGTTGTTTTAATATATAGTGATAAAAATGCATAGCATTATCTCGTGCCGAAATAGTATATTCTCCTGTTAACCATATAAAATCATTTCTTTTCTTTTCTTTTAAACTATCTAATTTTTCTCTATCTTCTATACTCATTTGATAGATTTCAAATCTCCAAACTTTAACAATATCATCATAATAAAAATTGTGTAATGCTATACGGTTTTTATTATGTATATAATCAAACAGATGCTCTTTTTTTGTTAAAGATGGATGATAGTTTTGAATAAGTCTTGGTCTACTATCATTTTCAATAACAATATTAAAAATACCACTATAAGAGGAGATTTTAGATAATGGAATCTCTGTATTAAAAATAAAAACATCATTCTCTGTAAATTTAGAAAAAAGTTCAGATGGAAAAACTCCAAACACCTCTTTTTTACCAACTAAAGTAAGTTCAAAAGGAAACTCCATAGAAATTTCCTCTTTACGAAATTTTGAGAACTTCATTACAAATTTACTCAAATTATAGTTACTGTTGCTTGGAATAAAAAGATACCCACTTAACTTCATTATCTCATCTGTATACTCTATATTACCCAATATAGGAGAGAAAAATTTACTCCGTGAAAGAGGTTTTTTTTGATAAGTTAAATTGAGATAAGTTGATGTAAAACCATAACCATCGGGAAAACTATTTATATTAATAGTTAAAGAGGGTTTCCAAACCCTCTCTTTTCTTCCATTTTTAAGAATAGCATAAAATTCTTCTCTTCTCTCTTCTACTCTATTTTTATCTCTATACAATTCAACTTGATAAGATACTAAATCATTTTCTCTATGTATTTCTATATGCTTTAAATTTCCAAAAATAGAACTCCAAAAATATTTTAAATTATCAAATTTTTCTTGACTGGTTAGACACTCTAGTTTAATTCTCTTATTTGTATAAAAAATATCTTCTATAGTATGATGACTTTTATGAATAGTTTGCATCTTCAATCCTCTCCCAAACAGCTTTTTTAGGGAATGATGCCTCTAAAAAAGTCTTTGTCCACTCTGTATAGTTACTATTTTTAGAGCTTCCTGCAACATCATTTATACATATAAACTTCGGTCTTCTTTTTAAAATATTTTTCTCTTGTGTTTTATAGTTTCTAAAGTTAACTAAAATACTGTTTGTAGCCTTATACACAGCCTCTTTATGATATAAAGCATAATGATTATACAAAAATGAAACAGAAACATCTGATTTATCTCTAAAACGATTCTTTCTAGTATGATTTATCTCTTTTTTAAATGAACCCTCCATCTTTTGTAAAATAGACTTTTTAAATGCCAAAGGAACATGGCGATGAAGTTGAGTAGGAGATATTTTATACTCTTTTTCTAATAATTTTTTACCATTAAGTGCAGAAAATACATAACCAATTTCAGCATATTTAGCTCGGTCATGATAGATTATACCATAAGGTTCAAGATAAGAGATAGAGAGATTATTTGGTGTAAAAAAATCCTCTTTTTTAACCCTATTAAATAGAAATACATCATCATTAAAATATAAAAAGTGTTCAGATAGGTTAGGGATTTTAAATAGAGTCAATCCAAGAGCATGAGAGTTAAATGTTGGTAGTTCATCTTTTTTAAAAATCTTTTCATGAAATACCCACTCAACTTTAGGATGATTATCTAACCATTTTGGCTTTTGACAGTTGGTAACAATATATATCTTATTCACCCAATTTGCATACCTCTCAACAGAACGAAGAGAGTACTTAAGCTCATCAATACTCATATAACGGTCTTGTTCAATCTCATCTATATCTTTAAACATAGAAAAGAGTCTCTGCCAACCTTTATCACTACTATTAACCCACGTATATACTATATCAATTGGTTGCTCAAAATAAAAAGCAGAAGGGAGATATTGATTGTTTATTTGAGCAAGAGAGATAATACCATACAAGCTTCTATCTCTATAGAACTGTTTTTTATAGTCAATATCACTACTTCTAAAGAATAAAAAGTCATCTTTTATATCCCCAATAAGAATCTCTTGAGACTCAAACTCTTTTTGATTATTAAAGAGTAGATAGAAACTATTAGATTTCTCTATAACTTTTAAAAGAGAACTTGTATCATTAGAACTATAAAGAGGATAAACACTATTTTTAACCTCCAAATAGAACTCTTTTGAATATCCCTGAAAAAACTCTAAAAAATCTACTAACTGGCTACTATCAACTCCAATATAACCATTATCATTTGGAATATTTTTAAAATCATAAACCCTTATTGTCTCTGAGAGTTGCTGTATAGTCTCTATTAATATTTTTCTACTATTTTCTATTATAATCTTCTCTTCTACACTAAAATATTTTTTTTTATAATCATAAAAAAATCTTTTAGGATTAGAAGCTAATTTAATTAAGCCTTTAAATGTAATCATTTTGTAATCTCCAAGATATTAAAGTAAGATTATAACAAAAAATAGAAAGATTTAGGAAAAATAAGATAGAAGGGGAGTGACAACAAAGTATAAACTTTGTTGTCAGGGGTAAAAGAGACGATTAGAAAGGATTAACTACTCTTTCACCAGCTTTTGTTCTCATGTAAGAAACAACTGTAGCTTCAGCACTTGTTTTAAATACAACGCTGTATAGATCACTTGTTAATGAACAACCTGCTGTAGTAGCCGCTGTTTTAAGTTCGTGAGCCCAAACAACTGATGCACCATTTGCTGGAATTTTATCAAGAGTTAACTCACATTTATTACCATCATTATCTGTGATAGTAGCCTCTAAATCAGCATCAACTGCAGATTTTGTAGCAACTCTAACAAATGATTTCATTGATGCATTCATATATGGTACAGTAAATTCTGTTTGACCAGCAACAACCATTCGTGTAAGTGTTCTGTTTTGATCAACACCAAATGTAGTATTAATAGTATTTGCTGTAGTTGTTGTGTTAGAATCTAAACCATTAATAACACCTTGAATATTTCCTGCTGTTAAAACAGTTGTTGTATCAGGAGTATATATAATTCTTAAAGTCTGATTTTGATCACTATGAATATTTAAACCATTAATAGAAAGAGCTGAACCTAAAGTAGTAGAAAGCTCTGTACCATTTAAATCAACTACAACGGCACCAACATAGGCACTATTATTTAAGACACCATCTTCTCCAACCATATTTAAAGTAACATCAAGTCCAGTTACAGCAAAGTCTGTAGATTTATTTCTTACTCTAATATTAGCTGTACAAACCTGTGCAGTTTCACTACAATTATAACAATCAAAATCAGCTATATCGTAATCAGCTGTTGGAGCAGAAATTGCTTGATTAATACCTGTAGCACTAGCTGCACCAAACTGTTTTTGACCAGAAGCATTAGTGATAAAACATACTGGTGTATCACAAGTAATCTGTACCATTTGTGCTGTTTTACCAAAAGTAAATGAGTTAGTATCGTAGTCAGTATAATCTAAACCTGTAGATGTTCTACCAGAGTCAATTTTTGCACTAACAGTTTGACAAGCACCATCTGTAGAGCTAACTGTTGCAGGAGTAAGACAATCATCATTATCCATAAAAGAAATATTAGAATCTCTTTGAATTAGTGTCTCATTTGCATCTGAATCAAACTGGAATCTAGGTACTGTTAATAATCCGGAAGTATATCCATCACCTTTAGAGTACATGTTACCAACTCTTGTAGTACCCACACACATAATAATTTTTGTCTCATCAAAACCACCATTTGAAAAAACCATTCTAAATGATGAAGCTTGAGTAGCATCAATGTTTCGTGGAACAAAAGTTAAGTTTACATCACTACCACCACCAGCTAAATCGATTGAGATATTTTGCTCTGCATTTGTAACAGATAAGTTACCATCAAGACATAAAACTGATGTTGCACTCGCCGCTGAAATTGTTAAGCCAGCAAGTAAAACACTTGCAGCTACTTTTGAAAAAATATTGTTCATATATGAACTCCTTTATTGAGTTTTAAAAATCCATGAGAACTTCTCTCACTTAAGTGTATTCTATCACATATAATCTTAAACTAAAAATTTTTATAAAGAAAAGGATTGATTTTTACCTTTTTACCCTAAAAACACCTAATTTCTTATTTAAAATTCATTAAATCTAACAATGCCTCTGTAACAATAGTCGCATCTCTATTTGTAGATATAATAGTTGGTTTTACCAAAATAACTAATTCCGTTTTATCTACACTATCTCCCGATGTAGAGAAGAGTTTTCCAAGAATAGGCAAGTCCCCTAAAAATGGTATTTTAGTAGTATCTTTACTCTTATCTTCAGTTATAAGACCACCTAAAAGAACACTCTCTCCTGTTTTTAAAATAACATCTGTGGATAGTGAACGATTGAAAATAAGTGGAGAGGATATATCAGAAGTAGTATTTTTCTGAGCATTACTTACACTCTGAGATATATTTAGTGAAAGATAACCCTCTGAATTTATTATAGGTGTTACAGCTAATGTTATACCTGTACTCTGATACTGAATATTTTGCAAAATAGAAGAAGAACCTCCTCCACCTTCTAAATCAGAAGCACTTGCCTGAGATGTAATAATAGGAACTTGATTACCAATATTAATTGTAGCACTATGGTTATTAAGAACCAATAATTTAGGATTAGAGAGTACATTAACATACTTTTTTTCAGCCAATGCATTAACTGTTATCCCCATATCTCCAGATACAGAAAACATCCTTCCAAGAATACCTGCAGAACCTGAACCTAGGGCAGTTAAGCTATTTCCATATTTACTTCCTGTATGTTTTAAAAACCACTCTAATCCAAACTGTAACGAATCTCGTAGAATTACCTCTGCAATAGTTACTTCGATTAATACCTGTTTAGGTAAAGTATCCAATCTTTTTAACATTTTTTCAATACTTTGATACTGCTTTCTAGAAGTATAGATAATAATATTATTTCTCTCTTCATCTAAAACTACTTTTAAATTACCATCCTCTTTGTCAAAACTTTTAGTTTTAGGAGTTGTATTTTTATCCTTATCACTATTAGAATCTTTTTCTTTATTTGCTTTTAATTTATATGCCGAAGAAAAATTTTGAATAATTTTAACCAACTCTTCAGCCTTTCTATTTTGAGGTTTATAGACAAAAAAATCACTATCTATAGAGTTACTTTTCTTTACAATATCCAATTTCTTTTTCCAAAAAAGAACGGTATTAATCCATGACTCTTTATCTGAAAGAATTAAAAAAGCATTAATCTGCTTAATTGGTACAAATTGTATACCTGAAGAGCGTAAATTTTTACTAACAATAATTCCATAATTTTGAATAATAGGTTTTACCTGTTCAATAAAATCCTCTACATCCATATTCTCCATACGAACCAATTTCATATTTTTATTTCTCATTGTTGGTTGGTCTATAAAGTTATAAAACTCTAATGCCTTCTTGATATTTTTTACCTTATCTCTAATTTTGATAATATTCTCATAAGTATCTATCTCTAAAAAACCTTTTTTACTTAAAAAATACTCTTTAACAAAAATACTATATTTATTCATTAGCTTATTATAAAAATATGGTCTCATCATAAATATAATATCATTATCATCAACACCAGTCGGAATAGAGTTACCTAAATAAATTTTATGTACAGACTCAATACCTCTTTGAGTCGATTTTTTTACATAAAAAATATTTTTTTCAATATCAATAGTGATATTAAAACCTTCAAGAACATTATTTACTATTCGAAGAAGTTTCTCTTTGCTAATCTCCTCTTTAATATTAATAGAAACTGGTTGCTTATTGTTCTGAACACTCTTGTCTAAAACATAATCTACTTTTAAAACTTTTGCAAAAACAAGATGCAAGAATTTATTTAAAGGCATCTCTTCTATAGATAATTTTACCTTTTTCTTATCAAACTTTTTTTTTACAACCATCAAAGTACTATTAAATGTACTTTTCTTTTTTATTGGTGTTGAGAGGTTTGTTACCTCTTCTAGATATTGATTACTACTAGATAACGAAACGTAATTAGATAAATCTTCAACCATCTCTTCATTAGAGGATGACTCTGAATATAGATTGCTACTTTCTGTTTGACTTACTTGATTATCAATACCTTGTAAGAGGTGTTTCTTTGTATCAGGCTTTGCATTATCATTTACAAGTGTACATCCTGAAATCAAGAATAAAAATAGAAACCATTTTACTATTTTTTGTATTCTACTCATTTATTTCCTTTATTTTTTTGGGATAGTACTTTGAAGCATCAATTTCAAATAACTTTAAAATGAACTTTTTCTTTTTTTTCAAGCTTGATAAAACCACTCTATCCTCCTTAATATCAATAACTAATAACCCTTTTAATAGTTCATCTCCTACCTTTAATATTTCAAGATTTCTCTTTTTCTCTTTAGAAAGTAAAGTTACAGTAGTTTCTCCTTTTATAGTAATAATTCCCATAAACTCCCAACACTTTTCGTTATAACAGATAGTTCTCTCTTTTAAATTATATTTTGGTATATCTTTTTTTACATTAACAGTGGCTATTTTTGAACCACTCTTTTTAGACTCTCTCTTATCTAAAAGTTTATTTCTCTTTAATCCCCAATATTTAAAGGATGTATGGTGAACGTCAT
>Ga0256826_1001485_pt1 | contig 14553 bp, 13 predicted proteins | sample CV79metaG_FD_185975 | JGI IMG/M metagenome (GOLD analysis project Ga0256826, IMG submission 185975) | Hydrothermal vent microbial communities from East Pacific Rise, Pacific Ocean - CV79 | ecosystem: Environmental > Aquatic > Marine > Hydrothermal vents | place: Pacific Ocean: East Pacific Rise...
TTAGTGTTACAGATGGCCGTTATATCGGTTGTGTCCTAGATAGAAATGGTCTTCGTCCTTCAAAGTATATTGTTACTAAAGATGATAATCTTCTTATCGCTTCTGAGTATGGTGTTGTAGATATTGAAGAAGATGAAATTAAAGAACGTGGTCGTCTTCAGTCTGGTGAAATGTTAGGACTTGACCTAAAATTTGGAAAACTTCTTAAATCAAATCAAATTGATGATTATCTAAAGTCTTCTAATCCATATATGAAGTGGTTAAATGAGCATATGATTTATCTTCAAGAGCATGTTGAAGAGCAGTATGTAGCAAAATGTGAGTTTGATAAAGAGAACTTTATTAAACGCCAACGTTACTTTAATGTAACACAAGAGATAGTTGAACAGGTTATTGAGCCGATGATTATTGACTCTAAAGAGGCTGTTGGTTCTATGGGGGATGATACTCCACTTGCAGCATTTTCAAATAAACAGAGAAACTTTACAGACTACTTTAAACAGAAGTTTGCTCAAGTAACAAATCCACCAATTGATCCAATTCGTGAAAAAGTTGTTATGAGTCTTAATACTGGTTTTGGTGAGGTTCATAATATTCTTGATGAGATTCCTTCTCATGCTCATCGACTAAAGTCAATTTCTCCGATTATTACTCGTGAAAAACTTGATGTTCTTAAGTCATTTGGTGATAAAGATTCACCACGTTATCAAGCTTACTATCATAACACCACATTTTCAACAGCATATAGCAGTGATTTAGAGAAATCTTTAGCTAGTTTAGTTGATAATGTTGTAAATTCAGTAAAAGAAGATGGAACAAGAATAGTCATTTTAGATGATTATGAGTTTAACATTAACAATAAAGTTATGCCTATGGCGATGGTAATCGGTCGTTTAAATATTGCATTACTTAAAGCTGATATTCGTCATTTAGTATCTATGATTGCTGTAACTGGTGAGGTTGTAGATTCTCACTCTGCAGCAGTTCTTATAGGTTATGGAGCATCTGCAGTTTATCCTAACTTACTTTTCTCAACTGCAATAGATAAGGTTGAAAACTCAAATATTCTTAGAATGGAGTGTGCTGAAGCTATTAAGTCTGTTCACTCTGCTCTAAACGCGGGACTGCTTAAAATCATGTCTAAGATGGGTATCGCAACTATCGCTTCATACCGTAACTCTGGGCTTTTTGATATCTTAGGACTTAACAACTCAATCGTTGAAGAGTGTTTTGAGTCTTCTCACTCTGCTCTTGGTGGACTTAACTACGAAGATATAGATGAGAGAATTACAAAGTACCATAAATCAGCATTTAGCGAAGATGGTTTTAATAAAATCTTCCCTCTAAATATTGGTGGATATTATAAATTTTATAGTGGCCAAGAGCACCATGACTTTGGTCCTGCTGTTATCCATGCAATTCATGCAATGGCAGAGTCTGGTAAAACAGAAGATTATAATAAGTTAAGAGACTTAGTAAATAAACGTGGTCTGAAGTTTATTCGTGATTTCTTTGACTTAAAATCAACAAGAGATCCTATCTCAATAGATGAAGTTGAACCTAAAGAAAAAATCTTTAAACGTTTTGCTTCTGCTGCTATGAGTCTTGGTTCAATCAGCCCTGAAGCACACGAGACTATCGCGATTGCTATGAATAGACTTGGTGCTCAGTCTAACTCCGGTGAGGGTGGAGAGGATAAGGCACGTTTTGGAACTGAGAGAGTTTCAAAAATTAAACAAGTTGCATCGGGTCGTTTTGGTGTAACTCCAGCTTATCTTAGAAGTGCCCAAGAGATTCAGATTAAAGTTGCACAAGGTGCTAAACCGGGTGAGGGTGGACAACTTCCAGGTCACAAAGTTACTCCTTTAATTGGTAAACTTCGTCATACTGTTCCAGGTGTTACGCTTATTTCACCTCCTCCACATCACGATATCTACTCTATTGAGGATTTAGCACAGCTTATCTTTGATATGAAACAGGTTAACCCTAAGGCTCGTGTAGCTGTTAAACTTGTTTCTACTATTGGTGTTGGTACTATTGCTGCGGGTGTTGCTAAAGCATATGCAGACAAAATCATTATCTCTGGTGGTGATGGTGGTACTGGTGCTGCTCCACTTACTTCTATTAAGTTTGCTGGTAATCCATGGGAGATAGGTCTAAGTGAAGCTCATAATGCTCTTAAGGCAAATAACCTTCGTGGTTTAGTAGAACTTCAAACAGATGGTGGTCTTAAGTCTGCTCTAGATGTTGTAAAAGCTACACTTTTAGGTGCTGAGTCTTTTGCATTTGGTACAGGTGTCCTTACAATTGTCGGTTGTAAAATGCTTCGAATCTGTCATGTAAATAAGTGTTCTGTTGGTATCGCAACACAGAATGAAAAACTTCGTGAAGAGTTCTTTAAGGGGCATGTTGATCAAGTAATTAATTACTTTACACTTCTTGCAGAAGATATCCGTTCTATTATGGCAGAACTTGGTTATAAAACTATGGAAGAGATGGTTGGTCAAGTTAATATTCTTAAAGTTAAAGAGGATGCATTTGCACAAAAATTTGATTTTACATCTATTTTACATGAAGAAGAGGGTGTGAATACTCATCAACAACCGTTTAACCATCCTTTTGATGATAATAGTTTTGAAAAAGATGTACTTAAAGAAGCAATGTCTGCTATTAAACATCCAGATCATCCTATTCGTATTGCTCGTGAAATAGCAAATGTTCATAGAAGTTTTGGTGCTTTAGTATCGGGTGAGATTGCTCAGTATTATGGTGATGATGGACTTAAAGCAGACACCATAAAAATAAACCTTACTGGTGTGGCGGGACAGGCTCTCGGTGCATTTTTGATTCCGGGTGTATCCATTTACCTAGAGGGTGTTGCAAATGACTACCTTGGTAAAGGTATGCATGGTGGTAAAATTATCATCACTTCTAAAAATGAGGGTGAAGAGTTCGCTGCTGGTGGTAATACTTGTCTTTATGGTGCTACTGGTGGTAAGCTTTATATCTCAGGTTCAGTTGGAGAGCGTTTTGCTGTTCGTAACTCTGGTGCTGTTGCAATCGTTGAGGGTTCAGGAGATAATGCTTGTGAGTATATGACAGGTGGTATTGTTGCTATCCTTGGTCGTACTGGTATCAACTTTGGTGCAGGTATGACAGGTGGTGTTGCCTTTGTTTATGATGAGGATCACTCATTTGTTGAAAATGTAAACCGTGAGTTAGTTGAAGCTATTCGCATCGATACTGACGAGGGTGCTGATGCACGTCACTTACTTAAGCGTCTACTTAAAGATTATCTTGTAGAGACTGAGAGTAAAAAAGCAAAAGAGTTACTAGACAACTTTAGAGTAGAGGTTAGAAATTTCTGGCTGATTCGTCCTAAAAACTTAACAAAACTACCTCTTAACCTAGAGAATGGAGACTAATTATGAAAGAATATTTAACAACTGAAAGAATAAATCCAGAAAAAAGATTAGTCGTAGAGCGCACGAAAGATTTTGGTGAGATATATGAGGTTTTTGATCGCGATGATGCAGCATCGCAAAGTGAGAGGTGTATTCAGTGTGGGGATCCATTTTGTTTGAACAAGTGTCCTCTTCATAACTACATTCCACAGTGGTTAAAATCAATCGCTGAGAAAGATTTAGAGTTTGCATTTAAGCTCTCTAATGAGCCTTCACCTTTCCCTGAAGTTATGGGTCGCGTTTGTCCTCATGACAAACTCTGTGAGGGTGACTGTACTCTAAATGATGGTCATGGTGCCATTACTATTGGTTCTGTTGAGACTCACATTACTGAGGCTGGATTTAAAGCTGGTTACAAACCAGAGTTTCCAGGTGTAACGACAGATAAAAAAGTAGCCGTTATAGGAAGTGGTCCGGCGGGACTCTCTGTTGCTACTTACCTACTACGTTCAGGTATCGCCGTGACGATGTATGAAAAATCTGATAGAGCAGGTGGTCTTTTGACTTATGGTATTCCAAGTTTTAAACTTGACAAAAAAATAGTTGAACGTCGTGTTTCACTTTTACTTGAAGCTGGTTTAGAACTAGTACTTAACTGTGAAGTTGGTAAAGACTTAACTTTTGAAGAGATAGCAAATACTCACGATGCAATGTTTATAGGTGTTGGTGCAACAAAGGCAAAAAGAGCTGGATTAAATGGTGAGAATGCTTCAAATGTTTATGATGCGATGGATTACTTAACAAATATTCAAAAGAAGAACTTTAAAATATCTTATGATAAAAAGTTTGACTTTAAAGATTTAAATGTTGTAGTTATTGGTGGTGGTGATACTGCTATGGATTGCCTTAGAACTGCTAAGCGTGAGGGCGCAAAATCTGTAACTTGTCTTTACCGTCGTGATGCACACAATATGCCTGGTAGTCAAAAAGAGTATAATAATGCGATGGAAGAGGGTGTTGACTTTACTTTTTTTGCTTCTCCAAAAGAGATTATTTTAGATGAATCAGGTAATGCAATTGCTGTTGAAATTGTAAAGACAACTCTTGGTGTTAAAGATGAATCTGGCCGTCAACGTATGGAGATTGTGAAAGGTTCTGAGAGTAGAGTAAACGCGGACATAGTTATAATGTCACTTGGATTTGATCCTGTTGTTCCACCGTTTTTAGCGGAAAATGGAATCGAGACAAATTCATGGGGTGGGATTATTATTAATGAAGAGACTCATGAGACAACAACTTCTGGTATCTATGCTGGTGGTGACTGCTTTCGTGGTGCTGACTTAGTTGTTACAGCCGCATTTGACGGTCGTGAAGCTGCAAGAAGTATTACTAAATCTTTATTAAAATAACTTATATAAACTTATGTATTTTTGATGCATAAGTTTACTTTTTTTCTTCATAGCTTATGCGTAATTCTTTGAGTAAACAGACTTACAAATTCATTTAAGGTATAAAATGAAACCAATTAAATTAACCGAGTATAGTCATGGGGCTGGATGTGGATGTAAAATTTCACCTATGTTATTAGATGAAATATTACAAACTTCGATAGAAGTTTCTTCTTATCCTAAGCTTCTAGTTGGAAATGCCGACAAAGACGATGCTGCCGCTTTTGATCTTGGAAATGGGACTTCAGTTCTCTCAACTACGGACTTTTTCATGCCTATTGTTGATGATGCCTTTACCTTTGGTCAGATCGCTGCTACAAATGCTCTTAGTGACATTTATGCTATGGGTGGTAAACCTTTGATGGCTATCTCGATTTTTGGATGGCCTATTGATAAACTTTCAGCTGATGTGGCAAAAGAGGTTATTGAGGGTGGACGTTGTATTTGTGAGGATGCGGGTATACCGCTTGCCGGTGGACACTCGATAGACTCACCCGAGCCTATTTTTGGTCTTGCCGTTACGGGACTTGTTGAGAACGAATACCTGATGAAAAACTCTAATGCAAAGGAAGATTGCCATATTTTTTTAACAAAACCTCTTGGTATTGGTATTTTATCAACGGCACAGAAACAGAAGAAAATTGAAGATGGACATATTGACCCAGCTATTAAAGCAATGACGACGCTTAACAAGATTGGCACCGATTTAGCAAAGCTTGATGGTGTTATAGCCATGACGGATGTTACGGGATTTGGTCTTTTAGGGCATCTTGTTGAAATCTGCGAAGCGAGTAAAATCAGTGCTGAAATTTATTTTGACAAAGTACCTTTACTTCCAAATGTAGAAAAATACAGACAATTAGGCTGTATTCCAGGGGGAGCTAAAAAGAACTTTCTTAGTTATGGCTCTAAAATAAGTCATATGACACAACAACAGCGCGAAATTCTTTGTGATGCACAAACTTCGGGTGGTTTACTTATTATAGTTGAGACAAAGGCATTAGAGAATTTTATGGATCTTACGAAGCAAAATGGTTTATCTCTAAATGCTATTGGTAAAACAACTTTAAAAGGTGACAATGTAGTTGAGATTATATAAATGGTAGAACTTCCCCAAAGCGACGACTTTAAATCCATTGTCCTAAACAATACTCCCCTCATAGACGTAAGAGCACCTATTGAGTTTCAAAAAGGTGCTTTTATAAACGCCGTTAATTTACCGCTTATGAATAATGAAGAACGCCATCTTATTGGAATTAAATATAAAGAGAAAGGAAATGCAGAGGCTCTAAAACTAGGTCACGAACTTGTTAAAGATGATGTTAAACAGAGACGAGTAAAAGCGTGGCTTGATTTTAAATCTGAATCACCAGATGCTCTATTATACTGTTTTAGAGGTGGTCAACGCTCTAAAATATCCCAAGAGTGGATGAGAGAGTCTGGAAAAGAGATTGTGCGATTAAAAGGTGGGTACAAAGCCTTTAGAACTTATCTAATGAAAGAGTTGGAGGAGTCGAGGGAACGTTTCAAACCAATTATTATTGGTGGTCGTACCGGTTCTGGAAAAACCATACTTTTACAAAATATTAAAAATTCAATAGATTTAGAGGGTTTAGCAAATCATAGAGGTTCATCTTTTGGTAGAAAAACAACTCCCCAACCCACTCAGATTAATTTTGAAAATGCTCTTTCTTATGATGTGATTCAAAAATTAGAGAGAGGGTTTAACGAACTTTTTTTTGAAGATGAGGGTAAATATGTCGGAAGTGTTTACATTCCAAAAGAGTTTGCTCAGCATCTCTCTAATGCTCCACTAATCGTACTTGAAACGCCAGATGAGGAACGCATAGAAATAACCTTTAATGAGTATATCGTTCAGGCTCAAAAAAGTTATGAGATACTCTTTGAAAAAGACCATTTAAAAGAGTGGGTTAAAGATATTCAAGATGCTATGAAACGTATTAACAGAAGACTAGGTTTGGAGCGATACAAGATAGTTTGTACTCTATTTCAAGAAGCTTTGGATGAACAGATGAAAAATAGTTCACTTGAGCTCTATAAAGTCTGGATAGCCTATCTACTTAATGAATATTACGATCCAATGTATGATTATCAGATACAAAAAAAAGCATCTAAAATATTATTTAGAGGAAATAGTGAGAAAATTATCTCCTATATTAAAAATTTATCCCGCTAGTTCTATGGGTGAGAATAAAAAGATATTTTTGTAAAGATTATGAGAAGTTTCTAAGTTAAAAAACAAGACTCATAAAACTTTTTTTCTAGTTCTAATTTACTGTGTTTACTTGGTGCTTACATTTAAAATAAGTATAATTTAGCTATAATCCAAATAATAACTATTATGCGAGGATACTTTTTTGAATATTTTAAGCCTTTTTTCTAGAAACGATAACAAAACACCAGTAAAAGCGGAAGCGTCATCTCATTGGATTAAATGTAAATCATGTCACTCTCTTATGTACTATAAAGAGGTTGAACATCAAAATTATGTATGTCCTAAATGTGGTTTTCACCTTCGTATCGGTGTAAAAGAGAGAATCGAGCTTTTAGCCGATGAAGACTCTTTTGTAGAGTTTGATGCAAATCTTACACCTGTCGATCCGCTAAAGTTTGTAGATAAAAAAGCATATACAAAAAGAATTGAAGATGGTTTTGCTAAAACAGGTAGAAAATCATCTGTTGTAAGTGGTTCTATAACTATGAATGGAGTGTCAGCTCAAGTAGTTATTTTTGATTTTGGATTTATGGGTGGTTCTTTAGGCTCTGTTGAGGGTGAAAAAATTGTTAGAGCAGTAAATCGTGCTATAGCAAACAGAGAGGGTTTAATCATCCTCTCTGCATCTGGTGGAGCGAGAATGCAAGAGTCTACTTTTTCACTACTTCAGATGAGTAAAACTTCAGCATCACTTGCAAAACTTGCTAAAGCAAATCTTCCATATATTTCAGTTTTAACTGACCCTACTATGGGTGGGGTGTCTGCATCTTTTGCAACACTTGGTGATATTATTATTGCTGAGCCGGGTGCTCTTATTGGTTTTGCTGGGCAACGTGTAATTGAGCAAACTATTGGTTCCGCACTCCCTGATGGTTTTCAGCGTGCAGAGTTCCTTTTAGAAAAAGGTGCAGTTGACATGATTGTAAATAGAAATGAGTTAAAGAAAACTCTCTCCGATATCCTTACACTTTTAAAAGTATAAGTTAATGAGACTATATGCCCTTTGTGATCAAGATATGCTTGACTCTAATGGTATATCTCTAGACAAATTTATAAACCTCGCAAAACAGAATTCCGCAGAGATTATTCAGTATAGAAATAAAAATTCAGATGTAGCATTTATAAAACAACAACTTATTGCAATACGGAAACTCTTTGATGGCTTTTTAATTGTAAATGATGCTTATGAGCTTGTAGAGTTTTGTGATGGTGTTCATCTTGGACAAGAGGATTTAAGAGCTATAGATGAAAATCCTGTTAAAGCAGTTAAAGTAGTTCGGTATGTTATTGGTGAAGACAAGCTTCTTGGCATCTCAACTCATAATATAGAAGAAGTTCAAGAAGCAAATGAGATGGATTTAAACTATATAGGTTTAGGTGCGTTTAGAACTACTTCTACTAAAACAGATGTCTCTGTATTATTGGGTGATTCTTTAGATAAAATTGCTTCTGAATCTAAACATTATGTTGCTGCTATTGGTGGTGTAAAATTAGATGATAAGTTTAAAAATGTAACTTATCATGTTATCGGTAGTGGTTTGGTTGGTAAATAGTGAAAATAGATATCATCTCCATTGCAAAAAAAGAGAAGTCTATTTATGATCCTCTCTATAAAGATCTTACAAAAATGATATCTCGCTTCGCAAAAGTCGAAGATATTGAGCTTTTTCCTAAAGATGTAGCAAAATCACACACTATATCACCAAAAGCCTCACAAGAGGCATATACAAGGGCTTTAAAACCATATATTGGTAAGGATTATTGCATAACTTTACATCCTGATGGAAAATTAATCGATAGTTTTGAATTTAGTAAGCTTTTAAATGATAGAATGTCGGTGAAATTTTTCATAGGTGGTGCTTATGGCTTCGAGGATGAGTTTTTGAAAAAGAGCGACTCTGTTATAAGTTTAAGTAAATTAACTATGAGTCATAAGATAGCAAAAGCAGTTTTGTTGGAACAGATTTATAGAGGTTTTTCTATCTTAAGCAACCACCCATATCATAAATGAAAAAGTAAATAAGGAACAACATTGCAAAAAAGTGACCTAAACTATTTTAAAGAGATTTTAGAGAGTCGAAAAAATCAAATTCGTACTAATATTGATGGTGTAAATGAAGAGCTAGATCAACTAAACTCTTTAGAGCTAAATGATGAGGGTGATCATGCCTCTGTTAACAACAATTCTATGGTTGAAAGTGTTATTCTTCAGCAACAAGAGCAAGAGTTAAGAGAGATTGAGGTTACTCTTGGTAAAATATCAACACTTGACTATGGTGTTTGTGAAATGTGTGAAGATGATATTGGTGTACAAAGATTAAAAGTTAAGCCACATGCTATCTACTGTATAGATTGTAGAGAGATAGTAGAAAAATCTAAATAAAGGATTTATGATGCAAATCAAAAGATATACATTAGCTGTACTAGTACTAATAATTTTAGTTGGAGCGTTTGTTTATACTAATGTAACTCAAGCTAGTATGACTTTAGATTTTTTTGGTATTCCTCTCCCTGCACTTTCAACTGCTATTTGGGTAGTAGTCCCTCTTGTTATTCTTTATATAGCAAGTGTAACACATATGTCATTTTATGCACTCTTAGGTACTATAAACCTTCGTAAGTATGAAAAAGATTATGAAAAAATGATTGATGCTATGGTTGAGTCTTATTTAGGAAAAATAGAGAGAAAAAATACTTTTAAAACTGATAGATACAAGCTTCTAGGCTCATTTGTAAATCATACGACTTATTTTTCTAATGAGATGATTATTACTGATAATGCAAAAATTAATGAAGTGGTAACTCTAATTGATAAGATTAAAAAGGGTGAAGTTGTTGAACTTAAAGCATATTCACTTAAACCAGATAATGCACTTGTTATTCAAAATGAAAGAAATAAGTATAAAAAAGGTGATTTAAGTGCTGAAGATATCTTAAGCCATAGTGATAAGTATAATAGAGAATTATGCCAAGAGGTTTACTCTGACTTTGTTGAGACTTCTCCTCTTTATGCAATTGAGCAGTATAAAGAGTTTATGGTAAAGAGTACACTCTTTAAGATTTTAGCTAGAGTAAATGCGGATGAATACACCTTAGAGGTTTCTAATGAAGCTTTAATTTCTATTTTTGTTGCATTAGAGTTAAATAAAAATGAATATATACAAGTTTCACGTGCCCTTGGAGCTATGATACCAGAGCAGAGAATTAAACTTTTTGAGATACTAAGTGAAGAGAACGATGATATTATGGATGCTTATCTTTACACACTTTATGATTTAGAGATGTTATCTTTAGCAGCTGAAATCTTAGCGATATCTCAGAGTGATGAATACATGAATTTTAAAGCTTATCAAGCATTAAAAGAGTGTAACAAAAACTTTAACATCAACTTATTTGTCTAGATGTTAAAAAACTTATCGTTTGATAACCCTATATATGTCCTAGCTCCTCTAGCTGGATTTACTGACTTGCCTTTTAGAAGTGTTGCTAAGAAGTTTGGAGCAGACTTGACTGTAAGTGAAATGCTTAGTTCAAATGCTCTTGCACATGGTTCAGAAAAAACTTTTCATATGTTAGAAAAATCCTCCAATGAAGATCCTTACTCTGTTCAAATTTCAGCATCAGAAGTCGATATGGCAAAGCGTGCTGTTGAAGTTTTAAATGAGTATGATGGTATAGATATTATAGATTTAAACTGTGGTTGTCCAGTACCAAAAGTAGTAGGACATGGAAGTGGTAGTTCGCTATTACTTAACCTTCCTCTTATGGGGGAGCTTATAAAAACTATTAAAGATACTTCAAATAAGAGTTTAACTTCTGTAAAAATTAGACTTGGTTTTGAAGAAAAGAATCATATAGATATAGCCAAAATGGTTGAGGATAGTGGTGCAGACTTTTTAGCTGTTCATGGGCGTACTCGTGCTGGAAAATTTAAAGCAGCAGTTGATTATGATGCCATTAAAGAGATTAAAGAGGCTGTTTCAATACCTGTTATAGCAAATGGTGATATAGATTCTTATGAAAAAGCTCAATGGGTTTTAGAGCATACCGGCGCAGATGGTGTTATGATAGGACGTGGAGCAGTGGGTGCACCTTGGATATTTCATCAACTTAGAAGTGGCACAGAGCATATAGATCCGATGTTAAAACATGAAATTATTTTAGAGCATTTTGATAAAATGATAGATTTTTATGGTACTCATGGTGTCCCTATGTTTAGAAAGCATACACATACGTACTCTAAAGGTTATAGTGGAGCTTCCAAGTTAAGAGATGAAGTAAACCGTATTAGCTCTCCAAGTGAGTATAGAGCAGTTATTGATAACTTCTTTAAAACTCATGAGATGGTTTCATAGTGTTAGAAATTTCTAAATCAATCAAACTTTTAGATGAAAGTGATATATCTGATAATCTTTTGCATTATGAGTACAATACAAAGCATCTTCTCTCTTTGCTTGCCAAAGGTATAGATAGAGATGATCCCGCATTTTTAAGTTCATATCGCTCTTTTGAGGGTGAAGTTTTTGAAAACTTTGTTTATGAAAAGCTTTTAAGATATGCCAATAAAAATGAGACAATAGATAAGTTTATACTTAAAGGTTTCCATCAAAATAGATTTAAATCAAATCCAAATACTCTCTCTATTAGTGAAAAGCAGCAGATAGTCTATAGAACTAAAAGTAGAGAAATTAGTGAATTTGATGCTATGTTTACAACTAAAAATAATGAACTCTATTTTGTTGAGATGACACTCGTAAAATCAGTACTAAAACTTAGGAAAAGGCTTAGAAAGAAAAAAGCACTTTTAGAAATAATTTTTCCAGACCATGAAGTAAAAGCTTTAATTATTTTAAATGATGGAGCAACTGGCACAAAACAGTTTCCTGACTATTGTAAAGTCTGGTTTACAAAAGAGTTTTCTGCTAGTAATGTGTTGGAGTATATTACCGATACAAACCAGAGAGAACTTGCTCCTAAAGATATAGTTAAGTCAAAGAAAATGATAGAAGCACATAGACTGAAGTTACATCCATTTAGATATTATAATACTATGACTTGGATAACAAAGGTTTTAAGAAGTCATAAAAAGCATATCTTAGATATGCACTTCTTAATGAATCATAAGGTTCAACGCTATCATAATCTTTACAACAAACTCTATATAGGCTACTGTAAAATTGAAGAGGTTTTAGCTCTTTTAGGTATCCAGGAGGGAGAATATGCTCAAAATCAACAAGTTGTTGTGGCTATAGAAAAAAAGCATTCAGATGAGATAGTACTTACTTACTACATACAAAAAACACGTAAAAACTTATATCTATACTCTTTTGACGATGATAAGGTTACTAAAGAGAAAAAAGACCCCTATGGTATTACAGTAACTGAAGTTTATCACATGAATAAGCAGATGGATGAGAGCTATGAGTTAACTTTAGCGAACTTGAAGACAGTAAAAAAACTACTTCGAGATAATTTTACGAGAGCTTAAGCCTCTTCATAGAGAAGGGAAGCCGCTCTCTCTTTATAGGCTTGAAGAGGCTCTTTTGTCTCATTTCTCTCAACACTTAAAAAATCATCAAGCTGCTCATGGCGACTTTGTAAAATAGATTCAAAATCCTCTTGACTTGTTGGTTTATCATCTCTAAACTTATCGAGTAAAATATTACTATTTCCCATAAGAACTAAGTAGCTCTCTTCACCAAAGTCAAGCATTACAACACTGTTAGTAGAATTAATTGCTTTTTGAAACCTTATAGATACATCTTTGTTTTTATGTATCTCTTGTTGTGTGTTATAAGTTGGAGTAGCTTGTATAGCTTCTGTTGGCATATTAGCTTTATCATCTTTAAAGAGCCATGGATTCTCATTTTTTTGTTGGTTGTCATGCATAATTTTTCTTTTAAGAAAAAATAGAATAATAATACCAATAATTAAAATTCCAACCACAATATAGTAATTCTGGGACATGCCATCATCTTTTTTTGTTGGAAGGTTTGAGAGAGAGTTAGTTGCTGGTGTTTTTTTATTGAATGTACTCGCTTTAACTGTTTTTTCATTAGTAAAACGGAGTCTTAGACCATAAGAGTCTGATGTTTTTGAAGCGACTAATCTTACAGAGGAGGGCACACTTGCCACTATCTGAGTGTAATTGTGCATAGGCGTAATACTGATTGATTTTAAAAAGACAGTAGAGAGCTTTTTAACTTTAGCTGATTCAATTTGGGCATCTTGTAGTTTGATTATAATTTTTGTTGATTTACTATTTTGTTTAATAACACCTTCATATGGAGTGTCAAATGTAATCATCACATCCACTCTATCTGTTCTATCATAAATATTATAGCTCAAAATCTTTGATGCATAAATAGTCAGAGGAAGTAAAAATATAAGTAAAAACTTAATCATAATCTCTCTTTTGAAAGGTGGTACAGAACTGCAGAGGAGTCAAGAATTTCATTTATACGAATAGCAAGATTTTTCTCATAAACCATAACTTCACCTTTGCCTAAAATACGGCCATTGACATAAGACTCAACAGATTCACCAGCTGGTTTTTTAAGGTCAATTATAGAGCCTTTGGAGAGTTGTAGTATCTCATTAACACTTAAGTCTGTTTCACCTAAATCAGCAATAAATTCCACTTCCATATCTAAAAGACCCGAGTAGTCCATCCATGACAACTCTTTATCTTCATTGTATGGGGGCTCTTCTTTACCGTAATGTTTTCTCTTAGCCATCTAGTTCCTTGATTGCAATAATCAGCTCATCGTTACCGACTCTAATTACCTTTGCTTGGTCATATTCAAAATCAAATATATCTATTTTTATAAAGTGAGGTGTTTGAATTGTATATGGATTTTCATTTGCCTCTTCGGCAATAACTTTTGCACTTCCCACAATAAGGTTTGCAGTCTCTAAGCTTATATCCATAAGTGTCTCTTCATCACTCTCATCTTCTTCTAAAAATAGTTTTGAAATTCTCTGCATAAAGTTTTTATCTGAAGCGATATAGACTCTATGAGTAGTTCCAATTTGTGTATCTATATCTATATAAGCAATTAGTGTTCTAGTTTGAGAGATACCATCAGTCACCTCATAATCTTCACGAATTTGGTGTTGGCAAAAGTTCTTTGATGCTTCTAAAATAGTAGTTAACATTATATGCCTTTATAGGTTTAATTATAAATTATACTTTTATTTTCTCAAATAGAAGTTAAACAACTCTCTTCAAGGCTTATTTGAGTATAATTCGCAAAAAATTTATGGATATTAATGGTTGAATTGGCTCTACTTGGCTCTTTTGTTGGTCTTCTCTCGGGATTTTTCGGTGTTGGAGGGGGTACAATTTTAGTTCCTCTTTTGTTACTGCTTGGATATGAGACAAAAGATGCGATTGGTATTTCCGTTGTTCAGATGGTTTTTTCTTCCATTTATGGCTCCTATCTTAATAATAAAAAAGGTACTT
>Ga0256826_1001486_pt1 | contig 14544 bp, 9 predicted proteins | sample CV79metaG_FD_185975 | JGI IMG/M metagenome (GOLD analysis project Ga0256826, IMG submission 185975) | Hydrothermal vent microbial communities from East Pacific Rise, Pacific Ocean - CV79 | ecosystem: Environmental > Aquatic > Marine > Hydrothermal vents | place: Pacific Ocean: East Pacific Rise...
CTTGAAAATGATTGTAGAGAAGAGTATGTTGGGCAGTGTAGAGATTAAAAATATAAATAACGGTGTTTCGGTACAAATGGAGATTGGAAAGTTTGTTTTGTAAAGAGATATTTAACTAAAATCCAAAAAATCCAAATAGGTTCTTATATAATTAAAATATAAAAACAGATAAGGATTAAAAAATGAAAAATAAACAAAACTTACTTATCGTCGATGAAGGATAAATAATGAAAAAGCAAACAACCGTAGCCATTACAGGGCATAGAGATATGATAGAGACAGAGGAGATACAAAAAGCTGTTTCTCTCTTTTTTGAAGAATTGATAGAAAAAAATCAAAAGATAACATTACTTTCCCCTTTAGCAGATGGGGCAGACCGATTTGTAGCCAAGATATTTTTAGAGTTACAAAAAAAGTATAAAAAATTAAGCCTGATAGTACCCATGCCATTTGAATTGGAACGTTATTTAGAAGACTTTGATGAGGTGTCCAAGGGAGAATTTTTAGCTTTGGCAAAAGAATCAGAACAAGATTTTGCTGTTGAACGAGTCTCAGAGAGTGGCTATTTAGATGTAGGGCGTTATGTTGTAGATGAGTCAAACATACTCTTGGCTCTGTGGGATGGAACATTCAACGGAAAGGTAGGTGGCACAGGTGATGTGGTAAACTATGCAAAGAGTTTGGGTCATGAGGTGGTTCATATTTTATGTGAACGTGAAGGGTGAAATTTAAAAGAGGAGAATATGGGAAATACAATTATGGAAACCTTTTTTAGGGTTTATATGTTTTTGGATAACTATAAGTATCGAATTGTAGGTTTTATGTGGTTAGTATTTTGGAGCTTGGGCTTTTTTATCTATTATCATATTTATGGCTTAGATATCTATTCCTCAGCTGGTTATGCCCTTGAACAGTTTGCTGTTAGTGTAAAAACACCTTATGAGATAAAAGATTTAATTCTTGCAGAAAACAACAGTACATTTATAATGGTTGATTTAATCAACAATAAAATGATTCAAGATACTTCTTGCTCAATTTGTTTTTTAGAACATACAAAGAGCTGGTATTATATTTATTTGGTTGCGATAGGTGCAAAAGTTACGCTTTTTTTAACGATTATATTATTTTATTTTAGAAAATTTTTAAGTATTATTTATAGAAAATTGGTCATATGGAGAGGTGAACATACCATTGTTGTAGGATTAGGTCGAAACAGTCGATTTTTTATTGACAGTATGTTGGAAACTAAAGCGTTAAAACATCATTTAATAGCATTTGAAACCGATAAAAATAGCCCCTCTTTGGCAAAATATAAAAATGAAAGAGTTTCTATTGTAGTTGGTGAAGTTGAAGGGATGATGAAGAGCCTTAACCTTTCAAAGTGTAAAAATGTTTTTATCTCTACAGGTTCTGACAAGCAAAATATCTATTATGCTTTAGAGTTTATTCGTCTCTTACCTGAGGAAAATAAGCATTTTAATAAACTGGTTCTCCATATTGAAAATAGAACTTTACGTAATTTATATGCTGATGGAAATATTCTTTCTAGTAAAAATATTGATATACGAATATTTTCTTATTATAAAGAGTCTGCACGGTTACTTTTTCAAAATTATCCATTGGAAGGGAATGATAAAAGAGGTTCAAAAAAAGATATTATTGAAAATGGAGAAGACTTTTCTATTAATGTTGTGGGTAACTCAGAGTTGGTTGTATCTGTTGTTATGGAGGCTTGTCGTTTGGCACATTATCCTAAACAAAATAGATTGACTATAAATTGTATTGACCGAGATATAGACTCTTTAGAAGAAAAAATCAATTATGCTTTTCCTGAAATAAAAGAGTTGAAGAGTTTAAATATTTATATAAAATACATAAAACTAGACAAAGATAGTTTGACTTTTTACCAAGATGGTATTTGGAAAATAAAAAATTTAAAACATATTATTTTATGTGAAGATGAGATTGCAGATAACATAAGTATGTCTACCCGATTAAGGGAGATAACTTATTTACGATATGAAAGAGAAGCTCAAATAAATATTGCATCTATGAACCATACAAAAATAGCAAGTAAAGTAAATAAAATGGGAAAAGGTGAAAATATTTATAGTTTTGCTAGAGCAGATGAAATTTGTAGTGTTGAAAATTTACTGGAAAATTATTTAGATCGTATAGGACAGATGATTTCTCATCTATATTCTACAAAACATCTTAGAGAGCAAGGAAATTTAAAAGTGGCTCATACTGTTGAGTTAAACTCCATTCTTTCTGATACCTCAAAAAATACATGGATTAAAGCACCCATCTATCATAGACGTTCAAGTGTTGGTCAAGCATTACACATTGGTATAAAGTTAAAAATATTGGGTTTAAAAACTCAAAAAGCAACCAATACTACAGATTTGACATGGAGAAATAGAAAAATATTTAATGAAAAATTAAAAACAAGTTTATATGATTTGAATTTATGGTGTAAGGACTTTTTAAAGCTAGAAGAGGAATACATCAATAGAGAATCGATTACTGCAAATCGTTATTTTCCTGAAAAATATAACAATGTTTTTGAAGAACTTTTAAATATAGAACACAATCGTTGGATGGCAGTACTCATTTTAATGGACAATATTTATGATGAAGATGCAAAAAATAAAAATCGACAGAAATTAAAGGTTCATCACCTGTTAAAGCCTTTTAATAAGTTTGAAACAGCTTATGAAAAATCACATATTGTTAATGATATTAATGCTCTTTTAAATATACCTCTTTATTTGGCAAAAGTAAATTATGAAATTATTGATTTGGATTAATTTTTGTTTCATGAAATGAGAGTAAAATAGTTACTATTTGAATTCTATTATTAAGATAGGGGGAATTTAAAGTGACCGATACACAACTACTCAACCAAATACGCAAAGAGATGAAAAAACAAGGGGTGTTATGGAAAAAAGAGCAAGAGCTTTTTGAACTACTTATTCCCAATGAATCATGGAAAAAGTACAAAACTTCTTGGAGTAACTGGAAACATGAGCGTGTTCGTGATTTCACCAAGTCCCCCCATATTCGTTTAGCGATACAGCAAAAACTCTTTTTTGAGTCAGATATTTGGGGTGCTTCCTCTTTGATTCAAAAAGAGGCGATTCAAAAAGGTGTTTACCAAGCGTTTATAAAAAAAGAAGATACCCTCCCTGATTGGACAAAGATAATTCCAAAATTTCATTTAGATGAGGAACAGAGAAATCTTTTAACTGCATGGGAACAACTTTCCCCCAAAGTGATAGAGGAGAGGGTTCAAAACTATCCAGACTATTTTAAGCGAACCTTTTCTAATCAAGCCTTTCTTTTAGAGCTGTTAAATATTTTCTATGCCAAGGGGGCTTATGATTTTTTGGTAGAAAACATCTTCCCAAATCTGCTCTCTCATCAACGTGCCAATCTTAATGTCAAAGTGATGGAAGCCCATGCCCTTGGAAGTTTAAAAGAACCCAAGTATATGCAGTCCGTTAAGCTCTTAGAGAGCATCGAACCGAGCAATGATAAAAAGTTAATAGACCTAAAAACTTCAATGCTCTCTAACCTTCGTCGGTACTATACCAAAGAGCCATTGAGTCTAAAAGAGTTAAAGTATGGGATGGAGGTGATGGTCAAGATGTATCATGAACTTTTTGTTTATGAAGAGGTATATCATTATTATCCAGCTATCAATTTGGTTTATATTTTACAAGTTTTGAATGCTCTCTCTGTAGAACAACACAGTATCAATGCACGTGATGTTTACAAAAAAGCAAAAAACTCCATAAGCCAAGAGAAAGAATTAATTCATGCCGATACTCTTTATTACGCTTCTGTCACCGAGTTAGAGTTTCTGTTACTTCTTGGTGAAAAAGGTGTTTGTCAAAAGATGGGTTACATGCTAGAGTCTCAAACTCCTGCTATAGCTTTGGTACAAAGAACCAAACGTCAAATGGTCGAGTTTGTGGCTATGGTAGAACGAGTAGGTGTTAGGTTACCTGAGTTTAACAAAGTGATAGAGGTTTTAAATGATTATGAAAATTTGTAAGGTGTAGTCTCTGACTACACTATCAAAACTATATAGGAGTAAAATATGGAGTTGATAATTTTAGGTATACTTTTTTTCTTATTTATACTAAATACTTTGAATTCAGGTTTATCCATTTTTTTAAAAAGAAAACTTATACAAAATCCAAATGAGATATTTTCACTTACAGGTTCAGAGTTAAAAGAGGTGCTTGGAGTATTGACTGAATCCAATAGAAATAGTAGCATCTCTTATGAAGATAATAATTTTCTTATGATTACTTATATTGCACAAAATCAGGAATTAAAAAAGAGTTTATTGAGTATTGGTGTTTCAGCAGACAGTCTAAATAGGGCTATAAAGTTTTATTCAAATAAGATTGCTGTAAAAGCTGATATCTTTTTAGAAAATATTGGAGTAGATAAAGTAGTAGAGGTAAAAAAAGAACTTTATAAAGTACATATAGGTGATAATAGTTTTTTGCTTTATATTACAAATGATAGGACAGAAGAAATTCAACAAAAACTTATTTGTACGGAAGAGAATATTATTGTTTTAGCTCATGAAGTAAATCAAGATATCATAGCCAAATGGGCTTTAGACAAAAGCAATAGAATTGTAGCACCTACTCAAGAAGAACTAAAAAGAATTGTTTTTAGAGAAACAGAAATAAAGTTACTTAGAGAAGTTTTTATGAAGTGTTTATCATATAAAAACTTATCTCCCTACCAAGAAAATCAAAATATTTCATATCTATCTAACTCTTTTGGAGAACAATCAATTATTGAAAATATTATGATAAACGACAATCAAAACTATTTTATAGTGGGAGCTAAAGGGAGTGGAAAAAGTACACTGTTAAGAGAGTTGGAAAAACAATATTTTAATAAATATATAATTGATTGTTATTATGTAGATTTAAAAAATAAGTCTAATATTTTAGAGTTAATGAGTGAGGAACTGGGTATCAATAATGATGTCAATACTTTAACTAATGAACTTCATCGTAAAAATAGTAGACAAGTTTTTCTTATTGATAATACCGAATTATTTTTTAAAGAAGAGAAAAATTCAAATTTTAAAGTTTTGGATATTTTAAAAAATATTTCTACACGTAGAATTATTTTTGTTTTTACTGCATCATGGTTTTTCTATAACAATTATATTTTACAAAAAGAAAAAAAAATTGCTGATTTTGGGAAAGTTAAATATCTTAAAAGTTTAGAGTATAAGGCTTGTAGAAAGCTTATTGTTAAGCCTATGAAAGAGTTAGGGATAGAGTATCAATATGAAGTTTTTATTGACAATATCATTACTTTATGTGGATATAGATTTGACTTGATTAGAGTGTTTTGTGACGAGATATTACAAGATTTAGAGGGGAATACTATTGGTGAAGTAGAGATAGGTAAAGCTTCAAAAAGTCAACGGATAAATACTTTTTTATTGAACTTGCTTAAGTGTGAAGATACAGAATTTTCAAAAAAATTAGATAAGATTATTATTGATATAACACGTCATAAAAAATTATTTACTACTTTAAAAATTATGGATGCTTTAAAAAACTACGATTTAGAAGTAACGACACAAGAAGTTACTGAAAGCTTAGAAAAATTGGTTTTTTTAGGGGTTTTTGAGAAAAAAGGTAAGCAGTATAGTTATAAAATTTTGTTATTTAAATACCAAGAAGAGGAGCATGGATGGGTGACAAAGTAAAAGTATTTTTATCTTCTAGGTTTGGAGAGTTTGAAGAACTTAGACAGATGATAATAACTAAAAATTTTGATAGGGAAGACATAGATGTTGTTGCATTAGAGGCAAGAGAATATACGACACAACAAACACCTAAAGAAGCCAGTATAGAATATGCACAAGAGTCTGATATTTATATTTTATTTGTAGGTAAGACATATGGAGGAATTCCTGAAGGGGAAAGTGTTTCTTATACACATTTGGAGTATCGGGCAGTCATAGAGAAGAATATGGTAAAAATAATTTTTCTTTTTGGAGATGAATATCTTAAATATGGAGACAGCTCTAAAATAGAAAATCAAGATGTTAAACAGTGGGTAGATGAGATTTATGCTGATATGAATGCACCTATTATTAAAACTTTTGAAACAGCTTATAAGTTTGAAGATGCTTATGAAATTATTAAAAAATCGTTAAATGCAACAACAACAAATTTAACTAAAAAAGCTTTAAATCTATCGACAGTAATTAAGTATGATGAAACATTATTACAGTCAAAAATTATAAAATTTTTTGATGAAAATAAGAATGATAATTTGCTAAAAGAGTTGGTGGTTAGATATATGCCTGAATATTATATTCATGCTATTCCTCTCTCTATGGAGGGTAAACTTCAATTACTTTTTGAATATGGAGCAATAAATGGAAAAATACCTATAGTTTGTGTTTTTAAGGGATTGGTTCAAGTCTATACCGATGCTGAGATATTAAAAGAGGCATTAGATTATTTTATAAATGTAAAATTTAAAGATGTTTTTTTTGAATGTAAAGAAAATAAAATAGTAAAAGAGCGTTCTTTTTTAATAGAGTTTTTAGGAAATGAAGAAGATAGCTATTCCGTTCAATTTTGGGAGCATTTTGAGAATAATTTTCTTCAAAAAGAACTTGCAATACCTGAAACCATTCATTTAAATAAGTCTGGCATCCAATTGGTTTTCAATGAACTTAATAAGTTCTTTAATAATGAAAGATATAGAGGGGTAACTATTTATTTAGAAATTATTCTCCCTATAGAAAAACTTGTAGAGGGTATTAAAGAGTGGACGTATACAGGAAAATATAAAGATAAAAGAGTAATAAGTCGTTACAAATATGTTCTTCGTATACAGGAAAGATTTCGCCATTTTGATATTGGATGGGAGACAAAATGGGGCAATATTGAGCAAGAAAAAACGATTTTAGAGAACAAACCAATTTTCTTAAAGTCACACTATAATGAAGATATATCAGCATCAAATATATGTGTTTTAAGTGAAGATAAAGTAGAAGGACTTGAAGAAGTTTTTTGTGATATTGATGAAAACTATATCTCTATTGCACTTTTGCATCTTTCGAATAATGTAGATATGTCAGAATATAAAGTACTTTGCTCTAAATGTGTGAGAGATGCAAAATCTAATATAAGTGAGTTTGTTTGTAGTAACCATAATAATGAGAATTCTGAAATGATTTTTTTGTTTGATGACCCATATAAAGTTCCAAAGCAATTTAAAGAACAGAGTAGTTTTCAATATGGATTTGACTAGAAATTAATGATGGACTAAAAAAAGAGATAAAAAAGGAATGACAATGGAAAAAAAATGGAATGTATACAAAGGAACAAATAAGGCACATAACGACATAAGTAAACTACCTTCTGCCCCGAGTTGGAGAGGTAATAGTGTTGAAACAAGTAAGGCATTTATCCCTACACAAGAAGAGGTAGACTTGGTCAATACAGCCTTGTGTTTACGAAGACCTCTTCTTATTACAGGTAAACCAGGAACAGGTAAGTCAGCTTTAGCTAAAGCTGTTGCTGAAGAGTTACAGTTAGGGAGTGTATTAAGTTGGCATATTACAACACAGTCTAATTTAAAAGATGCTTTATATAGTTATGATGCCATTGCTAGACTGCATGACGCTTCTTTGGAAAAAGGAATTTTTTCTCATAAAGAGGTAGAATATATAGGTAAATATGTAACTTTGGGAGCTATAGGAACAGCTTTTGCAGAATCGATGCAAAAAAGAATTCGTGTGGTTTTAATAGATGAGATTGATAAAAGTGATATTGACTTACCCAATAATTTACTTCATGTTTTAGAAGAAAATCAATTTAAAATACCAGAACTAGAACGTGCTATTGAGCATAAGTATAGAGTTAGAACATTAGATGGTCATACTAGTATTATAGAAAATGGAAATATAGAGGCTGAAATAGATTATTTCCCTTTGATTATTATGACGAGTAATGGAGAAAGAGAGTTTCCTCCTGCATTTTTACGAAGATGTATTCACTTAACCATGCATCCTCGTCGAGAGTTTGTTCAATTAGAAAATATTATTAACAATCATATGAACCTTACGCCAGAAGAAAAAGGAGAACTACGAGAGATTATTGAAACATTTAGTCAAAAAGATGTCGATGGAGAATATTTGGCAATAGACCAACTTTTAAATGCAGTCTTTTTAAAACTTAAAGGGATAGATGTATTAAATGAAGAAAAACTATTGGCTTCTATTTGGAAATCTCTCTCCATTTAAAAGGTGGATATTTTGAAAGAAAAAACTTATTATCAAAATTTTGAAAATATTGCTGACCTATTATGGTTGTCACAATTTACAGGAGTAGAATCAGTTGTTGTAAAAGAAAATATATCTTTTACAAATAAAGATGTTGTTAATAGCCCAAAAAAATCTTTGAAAAATGAAATAAAAAAATCAAATAATACTTTCACAAATAGTAAAAAAAATAAACCATTAGAAAAAGAGAATTCAGTAGAAGTGCATACTAATAAACAAGAAAATATTAGTGAACTTAAAGCAGAATCAGCTAAAGCTTTTCAATCTCCTAAAAAACTTGCATTGTCTAACTATAGAGAGTGGGAAAAAGCATTTAAATTTATTAATTTGAAACAACGTTCTAAAAGTAGATTTGAACTAGATGAAGATAAAAGTGTGGAACAGATAGCTTCTTCCAAGGTTTTTAATTTGGTGTTTCGTGGTGTTGAGGAGAAAATTTTTTCTTTGACCATTCTTATTGATCAGTATGAAACCATGGAGATATGGCAAGAGTTAATTCAAAGTTTTGAACAGATGCTTTCTACCATGGGTGTTTTTTATCAAATATCAGTTTATTATTGGGATACAACAGAAAAAAAACCCAAACTTTATTATGATAAATCTCTGAGAAAAAAATTAGATGAAAGTAATGTGGTTCTAAATGGTCAACGAACTTTAGTATGGATTTTAAGTGATTGTCTTGCTCCTTCATGGCAAAGTGGAGAGGCTTTTAAAAGCATAGAACGATGGTCAAAAAAATCATTCACTTCTATTGTTCAAATGTTTCCAAAACCTATGTGGGCTGGAACGATGTTACATAAAGGGAGAGAAACTCAGTTTTCAACAAAAAAGTCTATGTTATTAAATGATGCTCTTGTTAGTCATTCTCATAAAAAAAGAAAACAAAGATTACAGATTCCTATTGTTAGCTTTAACCCTTATGCTTTACAGGCATGGGCAAGAGTTGTGGTGAGTAAACCAAAAAATAAAATTTCAGGGATTGAGTTAAATGAGTTTGATTTTGAATATGATAGAAAAAAAGAAAAACAAGTATTATTGAGCGATACAAGGATGAAACGATTTTATTCTCAGGCTTCCCCTTTGGCTCAAAAATTGGCTTTTTATATGTCAGTTTTACCTATAGACTTTCAAGTAACACGAATTTTACAAGAAGAACTTTTACCTCAAAGTAATCAATCGCATCTTGCAGAGGTTTTTTTAGGTGGTATTATTGAAAAAAATAAAACAGATAAACAAATAAGTTATGAGTTCTACCCTCACATTCGAGAAGAATTTTTAGCCAATATAAGTGCTAATGAAGCATTTAATATTATGAAAGGTATGTCTAGTTTTGTTAGCAATAATATAGGTATTGGTTTTGATTTTTCAGCATATATAGCTGACAGGGAAGGTTTATTTAAAATAGATTCAAAGAGTATCCCTTTTGCACGATTGGCATCTAGGGTTTTACAGCGTATGGGGGGAGAGTACTTAGAAAAAGGGAGGAGAATTGAAGAAAAAATTGTTGAGGTTAAAAAATCTATTAAAATAAATGAATTAAAAGTCTCAACAAAAAATGAGATAATAGAAGAAGATTTTTTAGCTAAAGATAAGTCAAAAGTGAAAGATAAAGAAGAAGCTTTTGAAAATATAGATTTTATGCATATTGAGACGATTAAAGTACCAAATAAATACCATGAGATGGGTAAATACCCTATTACGATAGGTCAGTACATGCTTTTTGCAGATGAATATAAAGAATATTTACCTTCTTGGACAAGTTTACAAAGTAATTATTATCAAAATATGGACTTATCAGAAAATGCTCCTATTATTGGTATTCATTGGCATGATGCCATGGCTTATTGTCAATGGTTGTCTAAGAAATTAGGTAATCGTTATAGATTACCAACAGAAGAAGAATGGAAAAATGCTTGTAGGGCAGAAAGTAAAGGAGAATGGTACTTTGGTGACAATGAAGAGGAGTTAGAAAATTATGCATGGTATCGTAAAAATACGTATAAATTAGGGGAAAAACATAAAGACTATGGAACACATGAGGTTGGTCAAAAAATACCAAATAAATGGGGGTTATATGATATGCATGGAAATGTATTTGAATGGTGTTTTGATTGGTATGAAAATGAAAAAATAAATAAACTTGCATGTGGTGGTTCATGGGAGTCAAGTGCTATGTTTACACATTTAAGTCATAGGTATTGGTTGAACCCTTCATCACGTACTAATGATATAGGCTTTCGCATTTTAAAAGAGATAGGAAGAGAACTATAATATTTTTCTAAAATTATTGTAAATGTGACACGATTGTGTATAAAAAGAGAACAGTTGTTACAAAATAGAACAGAAATATATCTGAGTAGTTATTGTAAAACACAATTTCCGATAGAATAAAATATAAAAAGAATAACATAGAAGGAATAGTAATAAATAACAGGGGAGAGTAATATGAAGAAAATGAACTCTATAGAGAGTTATTATTTTGACAAATATATACGATATGCATTGATTCTTGCATTTCTTGGAATCCTTTTTGGAATGATTGGCTTTGTAGGAACACCTGCTGATTCTAAAGACAGTTTCTTTCATCCTGTTATTAATACTTTAGGGCTTTTTGTCTTTGAATGGGTCGATTATAGTCACTATAATCACCCTTGGCTTTTAGATATTGCAACTGTATTGGCAACTTTGGCAACTTCATTTGGTCTTTATATGTTGGTATTTTTAAAATACTTTAATAACCGATACATAAAATCTATACAGAAAAAACCTTACAATTTACTCATAGGATTAAGTGAACAAAATATAAGTTTACTCGAAACATCTTATGGAAACAAACCAACACTTATTATCGAAAAAAACAAAGACCATCCCCATATTGACTACTTTAAAGATAGAGGGTTTGGGGTTAAAGCATTAGATGCAGATAAAGCAATTTTAAATCTAGACTTAACTCATGTAGAGCGAATTGTTATCTCTACTTCTAATGATAGAAAAAATATTGCTTTAGGTAAACGGCTTATGGAGGCGATGAAAGAAGAAGATAAAAAACAGAGCATTTATGTTTCTATAGGAAACCGTGATTTATCTGTTTTGTTTAAACAAAATGTGATTAGCAATGACCAAAATAAAAACATTAGTGTCTTTGCTTTTTCACTCTATGAAAATATGGCAAAGAAACTTTTTTTAGAACATAGTATTTTAGGTAATAAACTTGATATTATTAATGGTTCAGAGAGTTTTTCCATGATTGTTGTGGGCAATTCCGATTTGGCATTGGAGGTGGTTTATCACATCGCTTTTCTCTCTGCTCTTCCCAATGAAAACAAGTTAACACTACACCTTATAGATACAAATGCTACAAAGTTTAAAAAAAATATTGAAAAAATATTCCCAAATATAGGAAAAATCCCCCATTTAACCATAAAAGCCAAAGACATAGATAATGAAAGTTTAGAGTTTTATAGAGATGAAATATGGGAATGTGATAACTTAGCCAATATTTTTATAGCGACAAAAAATGAGGAGAAAAATCTTGAAATAGCCATCAACTTGCAAGATACAACCTACATAAAAAAAATAGGACATAAAGAGTTTGAAACGAAAGTTCTGTTTGCCCTTTTTCATAACTTAGGTTTAGGAGAGGAGATTAATAAAAACAAAGAGGCATTTGCCAACTTTTTTACTTTTGGGAACATCGCCGAAACCTCAACACAAGAGATTTTGTTTTATGAAAATCTCGATTATATTGCAAAATTAATCCATCTTGACTATCGAGGTGTTGAAGAGGTTGATGATGAAGAGATGTATCAGAACTGGTTAGAAACAACACCCCATAAACGCAATGCGAACAAAACACAGGCTTTACATATAGATATTAAGCTTTTAGCATTTGGCTTAGAGAGAATAGACACAAAGGGAGAACTTTCTACATTACTGAAAGAGAATGAACAGATATTTTATGACAAGTTGTCAGATTCGGAGAAGATAGAAAACCATTTAAAAGATTATAAAACTTCTTATTTTCCAACTTCATTTGATGATACTTTGATTGATAAAGTAGCAAGGTCAGAGCATAACCGTTGGAACGCCTTTCATTATCTTGATGGATGGGAATATAAGCACAAAAGAAACGATGAAGCAAAAGAGCATTATTGTCTACAACCTTTAGAAGATTTTTCAGATAATGAACTGAAAAAGACCTATCAGTATGATTTGGCTTCAGTTTACTATTTACCAAAATATTTGGCACATGCAGGGTATAAGATAGTTGAAATTCAAGAACAAAAGGGAATAAAATGAAACGAATGACATTTGGACATAAATTATTGGATTTTGCAAATATAGCAGATATTTTAGATGAAGAATCTTTTGCCAAGATTCAAGAGTATATTGAGTCTTATTTAGCAGAAGTTTTAAAAATTAAATATGTTCGTCTTATGTTAATGAAAGAGACGGTTGATGGTCAACTTATGTTGATAAAGTATACTTTAAATCGAGATGAACAGACCTTTCTTCCCATAAAAAATGGAGAGGAATATAATGGTCAAATGGCATACGCTTTTGCTAAAAATAGGCGTTTATGGATTACAGGGGAAAATGAAGAGAGTACTTTAAATAATTGTCAAGAGTATGTTGACCATTGGTCAGATACTGGTGAAGATGAACTACCAGCCTATCGACAAATAAACAGTGAGGTGAATATTAAAACTTCTATTATTGTTCCTATCCGTAGAGATAAAGACAATAACAATAATATTTTGGGAGTGGTTAATTTTGAGTCTAAAGAGTATTTGAAATTTAATAAACATGCTGAACAAGAGTTAAAAGATATATCGTATACTTTAGGGAAACTGTTTCAACTCTTTGAGCTAAGAAGATTTCAAAAAGCAAATACTTTGGCTGTGGTCAATGAGTTGAAAAATGAGTTAAATGATTTTACCGAAGAGTTTGAAGGATACTTTTTTGAACGGAAACCCAAACTGTTTTTTGCTTTTTCTAGTAGAGGAGATAAAGAGGTTATCGGTACAGTAAAAGAGCTTATTATGAATGAGTTTAAAGATGAGTTGGAACTTATCCCTTGGGATGATGATAAAAATTTAGGGGCAATTACTCCCCAAATGTTGGACAATATAAGAGATTCAGAATATTTTATCTGTTATTTGTCAGAGAAAGATAAAAATGCTTTACATTATTTAGACAATCCAAATGTTTTAATCGAGTTGGGGCTGTTCTTAGGAAAACAGATACGTACGGGTCATTTTAAAAATATTATTATTTTAAGAGAAGAGGATTCTCAACTCCCTTTACCTTTTGATATACAAGATATGTTTACACTCAATGTTTCAAGATTTGGGGAAGATAAAGCCTTAAATAGGGATGCTTTTGTCTCAAATATTAGTCGAAAAATAGATGCTTTTTTATTAACTGATAATTAAATATAGATTCTTAAAATAAAGAGAGTTTTAGTATTCAGACCTTTCTTATCCGAATTTAGCTAGAATCAGCCCCAAAAATACAATACGATTGGAGCAGAATTCATGAAGATGAACGGTGCACAGATGGTTTGTGAAGCACTGATAGCCGAGGGTGTAAAGACCGTATTTGGTTACCCTGGTGGTGCTATCATGAACGTATATGATGAGATATATAAGCAAGATGGGTTTGAACACATCTTAAACAGACATGAACAAGCTTCTGTCCATGCTGCTGATGGTTATGCCAGAGCGAATGGTGAAGTGGGTGTTGCGATGGTAACATCGGGTCCTGGTTTTACCAATGCCGTGACAGGTTTGGCAACAGCCTATATGGACTCTATCCCGATGGTTGTGATCTCTGGGCAAGTTCCTTTGTCTTTAATCGGGACAGACGGTTTCCAAGAGATAGATGCCATTGGTATTTCACGACCTTGTACGAAACATAACTTCTTAATTCGTGAACTTTCTGAATTGCCCCGTATTATGAAAGAGGCATTTCACATAGCACGTACGGGAAGACCAGGCCCTGTTTTGGTTGATATCCCTAAAGATATTACAGCCGAATTTGGTGATTTTGTTTATCCTGATTCTGTCGATATTCCAAGTTTTAAACCAACGATTAAAGGGAATAAACGTCAAATAGAAAAAGCAGTTGACGCAATTTTAAAGGCGAAGAAGCCATTACTTTATCTTGGTGGTGGTGTTGTGTTGTCAAATGCA
>Ga0256826_1001487_pt1 | contig 14541 bp, 10 predicted proteins | sample CV79metaG_FD_185975 | JGI IMG/M metagenome (GOLD analysis project Ga0256826, IMG submission 185975) | Hydrothermal vent microbial communities from East Pacific Rise, Pacific Ocean - CV79 | ecosystem: Environmental > Aquatic > Marine > Hydrothermal vents | place: Pacific Ocean: East Pacific Rise...
TTTATCATCTATACTTTCACTTAAAATATAAGGATATTGAATTTCTTGAATTTTAACTTTATTGGCTTGTAAGTTTTTAGCTTCACTTTTTATTGTTACAAAACCATAATCTTGCATCAAAAATACCCTTGCTGCTGCCGGTGCATTACACTGAGACATATGTAACCTTGTTTTAATTGTTTTTAGCGATGTAATTACTAATTTTTCATATTTAAAAGAGCCTTTTAAAGATGCTAATTTTACTATATTTTGCAACATTTTAGAAAGGGGTGAAGTATAGTATTTGTCATTTAATGTAGCTTCGACATCTAAACCATCATCGGAGAGATACCATATCCCTTTTTTATAAAATTTTTGCTTTGCATGGGAAAGTAAGTATTCAGCAAAATGAAGCTTATTTTCATCATAATCAACTTCATAACCAGCTATTAAAGCCCCAATCATAAAGCTATAGTCCTCTAAAAGTCCTTCTTGTATAGGATTTAAACCCAAAAGAGTTTGATGATATAAAGATCCTTTTTGAAACATCAATGCACTCAAAGCCTTTAAAGAATCATCTGCTCGTTTTTTATACTTAGGATGGATACGAGTCGCTAGATACAAACTTTCGATCATCATAGCATTCCAAGCTGTATTTATTTTTTTATCTATAAAAGGATATTTTTTTGTTTTTCTCACTTTTAGTAACTCTTTTCTTAATTCAAAATAGCCTTTTGGTCTTGTTTTTGTATAAAAATTAAGATGCACTTTTCCATGAAAATTACCTTCTGTTACAAATTCTAAAGCATCTTCAAGTTCTTTTTTATAGTGATTTTTTTTTAAAGCATTTTTTATTTCATCTTGTGTAAAAACAAAATACTCACCCTCTTTATGATGTTCACCTGTATCACTTGCACTATAAAAAAGCTTGTTTTTAGTAAATCGATTTTCTATCATTTCCAAACTTTCTTCCACAATCTCTTTATATAAAGTTTTTTTTGAATGTACATAAGCTTCTATATATAGTGGCAAAATTTGAGCTTGATTATAAAGCATTTTTTCAAAATGTGCTATCTCCCAAGCACTATCAGAAGCATATCTAAAAAAGCCCCCTTCTACATGATCATAAAGCCCTCTCATTGCCATCATATCAAGTACTGCATAACTATTTTCTAAAAGAATTTTGTCTTCTTTTAGAAATGCTAAATCAAACATAAGTTGTAACTTATCCATTTCAGGAAACTGTTTAGAAACACCAAATCCAGGATTTTCATCATTATAATTTTTTTTGATTGCATCACTTAAACTATCTACACTAATAGTAGTATGTGTCCCTTTTTTAATATATTCATTTTTTTGTAATTGTGTTATTTCTTGTAAAATTTTATTATAATTTTTTTTATACATTTTGCCATATAGAGGAACAAGAGTATCCAAACCTTCGGAATAATCTTCTTTATGTGCAGGAAGATAACTTGAGAGGAAGAATGCTTCTTTCTTCGCATTAACAAAAACATTAAGAGGCCATCCAGCTGCCCGTTTATACCGTTTTAAATAAAGCTGTTGATAATATGTGTCAACTTGAGGTAGCTCTTCTCTATCAATCTTAATATTTATAAAATATTTATTGAGTAATGCTGCTATTTGAGGATTTGTAAAAGATTCTTCTGCCATAACGTGACACCAATAGCATGTAGAATAACCTATGGATAGATAGATAGGTTTATTTTCTTTCTTTGCTTTCAAGAATGCTTCTTTTCCCCATGGTAGCCACTGAACAGGATTTGTTTCATGTTGCGTTAAATAAGGGGATGTTTCATACTGCAGAGCATTTTTCACAATTTTCGCCTGAGAAGTGAACATAAGAGTCAACAGTAAAAGTAATATTCTTATATACATTAAAAACCTTTGAGGGGATTATACTAAAAATAAATAATAATTGAATAATAAAAATACTTTATTTTCTATAATTATTTTAAAATCATATATATGTTATAATTTCATCTTAATTTATAAAAGGAAATATATGAAATTAATACTACTTTTTCTATACACAACAGTTTTACTTTCTGCTTCTACACAAAATACTAATATTTATACACTCAATGAAGCGATTGAAATTTTAAAAACAAACAACTTAGAAATAAAGTCTGCAGCTCTTGATGTAGCTTCGGCTAAAGAAGAACAACAAACTGCAACTGGTGCAAACTGGGGTAAACTAGAGTTTATTCAAGATTTTGCACGATCAAATGATGCAGGGAATGTTTTTGGATTTAAACTTACATCACGAGAAGCAACTTTTGGTGATTTTGGGTTTAGTGAATTCAATCCAGCATTACCACAAAATATTTTACTCAAAACACAACCAAATGATTTAAACTATCCTGATGCACGAAACTTTTTTCAAAGCAAATTAAAGTATGAGATCCCTCTTTTCACTGGCTTTGCAATTTCATCATATAGTTCTGTTTTAGAGAACATGATTAAGATTAAAAAACTTTCTAAAGATGAAGTAATCAATGAAAAAATTTATCAAATAAGAAAAAGCTATTACGATATGGCACTGCTTGATGAATCTATCGCTCATTTAGAGGTCGTTTTAAGTAATATCAACACTTTAGAAGATACAACACAAAGTATGATAGATGTTGGGTATGCTAAAAAAGTAGATTTACTAGAAGTAAAAGCAAAAAAAGGAAATGTAGAAAGATTATTACTACAAATGAACTCTAACAAAAAACTTCTTTTACATTTTATAAGCTTTTTGTTAAACCAACACATAATTCAAATTATGGCACCATCTTCTGAAGTAGTAATGCCAAGTTATACTGATAAAGAAATTCTCAGTCATAACATTGATATTCAAAAAGCAAGTACTGCACTAGAAATAAATCATAATATGGTTCGTGTATCTCAAGCTGCTTATTACCCTACTGTTGGAGCATTTGCAGAAGTGGCAACTGCTGATAATTCATTTCTTGGTAATGCTAATGATCATAGTGCTTACACAGTTGGTGCAAGAGTCTCATGGAACCTATTTAATGGTGGCATAGATAGTGCAAAAGTTCAAAAAGCAAAGATAGATACACTTAGAATGAATTCACAAGTTGCATTAGCAAAAAAAGGTATCGCTCTTAAACTTGCTAAAATTAGGACTGAAATAGTGACTATTAATGCTAAAGTTATCTCATTGGAAAATGAACTAGAACTAGTTAATGCTATTTATAAAAACTATGAAGGGCGTTATAAAGAGAAGCTTTCATCTATGAGTGATGTAATTATTAAACAATCGGCACAAATTCAAAAGATACTTGAACTACAAAAAGCTAAAAATGAAAGAAATGAAAAGATATTCGCGTTAGAAAACCTTGCAAATATAAACGAGTAAATATATGATTTTTAAACTCTAGGAAATATTCCTAGAGTTTCGCATAGTGTACACTTAAACAAGCATCTAAGCTTGAGAGTTCACCAAGTGTTGTTTCGTTAACCGCATTGTCTACTAAAATAACTGCTAATGCTTCTGCATCTTTATTTCTAGCAAGTGAAAAATCTGAAATATTTACACTATTGTTTGCAAGTGTAGAACCAATACTCCCAATCACACCTGGTACATCACTATTTTTAAAGAGAACTATATCACCTTTAAGTACAAATTCTATTTCAAAACCATCAATTGTAACAATTCTTTGAACATTATCATCAAAAATAGTTCCTGATATACTTGTTGTACCCTCTGCTGTTGTTAGTTTAATCGTAATCAAGTTTTTATACACAACAGAGTCGCTAAGCGCTTCCGTTTCAATTTTAATATCTTTCTCTTTTGCAACAAACTCTGCATTCACATAGTTTATAGTATCCCCACTTGTTTCACGCATCGCACCAACAGCTACAAATGTTGAAAGTGATTCAACATACTCAGCAATATCACCGTGTCCACTTACCTTGATACTCAATATTTGAGATTTATTTATTTGTGATGCTAAAAATCCTATCTTTTGTCCCATCTCTAAAAATGGTTTTACAAATGCAGGTATTTTTGATTCATCTATTGGTAAATTCATTGCATGAGGGTAAGAAAAACCTTTTGCAGCAGCAATTGCATTTTCGGCAGCTTGTGTACCAATATTATACTGAGATTCATAAGTATTTGCCCCTAAGTGAGGAGAAACAACAATATTTTCTAAATCAAGAAGTTTATTGTTAATTGCAGGTTCTTTTCCAAATACATCTATTCCTGCAAAACGAATTTTACCAGACTTTAAACCATCATACAGTGCATCTTCATTATACAAATCACCACGAGCACAGTTTACAAGAACTACACCATCTTTCATTTGTGCGATTTCTTTTTCACCTATTATTCCAATCGTTTCTTGATTTTTAGGAGTATGAATTGTGATAATATCACATGCTAAGATATCTGCAAAATCTTTTGTATATGTCATGTCTAAATCTGTCACTTTAGATGGATGGATATACGGGTCATAAGCTACGATATCCATTTCAAATGCAGCTGCACGTTTTGCAACACGAGAACCTATGTTACCAAAACCAATCACACCAAGTTTTTTACCTTTAAGCTCATGACCATACCACTTCTCTCTTTTCCAAACTCTTTGATTTTTAAGGTGGTCATGAGAGTATGGGAACATTCTCATACAAGACAACATGTGTGTCATAGTAAGTTCAACTGCTGCAATCGTATTTGCTGTTGGCACATTCATAACAATGATGCCCTCTTTTGAACATCCAGGGATATTAACATTATCTACACCAACACCAGCACGAACTATTGCTTTCATATTTGTAGCATGTTTTATAAAATTATCATCCACATCTGTTGAACTTCTGGTAATCGCTACATCTGCTTTGGGAATGATTTCACTTACTAATTTATCTTTTGGTTCATCCGCTGCCATGATAAAGTTAATGTTTTCATCATTTTCAAGCATTTTAAGACCTGCTTCATGAATATGGTCACATACTACAACTGTATATTTTTGCATTTAATATTCCTCTTTATATGGCTTTATTGTTGCCACTATTTGATAGTTTTTTAGTGTTTTAACTAAAAAGTTTAATTTATTTATATTCTTTGAATAAATAAGTAATTCCATACTTTGTTTATCTTTTCTTAAATAATATCTAAGATGATGTTGTTTTAGTTCCTCTTTTAAACAAAAAAGTTGATAAGGGTCTAATACAGGGGCTGATAATTTGTAAGTAATGATTTTAGTTATTTTTTCATTTAAATCTACTTTAACATAAATCTCATTTACGGGATAGGAGAATCCTAATCTTTGTGTTTGTGAGAAATGATCTAACCACAGTTTTTGAGGTACTTCTTGAGTTGTATTAGTTTCAAGTACAAGTGGTTCACCTTCGATTAAATCCTCAGAAGAATTAATCGAAATAAGAAAAAAAATTAAAAAAGTGGCTACTCCAAATGCAACTATTGGAGTAAGCCATTTTAAAATTTTTTGCATAATTTAAGATGCTTATTTAAATTTGTCTTTTATTAAATCACCAAGAGAGTGTGACTCGTTATCATTAATTTCAGCAAGAAGTGCTTGATTTTTTATGTAATCTAATTTCTTGATAGATAATCGGATACGATCTCTTTTTGTATCGATTACAGCAATTGCTGCTTCAATCTCTTGACCAGCTTCTAACTCTTCTTTTATAAGTGGAGTTAAATCTTCATCACGAATAAGTGCATCAACACCATCTTCAAGTGAAACAAAAACACCAAAGTCTTTAATGTCACGAATAGTACCTGTAACAATAGAGTTATTATTGTGAGTTGTTGCAAATTTATCAATAGGAGACTCTAAAAGAGTTTTTCTATTTAAAGATATTTTTTGATCTTCAGCATTAATTTTAGCAATTTTAACTTCAACTTCTTCACCTGATTTTAAAACTTCTTTTGCTTTTGTGTTTTTATCCCAAGAAATATCTTGATTGTGTAAAAGACCTTCTACACCAGCGATACGAACAAATGCACCGAAATCAGTTAAAGATGTAATAACACCAGTAACAATATTACCTTCACGATAATTTTTCAAAAATTCATCAAATGGTTTTGGTAAAAGTTTTTTCAGTGATACACGAAGTTTATGAGTTTTTGAATTAATTTCAATAACTTCAACATCAATTTCTTGACCTACTTCAAGGTAATCTCCTGGATTTTTTACATTTTTGTTCCAAGTGATTTCTGAAATGTGTAAGAAACCTTCTATATCATTTCCTAAATCAACAAATGCACCATATGCTTCAATATTTGAAACAGTTACTGTGATAGTATCACCTTCATCTAATTCAGATTCAACTTCAGCCCAAGGGTCAGCCATAACAGCTTTGATAGAAAGTGATAAATGACGTTTATCTTTATCATAAGAGATAGCTTTAACAGTTACGATATCGCCTTCTTTGTAAAGTTTTGATGGATTAACTGGACCTTTATAAGAGATTTCATTATAGTGCACAAGACCATCAACACCACCAACATCAACAAACATTCCGTATGATGTAATTTTTTTGATTGTACCTTCAACAATAACATCTTCTGCCATAAGTTGATCAATAATCTCTTTCTTTCTTTTACGCTCTTCATTGAAAAGTTTACGACGAGAAAGAATGATTGAATTTTCAGATTCATCAATTTTAACAACTTGTGCTTTAATCTTACGACCAACAACATCATCAGTATCTTTAAAAGCAGCAAGTGAACGTGGCATAAAAAATGCAACATCATCAGCTTCTACTACATAACCACCACGGTTTTTCTTAGTAATAATACCTTCAACAACTAAATCTTCAAAATCATCTTTATTTGCAGCTATAAAATCAATAGTTTTTTGTTGTTCTAAAACCTTTTTGTAAGATATTTTAGGACGTTCATTATAGTAGCCCATTAACATTACATTTATTTTATCACCAGTATTAAACTTAAGTTCACCGTCTTCTCCACGAAGTTCATCTAAACTTATAATACCTTCTAGCTTATCGCCAACACCTATTAATGCTCTGTCTTCATCCGCTTGAATTTCAACAACCTCACCTTCCACAACACGGTTGGATTCCTGTTTCTTCTCACTAGCAGCAAACATCTCTGCAAAATTTTCTTCTTCTTCAAATGATTCGTTATCGAACGCCATTACCTATCCTCTTGTTACATAAAAATTTCGTAATTATAGCTAAACTACCATTAATTTATAATAAGATTTAAAGAAGTTTATTCTTTTGTGCATTTTTCGATATATGAGATGACATTTTGTATAATCCAATCAGGTGTTGATGCTCCTGCACTGAGTCCACAAAAAGTTTTATTAGAAAACCAAGAAGATTCTAAATCATTTTCATCTTCTATATGGTAACTATCTTTACAATAGTCAAGTGATATACTTGAAAGTTGTTTTGTATTTGAAGAATTTTTTCCACCAATTATTATCATAATATCAGCTTCTTGTGATAGTTTTCTGATTGCATCTTGATTTTCAAATGTTGCATTACATATAGTATTAAAAACACGTACTTCTTTGTGTCTTGGAATGAGATAGTTTGCAATTTCCATATAGTCTTCTACTTTTCGTGTTGTTTGTGCGATAAGTGCTATGCGTTCATTAAATTTTATACTTTCAACTTCTTTCACATTTGTAACAACTTGTGCACCAAAAGTTGCATAAGATCTTACACCTTTGATTTCAGGATGTGCTTCATCTCCAAAAATCAGAACATCATACCCTGCTTCACTCATCTCTTGAGCTATTTCCTGGGGTTTCGTTACATAAGGGCATGTTGCATCAACAACATTAACTCCCATCTCTTTGAGTTCTGCTAATTCTGATTTTACAATCCCATGGGTTCGGACTATCGCTTTATCACCTGCTTGAAAAGTTTTAAAATCTTCTACTAAACCAACTTTAAAATCTTTATCAAGTCGTGCTATTTCCTTAGAGTTATGAATAAGTGGTCCATATGTTGATGAATCACTATTTTCTTCAGCTATTTTAATAGCACGCTTCACACCAAAACAAAAACCATAATTTTCAGCAAGTTTTATCTTCATAGTTTTATCTCCGTAATTTGTTTAACAAGTTCAAAAAAGTTTGGAAAAGAAGTGTTTATGCATTCTAAATCTCTCACTTGCATACCACATTTAAGCCCTGCTATGATGAAACTCATTGCAATTCGATGGTCACCATCACTTTCTATTTGAGCACTTTGAAGTTCTCCACCGAGTATCTTATAACCATCTTTATACTCTTCTACTTCAATTTTACAGCTTTTAAGACCTTCTACAACAGTAGAAATCCTATCGGACTCTTTTACCCGAAGTTCCTCTGCATTTCTAACAATACTTTCACCCTCAGCACAAGACATAGCAATACTCAGAGCAGGAAGTTCATCTATCAGCCATGAGATATTATCTTCAATAACGATACCTTTTAATGGTGCATATTTCACACTAATATTTCCAATAGGTTCATATCTATCGTCTGTGATTTTATACTGTATATTTGCACCCATTCGTTCGAGTGCTTTAAAAGCTTCAATTCGCGTTGGATTGAGTGTTACACCTTCTAAAGTAATATTAGAATTTGGAATTATTGCAGCAGCTACTGCAAAGAAAAATGCAGATGATGGATCAGCAGGCACTCTAATACTTAATGGAGAAAGAAGGTTTTTCATAGGTTCTATCGTAGTTGTTAAACCTTCTACTTTTATATTTGCACCCATACCACTAAGCATTCTCTCGGTATGGTCGCGTGAAAGTTCAGGTTCTTCGTAAGTACAAGTTCCATCAGCTCTCAAAGCTGCTAAAATCATAGCACTTTTCACCTGAGCAGATGCAATTTCACTTTTATAATCAAAAGCTTTAAGGGATGCTCCACGGATAGAAAGTGGTGCTAAATCACCCTCTTCTCTTCCATCTAGCTTTGCACCAATATTAAGTAGCGGTGTTGTCACTCTTTTCATAGGACGAGAACGAAGATATTTATCTCCTGTAAGTACAAAATGACCATTTGCAGAACTCAAAAGTCCACAAAAAAGTCTCATTCCTGTGCCCGAATTCCCACAATCGAGCACTTCAAAGCTCTCCTTGATACCATTAGAAGATATTTTGATTATCTCGCCATTATCTTCTACTGTTGCACCTAAATTTTTTACAATTTCTAAAGAATTGAGTGTATCTTCAGCTCTTAAAAAGTTACTAATTTCGCTTACACCATCTGCCAGCATTGCAAACATTACACTACGATGTGAAATCGATTTATCTGGTGCAATATTTGCAATGTTTAAAGTGAAAGGATTTGCTGAAGATACGGTAACTTGACTCATCGTAAGCCTATTCCTAATTCGTTTTTAAGAGCATCTAAAATTGTACTCATTGCTCTTGTAATATCTTCTTCTTCCAATGTTTTTTCAGTCGACTGCAACACAAAGCGCAGAGAAAGACTCATTTCTTCCCCTAGTGTTTCATCGCTATACTTATCGACTGGATAAAAACGAATCACTTCATTAGTGATATTTTTTTCAATGACATTTTTAACACTTTCATAATGCATCGTTTTTGGCATTATGACACTCAAGTCTCTAAAAGAAGCTTGGTATTTAGAAGTTTTCCTTGCTGTTTTAAGAGTATACGGAATTTTTTCAAAATCTAGTTCACACATAAATGTTGTTGGTAAATCATATGTTTTTTCTACTTCAGGATGTACACGGAAAAGCTCTCCAATAATTTCTTCTTCTACTAATATTTGAGCAGTTTGATAGGTATGCGACAAGCCATGTGTAGTTGTATACTCTTTTAATGTAACATTACCAATCACATCAGAAATTTTTTGTACAAATAAAGCAAAATCAATTTCTAAAGGTTTCCCTCCATTTGATAAATTTTCAGTCTCTTTTGTACCACTAAAAAGCATCGACATTTTTGTTGATTCTTCTCGCGTTGGAGTAAACACAGAACCTATTTCAAACAGTCTAACACTTGCATATCCATTTTTTACATTATTTGAAGCAGCTTTAAGTAAACCTGTTAAAAGAGTTGGTCTTAAAGTGTCAAGTGTTTGAACAATTGGGTTAAGAAGTTCTAACTCCTCTTTTGTTGTTTCAAATCCATAACTATTCAGTATTTTTTTCTCATCAAACACAAAATGAATGCTTTCAAAAAAGCCACTTTGTGCTGCACGATGTCTAAATATAGTTCGCTTTTTATAAGTAAAATAATCATCTTTAAGTCTATTATCTTCAGTAAGTACAAAAGGTTTTGATGGAATATTATCGATTCCTACCATTCTTACAATCTCTTCAATAACATCTTGTTTATTTACAATATCATGACGAAATTGAGGAACAGTAATAATAAAATTTTCTGAAGAAGATTTCGAAATATCAAAGCCGAGATTTTTAAGTATTTTAGAAACTAAAACTTTATCAATTTCCGCACCAATAATATCATCTATGTCGTGTTTTTTAACTATAACAATCTTATCTTTATAAGTATTTGATAATTTAATATTACCACTAAAAGTTGCAGAACTAGAATTTGCTTCTAGTAAGTCTATACAGTACGAAAGTCCACCGCTGAGTTCCGGTTCACTTCCTCTTGAAGTCTTATAAAACATAGGTCCAGATTCTATTTTTGCTTCTGCCATTTTTTTAGAAATTATATCTGGTGGAATATAACTAGCTTCAAGTAAAATAGTTCCTTTACTTTCAAAAACTCTTGAAGCATCATTTTGCACTATTCCAACAGTTGAAGCTCTTTTTTCTGATGCTATGTAAGCATATCCATTTTCATCTTCATGAAGTTGTATTTTTGCTTTTACACTGTTATCTTCACTAAGAAAAAAATCATGTCTATATGCTCGTAAAATCACTCCTGTTGCATGTGTTACATATAAAAGCAATGATTCTATACTAGAATCACGTGATTCTTCTATCTGTGATAATCGTAACTTTACATTTAAGGGTAAATTTAGTTCATTTAATTCTAGAGCTTTGTAGCATAAGCTTACATCTAACTCTTTATCATGTGTAAAACTAAGAATTCTTCCAACACCACGTTTATCATCATTGTCACTCTGTTCATACTCTTTAATAGGTCTATCAAAAGCTGCACTCAAATCACGTGCAACACCACGAATACTTAAACAATCACCTCTGTTTGCAGTCAGTTCTAGTTCTATTAAATCATCATTTAAAATGACATTTTCACTTACTTCTTGACCTAAATGAAAAGCTCCAATACTTGCATCAAGTTCTAAAATACCATCTTGTATATCACCAAGACCTATCTCACTAGCAGAACATATCATACCCTCAGATTCAACACCACGAAGTTTTACGGGTTTAATTTGCATGCCATTTGGCATAACAGCACCTATAGTAGCAACAACAACATCTAAACCTGCTCTTACATTTGATGCACCACAAACAATCTGACGAGTACTTGTACCAATATCAACCTGACAAACGTTGAGTTTATCCGCATTAGGATGTTTTTCACACTCTAAAACACGACCAAATACTATTTTACTTGGAACTCTATACTCTGTAACTCTATCTACTTCTAAACCGATAGAGTTAAAAGTTTTTGCAATCTCTTCAGTCGATAAGCCACTTAAGTCTATCCACTCGTTTAACCAAGATTTTGTAACTATCATTGAAATTGCTCCAGTAATTTTATATCGCCTTCAAAAAGTGAACGAAGGTCTCCTATTTGATGAATTAACATTGCAAATCGCTCAACACCAAGACCAAAAGCATAACCACTCACATCTTTGTATTTTACTGCTTCAAAAACATTAGGGTCTACTATACCGCAGCCTAAAACTTCAAGCCAACCTGTTTTAGAGCAAACACGACATCCTTTGCCTTCACAAAAGACACAAGAGATATCAACTTCAGCAGATGGCTCAGTAAAAGGAAAAAAAGATGGGCGAAAACGAACAGCTACATCACCAAACATATACTTTAAAAAATCTTCTAAAATAAACTTCAAGTTTGCAAAAGAAACTTCACCCTCTTTGTCAACTAAAAGTCCCTCAATTTGATGAAACATAGGAGTATGTGTCAAATCATAATCACGACGAAAAACTGCACCTGGAGCGATCATACGGATAGGTGGTTTTGTACTCATCATAGTACGAATTTGAACAGGAGAAGTATGTGTTCTTAAAAGCATCTCATCTTTAAAATAAAAAGTATCTTGCATATCACGTGCGGGGTGGTACTTTGGAAGGTTTAGTGCTTCAAAGTTGTTAAAATCATCTTCTACAATCTGTCCAGTTTTCACAGCAAAATTCATAGAGCTAAAGTACTCGACAATTCTATCCATTGTCTCCATCACAGGATGTAGTGCTCCTGCTTGATTATTAGCACTAAAAAGAGAAACATCAATCGCTTCTGCTTTCATTGCTTCTTGAAGTTCCTGTGTTTGCAAAGTAATCTTTCTTGCTGTAAATTCATTCATCAAGTTTGATTTATGTGTGTTCAATTCTTTTGCTATTTGTGCTTTTTCTTTGTTGGGTGCAGACTTCATTTTTGCAAATTCAGCTGCTAAAATCCCTTTTTTCCCAAACACAGAGAGACGAATCTCTTCAAGTGTTTCAACACTCTGTGCTTCTTGTATTGCATCGTACCACTCTTTCAAATAGAGCTCCTAATTTTACATATTTTGAAATAGATTATAGTAAAATTTAGGTTATAAATAGCTTCATTCATACTTTAATGTGTTATAATTAAACAAAAAAGAGGTACTAATATGTGTTTATTTTGTAAAATAACAAAGAAAGAAATTCCTGCCAACATAATCTTAGAAAATGATGATTTTCTCGCATTTCACGACATTAATCCTAAGGCTCCATTTCATATTTTAGCTATTCCCAAAGTACATATTGATAGTTTTAACGAAGTAAGTGGTGCAACTATGGATGGGATGACAAACTTTATCCAAAAAATTGTTAAAGAAGTGAAAATCGACAAAAGTGGTTACAGAGTTATCACAAATATTGGTGAAAATGGAGGTCAAGAAGTTGGGCACTTGCATTTTCATGTTTTAGGTGGTGCAAAGCTCAAATGGGGACATTTTAGCGATTCTAACGCGAAAGATAACTTTTAATTCCGTGTAAAACACGGAATTTATTTTATATAATCAACTACCTTACTCTCAAGTGTCGCTTCTTTGATGAGAGCAACTACTTCTAAATGAGCAGGATCTACTGCATAAGACTTTAAGTCCTCTTTTGTTTCAAATGTAGAGTATAGAGACAAATCAAAAGCTCTTTGGCTTCCATTGAAATCAACACCTACTTCCATAGTTTGAAGTACATCAATTTTTTCTACTAAAGCATTGAGCATTTGCACAACTTTTTCTATGTTAGACACTTTATTTTCTTCTTTAAACTTAAACATTACTATATGAACTATCATTTAACACCTTTTTTTGTGAAATTTTACTAAAATATGCCTATGAAAAAAATTATACGAGAACTTTACGGTGTAGGAATTTTATTTTTTTACTTTTTCAAGTGGCCTTATTTTTTAGGTTTTCCTCTACTGTATAACAATGGACTAGATCAAAATATCATTTTAAACACTTTATGGTTTTTTACCATTTTTTTAATTTTGAAAGATTTTCTGATGTTTTATAAGCGAAGACAAACTAAATAATACTCTTCCAAAAAAACTCTGCTATCATAACTATAAAAAATATACCCACTAAGTTTAAAATGATTCCATAACGAATCATATCTTTTATATGCACAGCCCCACTACTCATAGCTATGGCATTAGGAGCCGTAGCTATAGGAAGCATAAATGCATAACTTGCACATACAGTAGCAACCATCATAAAAAGTCTCACATCTATGCCTGATTGAATCGATATAGCATAAATAACAGGAAGCATTATAGAGATAAGTGCTGTATTTGATGTAATTTCTGTAGTAAAAGTAATCAAAGAGGCAACAATAAAAAGTAATACTATAGGAGAAAGTGTAGTGAGAGAAAGAAGATGTGCTGCTATTTCATCTGCAAGTCCAGTCGCTCCAAAAGCTTTAGCAATGGAAAACCCTGCTCCAAATAAAAACATAATTTTAAAAGGAACTTTTTTACTATCTTCTTCCCAATCCAAAATTCTAAATGGTGCTAAAAACAGAAGAAGCCCCATCCCTAACAAAATCACAGGTTCACTCATCCCAAGTCCAGACCAATAGGGCTTAATCTTCGCGTTCACTAAAAGTAAAACAACAAGTCCACCAAGGAGTAAAAGCACTTTTTTTTGCTCTTGAGAGAGTTTTTGTAAAGAGTTCTCATCTTGTATCTTTATATGATTTACGCCTAGACTTAACAGATAAGCCACAACAAAAAGCATCACAAAAACAAGCGGTGCAACCATCATTACCCATTCAAAAAATGCAATATTTTCTAAACCTTTATCACTCATAATTCCAAAAAGTATAAGATTTGGAGGAGTACCGATAGGTGTCAAGATTCCTCCTACACTAGCACCATAAGCTATACCCAACGCGAAACGCATTTTTAATTTTA
>Ga0256826_1001488_pt1 | contig 14537 bp, 9 predicted proteins | sample CV79metaG_FD_185975 | JGI IMG/M metagenome (GOLD analysis project Ga0256826, IMG submission 185975) | Hydrothermal vent microbial communities from East Pacific Rise, Pacific Ocean - CV79 | ecosystem: Environmental > Aquatic > Marine > Hydrothermal vents | place: Pacific Ocean: East Pacific Rise...
CGCATAATGTGGGAGAATGTATCTATAATTCGTACAAAAAGAGGATTAAATGATGCATTAGACTCAATTAATGTTCTTTTAAATGAAAATATTGGTACACTACTGAAATTTCGTTTACTAACAGCAAGAGAGATAGTTCTAGGGGCACTTTCTAGAGACAAATCAATTGGTGTTCATACAATACAAGAGGAGAGATAATGTTAAAAATATTATCATTACTAGGTTTAACTAGTGTAGCTGCATTAGCAACAACACAAGCACATGCAGAGGGGCATGCCGTAGATTTGGCAACTTCGCCATTTGGTTGGCTTTTATTAGCAATTTTTGTAGTAGGATACTATTTTATTGCTGCTGAAGAAAAATACCATATTAATAAAGCTAAACCAGCTCTGTTTACAGGTACATTTATGTTTATGTTACTTGGTGGTTACTATGCCGTAAATGGTCTTAACTTCGCTGCATTTGACACAGAGATAGCACATCTTATTTTAGAAATAGCAGAGATTTTCTTCTTCTTATTTGTTGCTATGACATTTATTGAAGCACTTATTGAACGTAATGTTTTTGATGCATTAAAAGAAAAACTTTTAAATGCTGGTTATGATTATAAGAAACTTTTCTGGGTAACTGGTCTTTTGGCTTTCTTTATCTCTCCTGTTGCAGATAACTTAACAACAGCACTTATCCTTTCAACAGTTCTATTAACGATTGAAAAAAATAATAAAGAGTTTTTAGTTCCTGCAGCTATTAACATTGTTGTTGCTGCAAATGCTGGTGGTGCTTGGTCTCCATTTGGTGATATTACAACTCTAATGGCATGGTCAGCTGGTAAGGGTGTCTTTACAGATTTCTTATTCTTATTTCCTGCTTCTATAATTGGTTGGGGTGTTACAGCATTTTTACTCTCTCGTTTTGTTCCAGAAGGTCATCCAGAGAAGATAGAAGGTGCCGAACCAGTTAAAATTCATAAGGGTGGTAAGGTGATTATTTTTCTTGGTGTATTTACAATTTTTTCAGCAGTAATGGGAAAACAGATTATGCACTTGCCTCCAATGTGGGGAATGTTATTTGGTCTCTCTCTTTTACAACTATATGCATATACTCTAAAAAAATATCACGATCATGATATTCAAATTTACAAATCAGTTGCAAAAATTGAGAATGATACATTACTATTTTTCTTTGGTATATTAGCAGCAGTTGGTGCCCTTCACTTTGCAGGTTTCTTAGGTCATGCCGTGAAACTATATGAAATGTTTGATCCGATGTATGTGAATGTTGGTGTTGGTTTTTTATCTGCTGTAGTAGATAATGTTCCAGTTATGTCAGCAGTTTTGAAGGCTAGTCCAGATATTTCAGTCGCACAATGGATGCTTGTTACATTAACAGCAGGTGTTGGTGGTTCTTTAATCTCTTTTGGTTCTGCTGCTGGAGTTGGTGTTATGGGTAAACTTCATGGTATTTACACTTTTGGTTCACATATGAAACTCTCATGGACTATTTTAGTTGGTTATTTTGTTTCTGTTGGCGTTTGGTATTTACAATTCACAGTTTTAGGAATTGGTGGCTAATTTAGTCAAAATTCTAACTCTTTTATTCCCACCTTTATGTGGGAATAGCTCCTCAAAATAGTTTCCAAATCAAAAATTAATCTACATTTCGCTATTATTACACTATTAAATTATTTCATTTTTAAAAGGCATTTTACATGACAAATGTTAGCATCATCGTTTTAGATTTTGGTTCTCAATACACACAACTTATCGCTCGTCGTCTTCGTGAAGACAAAATTTACTGTGAAATCCTTCCGTATCATACTTCAGTAGAAGAGATTAAAGCAAAAGGTCCTAAGGGCGTTATTTTAAGTGGTGGTCCATCTTCTGTTTATAATGAAGATGCTTACGAAGTTGATCAAGGTGTTTACTCTATGGGTATTCCAGTTCTTGGTATCTGTTATGGTATGCAGAGAATTGCAGTTGACTTTGGTGGAAGTGTTATTCGCTCTAATCATCATGAGTATGGAAAAGCGGAACTTAAACTTGAAACTGAGTCACCACTTTTAGCAGATTGTGATGATGATAGAATTGTTTGGATGTCTCACTCAGATAAAGTAGATGTTCTTCCTGAAGGTTTTGCACCAATTGCTACTTCCGCGAACTCTCCATATGCAGCAATTGCGAATGAAGAAAAACGTGTTTATGCAATGCAGTTTCATCCAGAAGTTCAACACTCTGAAGAGGGTTACTTAATGCTTCGTAACTTCGCAAAAAATATTTGTGGCGTGACTGAAAAATGGAAAATGGAGCACTTCTTAAAACAACAAATCGAATCAATTCGTGAAAAAGTTGGAGATGGTAAAGTTCTTTGTGGTTTGAGTGGTGGAGTTGATAGTTCTGTTGTAGCGGCTATGCTTTATGAAGCAATCGGTGATCAACTAATCCCTGTTTTTGTTGACAATGGTCTTTTAAGAAAAGGTGAACGTGAACAAGTTGAAGAAGTTTTCAAAATCAACTTAAAAACACCACTTATTACTGTTGATGCAGTAGATAACTTTTTAGGTAAACTAGAAGGTATTTCTGACCCTGAACAAAAACGTAAAATCATCGGTCATACTTTTATAGAAGAGTTTGAAAAAGAGGCTAAAAAGCATGATGGTATTAAGTTCTTAGCACAAGGTACACTCTATCCTGATGTTATTGAGTCTATCTCTGTAAATGGTCCATCCGAGGTTATTAAGTCTCACCATAATGTTGGTGGTCTTCCTGACTGGATGGATTTTGAGCTTATCGAGCCTTTACGTGAACTTTTCAAAGATGAAGTACGTAAAATCGGTTTGGAGTTAGGACTTCCAGAGGGTATGATTAACCGTCATCCATTCCCTGGACCTGGACTTGCTATACGTATTATGGGTGATGTAAATGTTCCTGATTTAACTATCCTTCGCGAAGCAGATGTTATCTTACTTGATGAGCTTAAAGCTAGTGGTTACTATGCTAAAACTTGGCAAGCATTTGCAGTTCTTTTAAATGTGAAATCAGTTGGTGTTATGGGTGATAACCGTACTTATGACAACACTGTTTGTGTAAGAGTTGTTGAAGCAGTTGATGGTATGACTGCTACATTTGCTCACTTACCACATGATTTGCTTGAGCGTATTTCAAGAAGAATCATAAATGAAGTAGATGGCATCAACCGTGTTGTTTATGACATTTCTTCTAAACCACCTGCAACTATTGAGTGGGAATAAATTAATATAATTTCGATACTTTATCAATAAAGTATCGAAGTAATTAGGAACTCTTGTGGCAAAACCAATTTATCTCTTCTCAATCTCTTCACATTCAGATACTGTCAATATAAATTCTTTAGATATAACAGTTTTAAAACCTACTATAAATTTTCTCGAGTATGATTATCTTATAGCAACCTCTAAACAAGTATCAGTAGCTTTACAGCAATATTCAGCAGAGTATAAAAAGAGAAAGATTTTAGCAATATCTAATGCGACTGCAGAGAGCTTAAAAAAAATAGGATGCAATATTTTAGAAGTTGGCTCCGGATATGGAGATAATCTAAGTTCACTCATCGATAAATATCCAAAAAATACTAAATGGCTCTATTTGAGAGCTAAAAAGGTAGCTTCTAATTTTGTTCAAGAGCAAGTAAAAAAAGGGTTTTTAATTGATGAAGTCATTGTTTACGAGAGTAAATGTTCTAAAGCAATTGAAAAACTTCCTCTAGCCATAGATGCAACTCTTATATTTACTTCTCCTTCAAGTGTTAAATGCTTTATGCAAACTAATACTCTACTTAAAACACATAATATAATTGTTATAGGTGAGAGTACAAAAAAAGCATTACCTTTTAGTATTCATTGTAATGTTTCAAAAAGTATGAGTATTGATGCTTGTGTAGAACTCGCAAAAAAATTATAAACTCACTATAAACACACTACTTTTTGTTATAATAAATGAACTGATAGTTTATTAAGGGATATTATTGAAATTTATTTATTTATTTACACTTGGAATATTTTTTTCGCTTACTTTAAATGCAGATTATATCCGAAGTATTAGGATTGGTACTTACCCAAATCAGTCTATTGCAGAGAACTCCTTAGTAGAAATAAATAATTTTGTACTCATGCATGAAAGTATTGATGACCTTATGCAAGATAATGATTTTGCATTTAAAGCGAGAGCATCTGGAAACTATTATGTAATTGTTGCTGAACCATTTACAAATAGAAAAATTCTTCAACAAGTCTTAGATACACTGCGTATAGAATATAAAGATATTTATGTAACAAAACTTAAAAGTATGCCAAAAAGAGTTAGAAAAGAAGAAGCTCTAGATACTGTTGTTGAAGATAAAAAAGAGTTATTAGAAGAAGAGTTAGAGGTTGAAGTGCTAGAGGCAAATTCTAATATAATTGAAAGTATAGAAGATACTAGAAAGAAAGAGCTTCCGAAAAAGACAGAAAAATTGTCACTATCTGAGACAAAACTAATAAAGATTGTTGAACAAGGTGCACAAAATGAAGAGAATTTTCTTGTTTTCTTGTCTGTTTTAGCTTTAGTTATTTTTATTGTTCTTATGTCTTTAATGAGATATTTACTTTTAGTTAAAAAAGAGAATGAACAGCTTAAAAACAAAGCAATGATATACGAAGATAGATTACAGAAAAGTACTTTAGATGTAAGTACTAAAGATGAACTTCTTTCACATGTAAGTCATGAACTTAGAACACCGATGACTGCAATAATGGGTTTGACACATTTAGTTTTAGAGAGTGAATTAACTAAACTTCAAAAAGATTATGTAGAAAAAATAGAAAACTCATCACAGCATCTTCTTAATCTCATTAATGATATTTTAGATGTTTCTAAAATAAAGGCTGGAGAGTTGAAAATAGAAAAAACAGAGTTTAATATAAATAATATACTCGACTATGTTTTAAGTGTAAATGCAATAAATGCAAAACGTAAAAGTGTTATTCTCACGATGGATATTGACCATGATGTTCCTGCAAAAGTTATAGGTGATTCCCTTCGTTTAGGACAAGTCCTTATTAATCTTATAGGAAATGCAGTTAAGTTTACTCAAAATGGTGAAGTGAACTTAGGTCTGAAAGTACAATCAAAATTCTCTGATGGATTGAAGTTAGAATTTGCTATTTCTGATACTGGAATTGGTATGACAGAAGAGCAGGTTCAAAATATGTTTAACTCATACTATCAAGCGAATGATTCAACTAGTAGAGAATTCGGGGGTACTGGGTTAGGGCTTTCAATCTCTAAAGAGTTAATTGAGCTTATGGATGGGGAGATCAAAGTAAGTAGTCAAAAAGATGTAGGAACGACATTTACATTTACAGTTAGTTTAAAACTAAAAGATCCTCAAAATCAGCGTCAGTATAGATTGCCATCTTCCTCAATGTTAAATAAAAAGATTTTAATTGTTGATCCTTCTAATAAAAATGTAATACCCTTGATTAAATCTTTAAGCTACTTTAATTACCAAACTGATTCAATAGCCTCTTTTGAAGATTATCATTTAGATATACAAACAGAGTACAATATTCTTATTATAAATCAGTATAATATAACTACATCTGCCATTGAAGTGATTTCAAATATGCAGAAACAATATAAAACTAAACTTGTAATTTTAAGTGAGCTTTATAGTGTTATAGAGAGTGGCTTACTTGAGAGTTTACAAGTTGATTCTTATTTACAAGTACCTTGTTCTCAACAGAGTGTTTTAAATATGATAGTAGATCTTTATGTTGCTAAAAATTTAGATACTCGTTCTCGAAAAGTTACACGTAAAGATAAATTGAAAACGGTATCAAACAAGAAAATTTTAGTAGCTGAAGATAATGATATTAATCAAAAGGTGATTCAAGGACTTTTAGCACAGACAGGAATAGAGTTGACTTTAGTGGATGATGGACAAGAAGCAGTTGATTTAGTATATAAAAATATTCATTTTGATCTACTTCTTATGGATATAAACATGCCAAATATGAATGGTTATCAAGCAGCACGAGAGATTCGTAAGAGTAGTAAGTATAAAGATTTGCCAATTTTAGCCCTTACGGGAGATGTCATGGATGATGCTTTATCTAAAGTAGTGGCTTCTGGTATGCAAGGACATATAGCTAAACCAATAATTGTAGATATTTTTTACAAAAAAATCTACGATACATTAAATGATTCTACAAATACAATTATAAATAGTGAAAGTGATATTGATTTTAAAGAGATTGAGGAAGAAGATCAATTTAATGAACTGTCAATTTCTGTTGGTTTAGGAAGATGTCATGGTGATAAAGAGTTTTATCATTCTATACTTGAAGAGTTTAAAACAATATATGTTAACTCAAGTATCAATCTTCAAGAGTTATGTGATGATAGTAAATTTAAAGAGGCTCGTCGATTAGCTATGGATATTAAAGATGTATCACTTAATATAGGCGCTTATAACCTCTGTGAAAGTGCTGCTACGATGGAATATGAATTTGAAAAAGGAGAACGTAGTAATTGGCGAGAATTCATCTCTTTTTATAATATACAATTAGTAAAACTATTTAAAGACATAGATGGATACCTTCTTAAATAGTTAGAGTTTATTCAGAATATTTTCTTCTAATTCTTTTTACAACACGGGTAAAAGCTTCTACATTAAGTGAATTTTCCTCAATGATTTTGATAGCATTGCTTAATGAATATTCACTAAATTGATCGTGCACATTTACAGCTGCTCTTACAACACGAAGTGCGATAATCATCTCTTTCATAGTTTGAATGTTTTTTGGTATTTCTTTTTCAACATCTAGATATTTCATTGTCTCATAGAAAATTTCATTTAGGTTAAGATGCTCAAATATGATGGCATTAATCTGTGCAGTTGTCATGTTTGTATAAATATTCTCTACATAAGAAATATCACTGTACTTGAGAGTATCTCTTAAAAATTCTTCAGTCTTTTTATCTTGTAAAATATCTTTAGCAATAAGAATTTTTCCTGTTTCCATAAGAAATGCAATAGGTGTTAAGTTTCTTGCCATTTCAATATCTATACTCATGTACCACTGAAAAGCAAGTTCACTCTGCATCATACTAATTTTTGAGAACTCCAATGTTGAGATATTGTATGGAGCTAAATCAATATCAAAAGAGCGATTAATACTAGATGAAAGAACTATTGATCGAATCTGGGTAGAACCAAAAAGAGTTACTGCTTGTAAGATATCTACAATAGTTTTAGAGAAACCATAAAAAGGAGCATTCACTTTAGCTAAAATATCAGCAGTAAGAACTGGATCAGCTTCTATAATTTTTACAATATCATCAATACACGGGTCATCAGATATATAAAGGGTTTCTATCTTTAGGACTGACTCTGGAAGGGGTGGAAGAGAGTTGACTCTTGCAATTAATGGGATATATGCCATAAAATACCTATCGTTGAATTTTGATTTTCGTATTATATAAGAATAAACATAAAAGTAAATCAAGTTATATTTTTGTATAATTATAAATAGATAATCTGAGTGATTCGAATAATCGCACTTATGAGGGTTCTACATATTCAAATTGTGAACTAGTAGTGTTGGTGTGTGTCGGTATAACCACTTGAGGTTAGGCAACTTTCCAAGGATATGCTGCCGTTATCCATCCTCTCTTCACCCAAATTCGGCTCTGAGAACCGAACCAAAAGCGAAACGGTTACTTGGGTTATCTATCTTACAGAAGTATTTATTTAGAAGAAGTGTCTCTTTTAAATAAATACTTTTTTTATTTTATGGAGCAAATTATATGAAAATTTTGATTTTAGGTAGTGGTGGGCGTGAGTACTCAATAGGTAGAGCAATAAAAAATGAAGAAGAAGAGAATGAACTCTTTTTTCAGCCAGGAAATGGTGCTACAGATAATTTAGGAACTAACTTAGATATTAAAGATTACAATGAATTAGCGATATTTGCAAAAGAGAATGATATAGAATTAACTATCGTTGGCCCAGAAGCTCCTTTAGTTGATGGTGTTGTTGATATTTTCAAGGCAGAAGGTCTTACTATCTTTGGCCCATCAAAAGAGGCAGCTCAACTTGAAGGCTCAAAAGTTTATATGAAAAACTTTTTAGCAAAATATAATATTCCGACTGCTGCTTATATAGAGTCGGATTCTATCGAAGAACTATATAAATTTACAGAAACATTAACAGCTCCTATCGTAGTAAAAGCTGATGGTCTTTGTGGTGGTAAGGGTGTTATTATAGCAATGAGTCACGATGAAGCTAAAAAAGCTATTGGTGAGATGTTAAGTGGAAAATCTTTTGGCGATGCTGGTAAAAAAGTAATCGTTGAAGAGTTTTTAGATGGTTTTGAACTCTCAATGTTTGCTATCTGTGATGGTGATGATTATATTCTTCTTCAAGCAGCACAAGATCATAAACGCCTACTTGATGGTGATGAAGGTCCTAATACAGGAGGAATGGGTGCTTATGCTCCAACACCCCTTGTTGATGATGAACTATATCAAAAAGTGAAAGATAGAGTGATTGTCCCTACTCTTGAAGGTATGAAAAAAGAGGGTGCTCCTTTTGAGGGTGTCCTTTTTATAGGTATTATGGTTGTAAATGGAGAACCAATTACATTAGAGTTTAATGTTCGCTTCGGGGACCCAGAGTGTGAGATACTTATGCCGTTGATGACTTCAAGTGTTTCAGATATGTTCTTAAAGGCTTCAACAAATAGGCTCAGTGAGATAAATGTTGAATTCTCTAATCAGTATGCAGTTGGTGTTGTTATGGCAAGTGGGAACTACCCTTACTCTTCTTCAACTCCAGCTGAAATCGTAGAAGATGATGTACATCATGAGATAATAGAGAAATATACACATATCTCTTACGCGGGTGTAAGTAAAGAAGATGGTGTTTTATATGCAGACGGCGGACGTGTTTTAGTATGTGTTGGACTTGGAGACACTATCAAAGAGGCTAGAGATAGAGCATACTTAAGATGTGGACAAGTTCATTTTGTAGGTAAGAAAATTCGTACAGATATCGCATACCAAGCACTTTAGGAATTAAATATTGAATGAAGAGATAGAAGCTGGACTTCATAGAGAAGGTTTAACTTTAGCAAGTACAAAAAAGAGAGCTCTTGCTTTTTTTATAGATGAGATGTTACTCTCTCTTCTATTGATTTTTGCACTGTGGGATGCTTTTGCATCTGCTCAAACAACAGAAGAAATTATTAACTTAACCAATAGTTTTGTTTTTGAATATATGGTTATGAAGATAATTTATCAGGCTTTTTTTGTTATGCAATATGGAGGAACTCTTGGTAAATTAGCAATGAAAATTCGAATTATCGAGATCCAGACTTTCGCTAACCCTAATGTTTTAGTCTCTTTAAATCGTGCAATATTTAGAGTGATAAGCGAGTTAATCTTTTATCTCGGTTTTCTATGGGGTATGTTAAACCCATCTCGTCAAGCATGGCATGACTTAACAGCAAAAACTTTGGTTGTAAATGCTTAAATATCTTCTTTTTTTATTTCTTTTTTCTCTGAGCTTAAAGGCAGGAGATAAGGTTGAAATATATGCTTCATCATTAGATTCAAAAAAGGAAACTGTGGAAGCTAGCGGTGGTGTTACCGTTATGTATAAGGAGTATTTTTTAACAGCAGATAGAGCAATTTATGATAGAGAAAGTGGAGATTTAGAACTCTTTGATAACATTCGTTTAAATCATGAAAAGTCTTATAAAATTTTAGGAAATTATGCAAAGCTAAATATCGCAAAAAAAGAGAGACTTTTTCAACCCTTCTTTATGTCTGATAGAGAGTCCCAGGTATGGATTAGTGCGGATACAGGTCAAGTTTTTGACAAAGAAATTGATATTGACAGTGGGGTGTTAAGTGGATGTGACCCTGTGGATCCTATGTGGAAAATGGAATTTTCATCTTCTGATTATAACACAGGAACAAAGTGGATGAATGTTTATAATGCAAGACTCTACATTGGTGATATCCCTATCCTTTATACTCCTTATTTTGGTTACTCTTTAGATACAACTAGAAAAAGTGGTTTATTAATGCCGTCGGGTGGATACTCCGCGAATGAGGGAATTTTTTATGAACAACCAATTTATATTGCAGAGCAGAACTGGTGGGACTTAGAGTTAAGACCTCAGGTTAGAACACAACGTGGACAGGGGATTTATCAAACTTTTAGGTTTGTTGATTCAGATGTTTCTAAGGGAGAGATTAAAGCAGGTTATTTTAAAGAATTTGGTGAGTACTTTGAAGCAAATGATCTACAAAATAATTCGCATTATGGATTTACTGTAAACTATGAAAATGCAGATATATTAAATCAATGGTTAGGAACTGATTTTGAAGGTCAGTCGGGTCTTTATGTAGACATAAATCAGATGAATGATGTTGATTATATTAATCTCTCTTCAAATGATACACAAAATAACTCTACAGCAACACAAGTTCTTTCTAGAATCAATCTTTTTTACAATGCAGATAATCATTATATTGGTACATATATAAAGTATTATCAAGATTTGACCATTGTAAATAATGAAGAGACACTGCAAAAACTTCCAACCTTACAGTATCATTATTATCTAGACACATTGCTGGAAGACCATTTGCTTTATAACTTAGACATGCAAGCAAATAATATTACAAGAACGAAAGGAAAGACAGTTGTTCAAACAGATGTCAATATCCCTGTTACATTAAGAACATCACTTTTTGATGAGTATCTAAATATCTCATACAAAGCAAATTTATTTGGACAATATTCAAATTTTGGGGGCACTTCAAATAGTACACTATCTGCAGCATACCGTAATGGATATCTGCTTAGAAACTATCATACTTTTGCTACTTCAACAGATCTTACACGTGCATATAAGAATTTTTCTCATGTAGTTAGTTTTGGGGCATCTTATAATATGGTTGGTAGTGAGTCTCGAAATGGTTATTATGAAGACAGTGCCTCTTTTTGTGCAAAAGAAGAGAATTTAAATGCACCTCAATGTGAATTTTATAATATATCATCAATTGAAGATGAAACACAGCTAAATTTTATTCAGTATATTTATGACAGTGAAGCTAAGCAAATTCTCTATCATCGATTAGCACAAAAAATTTCTTTTTCTAATGTTCAGAGTGAATTTGGGGAGTTGGAAAATGAGTTAGATTATATGCTTACTGACTATTTTAGTATCTATAATAATATGTTTTACAATTATGACAAAAATCTTTTTTCTAAAGTATTTAATAAATTATTAATACATAAATATGGTGTAGAACTCGGGCTGTCACACTTATATAAAGATAGTTTTATAGATACAACAGTAAGTATTCCTCGTTACACAAGTTACTTAACATCAACTCTAAGCTATACTTACAATAGTCATTATTCATACTCAGCACTATACAACTACGACTCTATATCACAAGAGACGAAAAGTATGGAAGTGGGATTTATGTATAAAAAAAGATGTTGGGACTTTGGAATAAGATACAGTGAAAATAATAGACCAATCTTAACAACATCAGGCGAGTCATCAGTATATGACAAATATATCTATTTTACAATAGTTTTAAAACCTCTAATGCAAGCAGATGGTACACCATTGGTTACATATCAATTGCCAAATAGTAACTAAGAGAGATTTCATGCAAAAATACAAGAATATAATTCGGAATCGTGAAGATGCAGCTCTGAAGCTTTTAGATGTTATTCCAATGCATAAACTTAAAGATGAAGATTGGAATATAGTGGCCGTCTCGCATGGTGGTTTGGAGTTAGGTTCTTTTATAAAAAAAAGATTGAAAAATCGTTTAGAGATTCTTTTTTTAGAGGCGATTATGGCACCACATAATGATGAGTGTGAAGTTGCACGAGTTAGTGAAACAGAAGAGATAGTGATAAACGAGCAATTAGTTTCAGCTTTTAACATACAATATGATTATATTTATGGAGAAGCACACAGAAAACATGAAGAGAATATACTTGGTTATATTTATCAGTATAGAAAAGGACTACCTTTTCCTTCAATGGAAAATAAGGTAGTTCTTTTAGTTGATGAGGGAAGTGAGACAGGCAGTAAGTTTATGACAGCTCTCAAGACAATACTAGCACAAAAACCCAAAGCTGTGTATATAGCAGTTCCGGTTTTACCAAGCGATGTATTAGAGTTGTTAGAGCCTTTTGTAGATGATATATTTTTTCTTTATGACATAGATGATTTTGTTGAGACATCACTCTATTATGAAAATTTAGAAAAAGTTGAAGATGCAAGAATAGAAAAATTATTAGAGGAAAATGAATGAAATACGATGTAAGTTTAGAGTTAGAAAATAGAGAAGAGTCATACTCTTTTGGAGATGTTGCAAAACAAGCAAATGGTGCATGTTGGATTAAATCAGGTAAAACAGTAATACTTGCAACAGTAGTAATTGATGAGACAGAGATAGTAAAGGATGATTTTCTTCCTCTAACAGTTCAGTATATTGAAAAAACTTATGCTGCAGGTAAAATTCCTGGTGGATTTTTTAAACGTGAAACGAAGCCAAGTGATTTTGAAACACTAACTTCCCGTATAGTTGATCGTTCTCTTCGTCCACTTTTTCCAGAAGGTTTTGGTCATCCAACACAGATAACTATTATGACATTTTCAGCTGATAGTGAGTCCGATTTACAAGTTTTAGCACTCAATGCTGCTTCTGCTGCACTCTTTACTTCGGATATAGATATTAACACTTCAGTATCTGCTGTGCGTGCTGCAAAAGTTGATGGTGAGTTAGTTTTAAATCCAACTCTTTCACAGCTTAAAGAGTCTACCTTAGATCTATACCTTTCAGGTACAAAAGATGATCTTTTAATGATAGAAATGCGTACTTTTGGTAGTACAAAAGTTGACGTTACCGATATGGTAGTTGATCCAATGTTAGATCCTACTATGTTAGGTGAGGTACTAACTTCACATGTATCAAATGCAATGAGTGAAGATGAGCTAATAGAAGTATTTGAAAAGACACAATCAGAACTATTTGCATCAAATGCTAAGTATGAAGTAGCTTTTACTCCTTTAAGAAAGACTCAGGTAGCACTTGATTTAAAAGCACACTCATTAAACGATGAAATGCTTTCTTATGTAAGAAACAACTGTATGAATGAGATAAAAGATGCGATGAATCAGATGGCAAAATCTGAACGCTCAACTGCACTAAGAACTCTTCGTAAAACAATTCTTACTACAAAAGAGGAATGGAGTACACCAGAGATGGAAGTACAACTTAAAGATGCTATTAACCTAGTAAAAAAAGAACAGGTTCGTGCTCAAATTTTAAATGAAAAAGTTCGTGCTGATGGACGTGCTTTAACAGAAGTAAGACCTATTAGTATAGACACAAATGTACTTCCAAATGCACACTCCTCATGTCTCTTTACTCGTGGTCAAACACAAGCATTAGTTGTACTGACTATGGGTGGACCAAAAGATGCACAGATGTTTGAATCACTTACAGAGAGTGGCACTCAAAATGAGAACTTTATGGTCCATTACAACTTTCCAGGTTTTTCTGTAGGTGAAGCATCTCCAGTTATGGGAACTAAACGCCGTGAACTCGGTCATGGTAATCTTGCTAAACGTGCACTTGCTCCAGTAGTAGATCTAGATGGTCAAACAGTTCGTTTAGTGTCAGAGATATTAGAGTCTAATGGTTCTTCCTCAATGGCTACTGTATGTGGTGGTTATATGGCACTCAAAGCAGCAGATATTGAGACAAGTGATACTATAGCTGGAATCGCTATGGGTATGGTAAGTGAAGGCGATAAGTATGCAATCCTTTCAGACATTATGGGACTTGAAGATCATGATGGAGATATGGACTTTAAGGTAACTGGTTCAAAAGATGGTATTACTGCAATGCAGATGGACATTAAACTTGGAGGAATCTCTTTAGGTGTACTAAAAGAAGCACTTTATCAAGCAAAAGAGGGTCGTTCACATATCATCGATATTATGCTAGAAGCTGAATCTAAAATAGAGTTTAATGATGGTGTTTTACCATCTGTTGACTTCTTTCACATAGATCCATCTTTCATAGGTGAGGTTATCGGTCAAGCTGGTAAAACTATTCGTGAGATGATTGAGAAGTTTGAAGTAGCTATCGACATCGATAAAAAAGATGGAAAAGTAAAAATCACTGGTAAAAATAAAACTGGTGTAGCAGGAGCTCGTGGACATATTGAAAATATTGTAAACACTCCTAAAGTTGCTAAAATCAAATACGAAGTAGGTGATAAACACGAGGGTACTGTTAAGCGTATAGTTGATTTCGGTGCCTTTGTTGAGCTACCAGATGGTACAGATGGTCTTTTACATATCTCTAAAATCTCTGATAAAAGAGTAGACAAAGTAAGTGATGTATTTAGTGAAGGTGATAAGGTAACAGTAGAAATACTTGAGTTCAAAGGAAATAAAATCTCTTTAGGTC
>Ga0256826_1001489_pt1 | contig 14536 bp, 12 predicted proteins | sample CV79metaG_FD_185975 | JGI IMG/M metagenome (GOLD analysis project Ga0256826, IMG submission 185975) | Hydrothermal vent microbial communities from East Pacific Rise, Pacific Ocean - CV79 | ecosystem: Environmental > Aquatic > Marine > Hydrothermal vents | place: Pacific Ocean: East Pacific Rise...
TTTTGCTGCTCGTTTGAGTAAATCGAAAGCTTTATTCAAGCTCTGACGATCGGAAAAATCAGTATTTAAACTAATATAAGTTTTATATTTAGGTTTGTAGCTGTGTTTAATATTTTCGATAGTTGCTAAAGCTCCCTTTTCTTGTAATGATTTAACAAGAGGAAGAATATGTTTTCTATTAAGTAATTTTGCAGCTTCTTTAATACTCAAATTTTCGGACTTTTGAAGAAGCCTAACAAGTTCATCTTCCTTGGGTTTTAAACGATTATAATCTTTAAAATCTTGGTTAATTGCAATCTTTAATTCACTTTCTAATCGAAGGCCAGAGGGTAATGCTGCTCTATATATTTCGCCTATCGAAGACATATAATAAGATGATAACCAAATCCAAAATTTAAGTTGATATTGGGTTATAATGGGTTCTTCGTCTAAAATATATTCTATAGGTTTGGTTTCGTAGTGAAGCGGAGGGGAGTTGTGTAGTTTAACCACAATGGCTGAGTATAATTTACTTTTACCAAAGGACACCACCACACGTTTACCTATTTCGATTTCGCCTTCGTAAAAAAGAGGTAAACTGTAAGTATAGAAATTTCTTAATGCTAAGGGTAATACAACATCGACAAATTGATATGAGGGTTTGTTATTCACAAGCTTTAATTTCTGATGTTAATATTAACAGAATAACATTCTACTTTGTCAGTTCTTGAAAAATTTCTTCTAAAGATTTTTCTAAAATTTGCATAGATAACACTTTAAAATTATTTTCCACAGCAATCTCAAATATCTCGGCTCTAATATCTTTACGAGCTTTAATAAGCCAAATATTATTAGAGGTTTGATGCATTTCTATAATTTGAGAATGTTGACTAAATATATCGTTATTAATCTCTTGATCTAATTCTATTTGAATAATAACATCCTTATTATCAATAATATTTGAAGCATTTTCTGTTTGCTCATTGGCAATAAGTCGACCCTGATCAAGAATTATTATTTTATCACAAATGGCTTCTACTTCTTGCATAATATGAGTGGAAAGCATTACTGTTTTTTCTTTCCCCACTTTAATAATTAAATCTCTAATTTCTATAATCTGATTAGGATCTAAACCAGAAGTAGGTTCGTCTAATATTATTACAGAGGGATCGTGAATAAGTGCTTGGGCTAAACCTACTCGTTGTCGATAACCTTTCGAAAGTTCAGCTATTTTTTTAGAGCTTTCTCGACTCAGACCCGTTTGCTGAATCATTTCGTCTACCCGTTGTTTTTTATTTTTTATTTTATACATTCCTGCAATAAATAATAGATATTCTTTGACGTACATATCTAAATATAACGGATTATGCTCGGGTAGATAACCAATTTGATTTCTTATTTCGATAGCTTCAGCATCAATTTTATTATTGTTAACAAAGACTTCGCCACTACTCGAAGGAATATAGCCTGTAATAATCTTCATTATAGTCGATTTCCCTGCTCCATTAGGACCAAGAAGTCCAACAATTTCTCCAGATTTTATATTAAAACTAACATTATCGAGAGCTTTCTGTTGACCGTAAATTTTAGTGATATTTTTAACTTCTATCGACATAATTTCTTAGTAATAATAAATTTTATTTTTCGTATTAGTACGTACTTCCAGAGCATAGCCTAAAGTAAGTTGAAATACACGATTGAAATTTTTCTTGTAATTATCGGGCATTGTTTGATAATTCATAATATCGGTCAATCCTTGAGAATATCTAATAGAAAAGAAAGCAACTCCTTTGCTTAATTTAAGTGTTCCTCCAATTCCTATTTTAAACCCGTATTCGTTTCTGTTAAGCGACTCGCCATAAGCATTGGGCTCGAAATTAGCCGTGTAATTTTCTCGTAATATTTCTTCATCATTATAATAAGCTTCAGCCTCATATTTCGCATGAAACATATAGCCATAATATCCACCAAATTCGATAAAAGGATCGAAACCTTGACTATTTAACGATAACTTAAACATAAGAGGAACTTCGAAATAATCGAATGAATAATTCCAATCTCCTCTGAGAATAGTGTCTCCATCCATCCTCATATCAATTTTCGATTTAAGACCTTTTCGATTATAAATTAATTCGGGTTGAATAGCAAAATATGGCCCTATTTCGAAATAACCAACCGCAGCAATACCCACATTTAATTTGGGAACGAGTTCCGAGACTGTATTATATTTTGCAAGTTCGGGTTGAACCGACAAAAAGCTCATATTTATTCCTGCACGACCTCCAAAGTAAATCTGTGAATAAGATAGGGTAGTATTAGCTATCAGAAAAGCTATTAGCAATATCGTTTTAATTTTTTTCATTAGATTTAGTTTTATCTATAATTTTCCTCAAAAATATCAAAAAGGATAGTCAATACCAAAGTTAAACATTGAATACTCAGATTTAAAAGGATTGTATTTTTTATTTGTTACCACCCATCTTTCGCTTTCTATTTCTTTAGGATCTCTTATTTTTATACCATAATCAATTCTGAATATAAAAAAGCTAAGGTCTAATCTCAATCCAATTCCAGAACCAATAGCTATTTCTTTATAAAATGTATCGAAATTAAATTGGGCTCCTTGTCGAGGATCTTCGGAACTTGAAGACCATATATTTCCTGCATCTATAAATAAAGCACTTTCTAATATTCCTATCAATTTAAAGCGATATTCTATATTTCCCTCCAATTTTAAATCGGAAGCCTCGTTATAATATTTCCGATTCGAATCGAAGTAAGAACCTGGTCCTAATCCTCGAACAGGCCAAGCTCTTATTCCATTTGCTCCACCTGTCGAAAACTGCTTAACATAAGGCATTGCCGTAATATTCCCATAAGGCTGTGCTATTCCTGTATATAAACGACCAACAAGAAAGTCTCGTTTCTTTTTAAGCTTAAGAAAATATCTTAAATCTATCTCTGCTCTCCAATATTGAGCAAATTTATTGTCAAAAACATAATAACTTCCGTCGATAGGCTCAGACTGCCTCATTGTACAATATAAATTTAACAGGTTTCCTGCTATTTCGCCCTTGAACATTGAGAAAAAATAACTTTTCCCTTTTTGTTGTTTTTTATTATTAAACGATACGGTATAGTTTGTTGCTGAAATTAAATAATCGTCGAAAGCTTTTTCCAAATAAGTATTTTGTATCGATTTATAATATTGAGGATCCATACTAAACACTTTTACAGAGCTTATATCAATTAAATTGACATGATGTTTGAAAAAATGTTCTCCAGACCAGTAATATCCATAGGAACTTCCAAAAATAGTTCGAGTATATTCTGGTCGGTCTTTATAATTCATGCTAAAATTTAACATTGTTTTAGGATGATTCTTTTTTATAAATCGCTCTGTGCGAAAAGGAAGTATAAATTGAGGAAGATGAAGATTTACAGTTGCCCCAATTTCTTGACTATTAAATACAATATTATCACTACTATTAGAAAAGGTCTGCTGCGATTCTATATTTCCATAAAGACTAACATTAAATATTTCGGCCCCTCTGAATAAACTTTTATGTTGATAGGAGATACGTCCTCCAATTCCTAAATTTCCTGAAGAGTTTGTTCCTTCAATTTCTGTAATATAATTGTGCTTTTTGAATGGTGTTAACTGAACCAATACATCGATAGCATTAGAGTCAGGAACTTCATTATATCTAATATTTATAAGCTTAAACTCGTTTAAAGAAGATAATCTTTGTATCGTATTTTGTACTTTAAGAGCCGAATAAAATTCTCCTTTCCTTAGATAACTCGAATTGTAAATAATTTTAGGTTTTACAATTGTTTTTTTCTGAGACAAAAAGAAATCTGCTTTATATTGAGCGGTATCAAAGTATTGATAATATTTATTTTTTAATTTAAGAAACTCCTGAGGCTCAAAATCATGGAAATAATAAATATTATTTAAGAGGTATTGATGATGTTTTGTGGTATCGTTAAGATTTATAATTTTAATTTCGATATTCGCCTTATAATTTGATGTATCGACCTGATAATAAACATATTCCTTAGAAAACTTATAGAATCCATTATTCTTTAGATACTTACTTATTCTAATTCTTTCGTCTTGGAATATATCCGAATCGAAATTTGTATGAGCTTTTATAAGACTATTAGTTGTATCCTTAATAATTAAATTATAGATACTTGTATCTTTAATATTGTATTTAATATCCTGAATAAGAAACGGTTTTCCTGTTTTTATCAGATAATAAACTTCTGCCTTTTTTTTATGTCGTCCAAATACAGCTACAGAATCTTTTACCTCCGAGTAATAATATCCTTTATTTCTTAAATACCGATGAATCTGATTTACAGAAACCTTATTTAGCATACTATCGACAACAACAGGAGGTTCTCCAACAATATTTTCTAATTTATAAATCCCTAACCATTTTTTAATTCTTTTTTTCTTCTGTTCTTTTTCGTGAGAAATATTATAAACCCAAAGGTGAAAATAAAAAAACATCGCCGTTTTAGTATTTTCGTGTTGTTTTAGATAGTTGTATATCGGTTTTGTTTTTAAGTTTTCATTATCAGATTTAATATGATTTGATTTTAAAAGATATTGATTATCGGGAACATGCTTGGTTGTATTACAGGATATAAAAAGTAACACAGAAACCAAAACAACTAAAATCTTATTATATCGATAAAAGAATACCATATACACAAAGATAAACTTATGTTTTTTATTTCGTAAATGAAATTAATCTAAATTAATAAATGCACCAAAACGCTTCCCTTTTACAGAAACAAGCGGAAGTGTACCTTTGAGTATTCGAGAATCTTCAACAATTTGTTCTTTTTCGACAGATTTATAAACTTGTTCGAATGTTTTCTTTGTATCCAAAACAATATTTAAAGTTCCTTTTGCCTCTGGATGAATTATCTTTTGGAGGTGCAATGCTGCCGTTCCCATATTATATCGAAGATTAATCTCTACACAAGGCTGAAACAATAATTTACCATCGAGTTTAATAAGCATTATATCGACTCCAAAATAACCTTCGAAAGATTCTGGTATTTTTGATTGTAAAATAGCTTTTTCTAAATCATTTTTTAAAGTCAATTTATACTCTCTAACAAAAGAAATACTTTCACTATCTACATCATCAGGAAATTGATTTAAATAATTAGCTTGATATTGTCCATTGCTATTGGTTTTAAAATAGCTTTCGCCTTGATATAAAACAGAGCGATTTGTTATTTTAAAATGCATAGACATATCTAATAGCTTATGCATTAAAGGCTCAGCCATTATATATGTTTGTTGCTTGATTATACTTTTTACTCGATTTTTAATGGCATCATTCAACAAATTTTTCCTTAACATAATAATGCCTCTTCCCGAAGAACTCCATGGCTCTTTTAGTACAATTTGTCGATGTTTAGATAAAAAAGCATCAACGTCTTCTAATTTCGTTAATTTCTTGGGAAGAAACTTTGTAGGAATATAATTCAAATGTTTAACCTGTGTTAAAATGGATTTCAGAATTTGTTGAGCCGTTTCTCTGCTATATAATTGCTTGTGTTGATGATTCCAATTGTAAAAAGGTGATGCTTTTAAAACGGAAATATTTGTATTCCTTTTAAGTCGATGAATCCAATTCGGAGCCCAGCCCCACAATTGATAGCTATTTATCGATGATATTATTTTTTGATGTTCCTCAAAAAAATCGCTTTGTAAAATTTGCCCAGGAATAGGAAACGATAAGGAATGTAATAATTCGATATGTTCCAAATCCTCGTATTGAGGCATTAGAATTAAATCTTTATTTTTAGAAAAAAGGGAGGGAAGGAAGGCTAAATCTTCTTCAAACCTCAATATTTTTTTATTGGGTAAATAGCTGATGGTTCCATTGGCAATAGCCATTTCGCAGGAAGGATTAAATATGTATAAATCAGTCTTATCCATTTAAAAAATAAAAAGCACTCCTTAAAAATTTAAAGAATGCTTTTATGTTTATTCACTTTAAAGAATGTTTAAGCGTAAACACCCATATCAGAAAATTTATTAATTCTTTGTTCAATTCTTTCTTCTGGAGAAAGAACTTCTAATTCTTTAAGCTCTTTTTTAATTCGTCGTTTTACGGTATCAAAGGCTTTCTCAGGATTTGCATGAGCTCCACCAATCGGTTCCTTAATAATGCCATCGATTAATTTATTCTTTTTCATATCGTCAGCCGTCAACTTAAGAGCTTCTGCGGCTTTTTCTTTTTGTTCCCAAGTTCGCCATAAAATGGAAGAGCAAGATTCGGGAGAAATAACAGAGTACCAAGTATTTTCCATCATTAAGACACGATCTCCAATGCCAATTCCTAAAGCTCCACCCGAAGCTCCTTCACCTATAACAATACAAATTACAGGAACTTTCAATTTAAACATTTCGTAAAGATTTCGAGCAATAGCCTCACCTTGACCTCTTTCTTCAGCTTCTAAACCAGGGAAAGCCCCAGGAGTATCAATAAAAGTAACAATAGGTTTATTAAACTTTTCTGCTAATTTCATCAAACGTAAAGCTTTTCTGTAACCTTCAGGATTCGACATACCAAAATTTCGATATTGTCTCATTTTTGTATTTATTCCTTTTTGTTGCCCAATAAACATCACTGTACGACCGTCTAAATCGCCGAATCCACCAATCATAGCTTTATCATCTTTTACCGTTCTATCGCCATGTAATTCTATGAAATCGCCCTTAGTAATCGCTTCTATATAGCCCAAAGTATAAGGTCTGTCGGGATGTCGTGAAACTTGTACTTTTTGCCAAGCTGTTAGCTTACCAAAAATAGCTTCTCTTTTTTCTTGTATTTTATTTTCAACATCCTCAATAGCTTGGGTCATTTTAACATCACTTTCCTGTTCTGTTTTCTTTAAGCTTTCGAGTTGTTCTTGTAGTTTTCCAATTGGTTCTTCAAAGTCTAATAAATTCATAAAACGCTTGTTTTAATTAAAAACTTTAGTAAAATAATTCGGCAAGATACAAATTTTGTATTTTAATAATTATGATATTTAATTTTTTTACAAACAAACTAAAATACAATGTGTAAAAAATCTAATTTAGTCATTATAAAATTTAATAATGATATTAGATTGCCCGTTGAGGTTTAATATTTGTGAAATATTAGCCATTCGCATACCTATTTCTAACCAACCTGCAGAATTGAATATCGCAAAAATCTCACTTTTAGGAACTTCATTATAGTGTTGATGAATGGTGCTTGTTTTAAATTTAAAACTATTAATAAAGATATCGAAACGACGATTCTGACATTCTTTTTCAAAAAAATCTTTTTGAATATTTAATATTAGATTCCCATAAGAATCGATATAAGTAATCGGAATAATAATTTTATCGTCTTCTAATGTTGGTTTTATCGTCGGATATTCAAGACTACTTGTGATTTCAGTTCCTATATTAGTTAATTCTTCGCCTTCTATAATTTTAATAGCAATAGGAACAAAATGTTCGGCTACGGGGAAATTACTAATAGGAACTTCTATTTTAACCATTCGATCGAACTTAATATCTAAGGCATCGAAAATACCATTATCATTAGCTACGATATATTGTTTATTGACTTGAGCGACAATAATAGGGGAGTTATTAGAAGAAACAGTTTGTATACCAAAAAAATGAATACTTCCTTCGGGGAATTGATTTATAGATGATTTTAATAAAAAAACGGCTTGTGAAATATGAAAAGTATTAACTTGATGCGAAATATCTACAAACTGAATATCTGGAATTTTCGATAATACAGATGCTTTAACAACAGCCTTATAATAGTCGTCGTTTTGCCAATCTGTTAAAAGAGTGATGATATGCATATTTGTCAATAAATCAAAAAATTAGAACTGTAAAATCTCTTTTCTAAGCAATTAAAAAATTAATCATAAAATAACTTCAATGAGCTAAAATAATTAATGTAATTTATTATATTTTTGTTTGTCAAAAGTAGTTAATTTTCTCTTTTATTTACAAGAAAAGAAACTGAATATTATAAATAAAAAAGACTTTGGATTAAAGAGCCTTGTATGACCGATTATTCGACAAAAAGCCATAAAAAAGAACATAAAGCTGATAAAATCATTTCTCTTGAAGGTATTGATATAAGAGATTTTTTCGGTATAAATAATATTAAATTTTCAAAAATAGTTAGTTTCTTTCCACGTTTGAAATTGGTTAATAGAGGACAAGAGATTAAAGTTTTTGGAGAAAAAAAAGAAGTCAACTTTTTTGTCGATCAATTCAATTTTTTATTGGACTATTACAATCGCTACAATTCTTTGAGTATAGAAGTTATCGAAGAAATGCTTTCTAACGATTCGTTTGTAAAGCAAACCATGCCTGACGATGTTATTTTATTTGGGAATAAAGGCGAACTTATTCGGGCTAAAACAAAGAATCAGAAGACTTTAGTAAAAGAATATATCAATAACGATTTACTTTTTGCTGTCGGACCTGCAGGAACAGGAAAAACCTATACAGCAATAGCTTTGGCAGTGGCTGCTCTAAAGAATAACGAAGTCAAACGGATTGTACTAACACGTCCTGCCGTTGAAGCAGGAGAGCAGTTGGGCTTTTTGCCTGGCGATTTAAAAGATAAATTAGACCCTTATTTACAACCTCTTTACGATGCTATTTTTGATATGCTTCCTAAACGAAAAATTGATCAGTATTTTGAAGAACGAATTATAGAAATTGCTCCTTTGGCTTTTATGAGGGGGCGAACGCTTGGCAATGCTTGTGTTATTTTAGACGAGGCTCAGAATGCCACATCGGTTCAGTTAAAAATGTTTTTGACACGAATGGGTAAAAATTCAAGCTTTATCGTTACGGGAGATATGACACAAATCGATTTACCTAAAAAAACACATTCAGGTTTAGAGAAAACTATCGATTTACTCAAAGATGTAAATGGCGTTAAAGTAATAAAATTTGACAAAAACGATATTGTTCGTCATCGTTTAGTTGTAGATATTGTAAAAGCTTTTGAAAAAGACGAAGAACAAGATAAATAATTAGTAATTAAACTTTTAACTTAAAATATAATGAGCAAAGCAGTAACAGGAACCGATTTTAATTTCGAAGGACAAATTGATAAGTATACAGGAAAAGTGAGAGATGTATATAGTATTGGAGAAGATAAACTCGTAATGGTTGTAACCGATAAAATTTCGGCTTTCGATGTTGTTTTACCCAAAGGAATTCCTTTTAAGGGACAAGTTTTAAATCAAATTGCTTCTAAATTCTTAGATGCCACTTCTGACATCCTTCCCAATTGGAAAACTTCGACACCAGACCCTATGGTAACGGCAGGTATTCGTTGCGAGCCTTTTCCTATAGAAATGATTATACGAGGTTATATTACAGGCTCTGCTTGGAGAACTTACCAAACGGGACAAAGGGTAATTTGCGGTGTAAATATTCCTGATAATATGCAAAATAATCAGAAATTCGAAAAACCAATTATTACGCCTTCAACAAAAGCGGAGCAAGGGGAACACGATGAAGATATTTCGAAAGAAGAAATATTATCGCAGGGTTTAGTTTCTGCCGAAGATTATGCTTTATTGGAAAAGTACACCTATGAATTGTTCGAAAGAGGAACTCAAATAGCTGCTGAAAAAGGTCTAATTTTGGTTGATACAAAATATGAGTTTGGAAAAAAAGATGGTAAAATTATTTTGATAGACGAAATTCACACCCCAGATTCTTCTCGCTATTTTTACGCAGAAGGATATCAAGAACGTTTCGATAAAGGAGAGTCACAAAAGCAGCTCTCAAAAGAATTTGTTAGAGAATGGTTAATGGAAAATGGTTTTCAAGGTAAAGAAGGACAACAAATCCCTGAATTAACCGATGCAAAAGTTAATGAAATTTCGGAAAGATATATAGAACTTTATGAATCGATTATTGGCGAAAAATTTGTTAAGGCAGAATCAGACGATATCCTTAAACGTATCGAGGAAAATATTAAATCTATTTTATAGGTTAAAGTACTTAATATTATACTAAATTATTAAGCGAAACATTTCATTTTGTTTAGCGTAATACTTGTATGAAATTAAGACAAAATAGTGTTAGTGTTAATAGTAAATTATCATTAGTCGCCAATCCTATATTATATCTTCTTTTTTATTTTTTTGCAAGAAACAATTTTTCTGTAGAAAAGCTTTTAATACCAGCGGTAATCTTAGTTCTAATAAGTGCTCTAAGAATAATATCCCTATATATTCCACAAACTAAATTAAGCATTTTTATTTCTGATTTAGGCTTGATTTTATCTGCTTTTTTTTGGATAGGACTATATTTGATATCAGTTTCGTTAAGCTCGATTTACAATTATAATAGTCAGATTTTACTATTTATTATTGTAGGAACGGCTTCTGCTTCTGCTCTGACTTTCTATAGAAATAAAATTTTATCGATAATTTATTTATCGATATTAATTATTCCATCTATGCTTGTTAATTTTTTAACCAAAGACATAACGGGTATAACTTATGGTGGTTTAGAACTGTTATTTTACATTTATCTTTTAGTTTTTATTATTAAACAAAATAAAAGTTGGCAAGAAACTTTATGGCAAAAAGAACAAATAAAAGAACAAGCCGAAAACTTAGAAACACAAAAAGAACAACTTTCTGTACAAAACGATTTCTTAGATAAATTATTGGTAGAAACAGAAATAGCAAGTAAAACAAAATCTGATTTCTTGGCCAATATGAGTCACGAAATAAGAACTCCAATGAATGGCATTATTGGTGCAACAGAATTACTACAAGGAACAACACTCGATAAAGAACAAAAACAAGTCTTAAGGATTATTTCGAGTTCGGGGAATTCGTTACTTCGAATTATTAACGATATTTTAGACTTTTCGAAAATTGAAGCGGGAAAATTAGAAATAGAAAATTATCCTTTCAATTTTCAGGATATGTTAGAGCAAGTGATAGAGCAGTTTTCTTTTAAAGCTCACGAACAAAATATAGAATTGATTAATTATTTCGATTTAAAAATACCTGTTTCACTTATCGGCGATGATATTCGTTTATCGCAAGTATTGATAAATTTAATAGGAAATGCCATTAAGTTTACTAAAGAGGGGCAAGTTTTGGTTCATTCGTCGAAGCTTAACGAAACTGAAAATGATGTTACCATTCAAATTCAGATAGAGGATAGTGGAATTGGAATACCAAAAGAAAAATTGGATAAAATCTTCAAATCATTTACTCAAGCCGACGGTTCAACCAATCGGAAATATGGAGGAACGGGTTTAGGGACAACCATTTCTAAAATGTTAATCGAATTAATGAATGGATCAATATCGGTGATTAGTCCTAATCCAAACCTTAAAAACAGTAAATATCCAGGCTCAATTTTTAAATTCACAGTTACCCTAAATAAAGATCATCAGAAAACAAAACAATCTTTGGTTGAAAAGGAAATACTAAAAGGTAAGAATATTTTAATTATTGATGATAACGAAATTAATTGTCAAGTCTTAAAACAAACCTTGAAATTATGGAATACCAATCCTAAATATAAGTTATCAGCCACAGAAGGACTTTGGGAAATAAAAGAGGCCATCAAACGAAAACAAGCCTACGATATTCTATTATTAGATTATAATATGCCGCAAATAGATGGTTTAGAACTATTTAACGATTTAAAGAAACATCAATTAATTCATCGAACAAAGGTAATGATGCTGTCTTCCGACAATATTAATATCAATAAACAAATTTGTAATAAAATAGGTTTCGATACTTGTATTTACAAGCCCATAAAACAAAAAGACCTTTATCAAGAATTATGTTCTCTCTTTTTAAAACAAGTCCCCAACGATAGCGATAAACCTAAAGAAATAACTCAAATAGAAAAGGAAGATAATAAAGCAAGTTTAAATATTCTTTTGGTGGAAGATAATGTAATTAATCAGAAAATAGCTAATGCAACATTAAAAAAATTCGGCTATACAATAAAGATTGCAGATAACGGAAAAATTGCTTTAGATATGATAGAAAAAGAAAAATTTGATCTCATATTTATGGATGTTCAAATGCCTATTATGTCTGGAATTGAGGCTACAAAAATGCTACGTAAGAATGGTGATGAAACTGTTATTATTGCAATGACTGCAAATGCTATAAAAGGCGATAAAGAAAAATGTTTAAGTGCTGGAATGAACGATTATATATCTAAGCCCTTCCGACAAAAAGATTTATCGGATATGTTAAAACACTGGGAAACAAAAATTAATAAACCTACACCCTAAAAAAGAGCATAGGTTTATTAACAAATAAAATATGTTTAATGTAAATTAATTTTAGCATTACCACTTTTCGAAAATTGAGTATTGTTAGCTCCTGTAACCGATAAATTAGAGTTATCCTTTACTTCACCACGTACAACATCTAAAGAGCCAACAAGTCCAATTCTTGAATTTTCTGAAGCTAAAATATTTGTGGTATCAATTTCTGACTGTGTTAAAATAATTCTCGAATTATTCTGTGAATATATCTCTAATTTAGAGATGTTTACGTTATGCAAGAATACTTTTGTATTATCAAAGGTTTTAATAAATAAATAGGCAGACTCAAACTGCTTAGTATTTAACTTCGATTCATCTTTAAGTTCAATACTTTTTATGGAATCGCACTTAAGAGTTAGATAAGCATCCCCCGATAAATAAAGCGTATCTCCAACTATTTTTTTCGAATAGGATTTACTTGATGCCGAAAGTTTAGTGCTTTCTCGAGAACTCTTAAGATTTAAATGAATATTCTCAGCTACAACAATATGTGAAAATTTATTTAACTTAGTTTCTATAATTGTATTTTCTTCAGTTGTTTCAATATCTTGATTTACAACATCTTTAAATTTATTCCCCCCATCAACAGCCATCCAAAAATTTAAAGAAATAATAATGCCAATGGTTGAAAGGATAATAATATTACTTGTTTTCATAAGATTTATTTTTTATACTTTTTAATATCGTTAATATCTAAATTTAGTAAGTCTAAAGTTTTAAAGAATTCAGGAAGGTCTTCGTTTATAAAGGCTTCCTTTTTAATTTCTAAAACCTTATCGTAAGCCTGTTCGGCAATAAAATATCCAATGCCTCTTTTGTTATAAATAATTTGTTTATCCTGTAAATGCTGATAAGTTCGCATAACCGTATTAGGATTAACCTCTATATTTATTGCCAATTCTCGAACAGAGGGAATGCGATCGTTATCGTTCATTTTTCGAAGAAGAATATTTTCGTAGAAATAATCTGCTATTTGTAAAAAAATAGATTTTTTATCGTTAAACTTCATACTAAACCTCCTTTTCTTTAATCTTAAACCATGTAATCAACCAAAAAATAGGAGCCAAAAGATAAGTCAAAAAGAATATGAAAGTTTGAATTGATAAAATACTATTAATCTCTTTTTGATTCTGTACTTCTCCTGAAAAATAAATGACCTGAGTATTATCTCCTATAGATCTAATATTCATTGCTCCAGTATAATATTTTAAAACAAGCCCTATAACAAATCCATAAATAAGTAGAAATACGAAGAAATATAAAACGGTGTAAAATAAAGGGGCTTTTTTAAAAGTAGCAGCTCCGATTAAGAATAAAGCCTGAATAGGTATTAGTACAAGTATAACTTTGCCCAGCTCAGGGATAAAAGGATTGAATAATTCTAAATTTAATGCATTAGGCAATGAACCTATTATCACTATATTTAACAAATTAAACAATTCGAAAAGAAGGGTATAACTAACAAAAAAGCCTATGGTTGTTAGCATCAACATAGAAAGAAATTTCTCGAAAGATGACGCTGGTAGCATTAAGTAAGACATTGTTTTTTCTTTGTTTCTGAAATCTTTAAAAGCCATTCCTGCAAAGAAGATCCCAATAATAAAGAATTCCATCATATAAAAAGTAGCATTAAAATCGTAAAGACCTTTATCATTTGACTCAAATGATATCATCACCAAAATAAATGAGAAAATGCTTAGAATAGTTAGTATTCCAAATAGAGCTGTTTTACCATTCTCTATAAAATCTCTTTTTAAGACTAAAAAGAATCTATTAAAATTAAAATATATATCCATCATTAATTATTGTTAAAGTGTTGTGTTAAGTTCTGATTCTCAGATATTACGGCATTAAAGAGTAGTTCGATATCAATTGAGGAATCTTCTTTATTTGAGTTTAAAAGAATTGCCTTTTTATTCATAATATTATCCTCGCTATACAATATACTATCGATATCTTCTTCTATATGTAAAGTTTTAAAAAGCAATTTTTCAGAAATATATTCCATATTTTCTTTAAACATTACCTTACCATTTTCTAAAACAATCACCGTATCTATCATCCCTTCAATATCTTTTATTTGATGTGTAGAAATAACAAAAGCTCTATCATCTGTAATATTACGGGCAATCAGTCTTCTAAATGTACTTTTTGATGGAATGTCTAAGCCATTAGTCGGC